>Ga0207667_10010887_pt1 | contig 10605 bp, 7 predicted proteins | sample KBSCornC52_FD_184301 | JGI IMG/M metagenome (GOLD analysis project Ga0207667, IMG submission 184301) | Corn rhizosphere microbial communities from Kellogg Biological Station, Michigan, USA - KBS Corn C5-2 (SPAdes) (version 2) | ecosystem: Host-associated > Plants > Roots > Rhizosphere > Soil ...
TGCGAGACCCCTCCGACCACCGCGTAGCTGCCGGCAAAACACCCGCCATCTCGTGCGCAGTCGCCGAGGGCAATGACCCATTTCGGGTCGGGGGTCGCGTGATAGGTTCGCTCCAGCGCATCGCGCATGTTCTTGGTCACGGGCCCGGTGACCAAGAGAACGTCGGCGTGGCGCGGCGAGGCGACGAAGCGAATGCCGAAACGTTCGACGTCGTAGTAGGGATTGCTCAGCGCATGGATCTCCAGCTCGCAGCCATTGCATGACCCGGCATCGATTTCGCGGATCGAGAGACTTCTGCCGAGGCGTCGTCGGGCGGCGCGCTGCAAGGTCGCGGCGAGTTCTTCGACGGCGGCCTCGTCGAGCGCGGGAGCCTGTTCCGTGAGCGGGCCCCGGAAGAAGCTTTGAAAGAGAAGTTTGCGCATCGTCTTCTCCTACAGGTCCTGCCCGGAATAGGAACAGTTGAACGATTTGTTGCAGAGCGGGAAGTCGGCGACGATGTTGTTTTCGATGGCGGCTTCGAGCAGCGGCCATTGAAACCAGGATGGATCGCGAAGATGGCAGCGGTCGACCCGGCCACTGTCGAGCCGGAGCCAGACCAGGATGTCGCCCCTGAAACCTTCGACCAGCGCCATGCCCTCGCGCGGGCCCGCCACGGAGGCGATCGGTACGCATAGCGGGCCGCCGGGAAGCCGTTCCAGAATCTGATGTATCAGGGAAAGACTCTGCTCGACTTCCCGAATCCGGATCCAGACGCGGGCATTGACGTCACCCTCGTCGAGCACCGGCACTTCGAAACGCAGATCGCCATATGGCGGATAGCCGGGGGCGCGTCGGGCATCGAACGTCCTTCCGGACGCGCGACCCACATAGCCTCCCGCACCGTATTGTTTTACTAACCCCGCCGTGACGATACCGGCGTCGACGGTACGATCCTGAAGCGAGGCGGTGTTATCGTAGAGTTCGACCAGGACGGGAAAGCGAACGTGGACATTGTCGAGCACCGCACGGATGCCTGCCTGCCCGTTTTCGTCGAGATCGCGAACCAGCCCGCCGGGCACGATGACGTCCCGCATCAGGCGGTGACCGAAGGCTGTGTTCGCGGCGCGGAGAATGTCCTCACGCAGCACGTTGCAGTGGGCCTGCATCAGGCCGAACGACGCGTCGTTGCAAATCCCGCCGATGTCGCCGAGGTGATTGGCAAGTCGCTCGAGTTCGGCCAGCAGCGCCCGCAGCCAGACCGCGCGGTGTGGCACTTCCAGTTTCAGGGCGGCTTCGGCGGCCTTCGAAAATGCATAGGCATAGGCGACGGTGCTGTCGCCTGATACACGTCCGGCGAGTTGCGCGGCGCGCTCGATACTGGCGCCTTGCATCAGTCCTTCGATCCCCTTGTGGGTGTATCCCAACCGCTGTTCCAGCCGGACCACGGTTTCGCCGCTGGCGGTAAATCGGAAATGTCCGGGTTCGATGGTGCCGGCGTGCACCGGACCGACCGCAATCTGGTGCAGGCCATCGCCCTCCGCCGGCAGGAAGCGGTAGGGCGAAGTCGTCGCCAGCGCGTCGATTCGATTTCCCAGCGGGAAGCGTACGCCCCAGCGGTTGTGGTCGAGCCAGGGGCGGGTATCGGGCAAGCCTTGCGCCGACAGTCCGAACAGATCGTTGACCGTGCGCTCCAGCCGAAGCGCCGGCGGGTGGTACTTGCTGACGGAGGGGTAAACGCGATCGGGGCAATCCAGGCTGATAACCGCGATATCAGTCGTATCGCGGTCCATGATCGCCATGTGTACGGTCGAGGGTTCACCCCAGAGGCCAATAAGGGTCCAGTGTCCCTGTGCCAGCTCGCTCGCTGCAAATTGCCAGAGCTTCGTATCGACCACGACGCGCGGCCATGGATGATGGTGCTGGGTCTTGCCGCCTTCCGGCATCAGGTCAATCAGCGATGGCATGTCGCGTTTATCCTTCGCTATCCAAGGAGACGGGCCACGTTCTGGAACCAGACGACGAGCGGCGCGGGCAGATAGATTCCCGCGCCCAGGACCAGTGAAAGATGCGCAAACATCGGCACGTAGGAAGCTTCCGCCGACGCCTTGCTGCCGCGAGGCGCGCCGAAGGCGACGCTGGTCAGGCGCAACGTCAATGCGCCGAACGCCAGCAGGAGCCCGAACACCAGCACGATCGCCAGCAGCGGCTGCCGCGCGAAGGTCGAACTCACGACGAGAAATTCGCTCATGAAGATGCCCAGCGGCGGCAGCCCGGCGATCGCGACCACGCCCACCACGAAGCCCCAGCCAAGCGCCGGATGGGTGACCGTCAAGCCGCGGATCCTGTTGATGCGCTGCGTGCCCTTGATCTGCGAGATATGGCCGACGGCGTAGAAGATCGCCGACTTGGTCAGGCTGTGCATCACCATGTGCAAGAGCCCGGCGAAATTGGCGAGCGGGCCGCCCATGCCGAACGCAAACACGATGATCCCCATGTGTTCGATCGAGGAGTAGGCAAACAGCCGTTTGATGTCGCGGCGGCGGTAGAGCATGAACGCTGCGAAAACCAGCGAGACCAGTCCCATCGTCACCATCAGCGGCCCCGGAGCGATCGCGTTGGGATTGGCGGCAAGCAAGATCTTGAAACGCAGCAGTGCATAGAGCGCGACGTTCAGGAGCAGGCCCGACAGCACGGCCGATATCGGAGTCGGACCTTCGGCGTGGGCGTCAGGTAGCCAGGCGTGCAGCGGCGCGAGGCCAACCTTGGTTCCGTAGCCAAGAAACAGGAATATGAAAGCGACATTGAGCAGGGCGGGATCGAAGGCGGCGGCGTGCTGCAACAACAGCGTCCAGACCATGCCGTCCTGGCCTTCGCCGACGACCGGCCGCGCCGCCATATAGACGAGGATGGTGCCGAACAGGGCGAATGCGATTCCGACGCTGCCCAGGATGAAATACTTCCACGCCGCTTCCAGGGCGGCATGGGTACGATAGATGCCGACCATCAGCACCGTGGTCAGCGTCGCGATTTCGACCGCGACCCACATCAGCCCGATGTTGTTCGACACGAAAGCCAGGTTCATGCCGAACATCATGGTCTGGAACATGGCGTGGTAGAAACGCAGATACACCGGTGTCAACCGACCGGTCTCGAGTTCGTGCGCGATATAGCTCGCGCTGAAGATGCTGGTCGTGAAGCCGACGAAAGTGTTGAGCACGATGAAGACGATGTTGAGATCGTCGATCAGCACGTATGGCCCGGGCTGCGGTCGGTCGATAACGAAGAGGGAAAGCGCCGATAGAAACGTCGCAAGACTTGCAATGACGTTCAACCGCGCCGTCAGCCGGTAGCCGGGCAGGATCGCCAGCAGGGTCGCCGATCCGATCGGAACCAGCAGCACAGCCGTCACGGGATCGAAGGAGGGCAGGTTCATCGGTGCTCGCCCCGATAGTCATCCAGGGCGGAAACATCGACGGAATCGAAGCGTTCGCGAATCCGGAACAGGAAGATGCCGATGACGATGAAAGCGATCAGGATCGAGAACGCCACGCTGATCTCGACGACGAGCGGCATACCCTTGGCACCGGTCGCCGCCAACACCAGTCCGTTCTCGAGCGACATGAACCCCACGACCTGACTGACGGCGTTGCGGCGCGTCACCATGACCAGAAGTCCGAGCAGTACGACCGAAAGGGCGAAGGCGAGATCTTCGCGCGCCAGCGGATCGGCCTCGGCGGTCACCCGCAACATCAGGACCATGGAGAGCGCGACCAATGCCATCCCCGCCAGCATGGTCGGGCCAATACCCACGGCCGATTCGATGTCGCGATGAATGCCAAGCTGTTTGACGATGCGATGCAGTGCCACCGGAATGACGATCGCTTTGAAGACAAGGGCTATGGCCGCCGTGATGTAAAGATGAGGCGCGTGCTGCACAAAGGCTTGCCAGGCGACGGAAAGCGCAAGCACGACGGCGTGGAGGGCAAAGACGTTGAGCAGCGAGTAAAGCCGGTCCTGGTACAGCATCATGAAGCTGATCAGAACGAGACCGCCCGCGAGCGTATGCGAGATATCGAAGGCGAGGCTGTGCATCTGCATCAGAAACTCCTCGATACGAATAGGAGGAGCGTCCCGAGCAAGCCCAGCATGAGGGCGGCCCCGAGGAATTGCGGAATGCGGAAAACTCTCATTTTGGCGGTGGCGGTCTCGAACAGTGCGAGCAGGAAGCCGGCGGCGGCGAGTTTGACGACATAGGCGCCGGCGCCAACGGCGTATGCCAATGAGCCGGTGCCGAACAGGGCGATCTTCCAGGGCAGGAACACGCAGGCGATCAGCGAGATGTAGAGCAGGAGCTTAAGAAACGCGCCGAATTCGATCATCGCGAGATGGCGGCCGGAATATTCGAGCACCATCGCCTCATGCACCATGGTGAGTTCCAGGTGAGTGGCAGGATTGTCGATCGGGATGCGCGCGTTTTCGGCCAGCGCCACCATGATGAGCGCGATGACCGCCATTCCCAGTGATACCCGCAGTCCGACATAGGACGAGGCCATGAAGTTGGCTACCGTCGAAAGCTGGGTCGAGCCGGCAACCAGCGCAATGCAAAAGAAAACCAGCAGCATCGCGGGCTCGGCAAGAGCTGCGATCATTACTTCGCGGCTGGAGCCGATGCCGCCAAAACTGGTGCCGACGTCCATTCCCGCGAGCGCCAGAAAGAAGCGCGCGCTTCCGAGCAGCGCAACGATGGCGATCAGATCGGCGGTCCAGTTGAATAGCAGGCCGGTCGCAAAGGTCGGCACCAGGGCGGCCGCAACCCAGATCGCGGCAAAGGTCACATAGGGTGTCACGCGAAACAGCCACGAGGCGTTGTCGGCCAGCACCACCTCCTTGCGGAGCAGGCGCAGGAGGTCGCGATACGGCTGAAAGACCGACGCTCCCTGGCGGAGCACCAGCCGCGCCTTGATCTTGCGTACGAAGCCGGTCAATAGCGGCGCGAGCAGAAGTACCAGCAGCATCTGCACACCCTGTACCATGATGTCTGAGATCACGACCATATCGCGAGCACCAGGAGCAAGGTGACGAGGGTGGCAAAGACGAGACTGAGATATCGCCGGATGGTCAGGAACTGGAGGCGGTTGAGCCGATCGGCTGAATAGCCGACCGCGCCCGCGATTGGCTGATAGATTCCCTCCCAGACCAGATCATGCAATTCGATCCGCAGCCGCGCCGGCCTGGTATCTCCGGGGGCCGGCATGTCGACGTGGTCGCGGGCGTGGAACACCAGCGTGCCGAAAACGCGGCGGATCGGTTGTGCGAAGCTTGCAGCCGAATACTGGGCCGCAGGCGTCGGGTCTGAGAAGCCACAGCCCCAGGCGGGTCCCCGCCGCAGCGCATGCGAGGCGAAGCGATGGATGACGAGGACGGCAAGGGAAGCCGATATCGTGATGAATAGCATCACCAGCAATCCGTTGTACGAACTGCGGCTCTCCGCAATCGGCACGATTGAAAGCCAGGGTTCATTGGACTGGATCGGCATGCGGCCACCGAGGATCTCGGTCGTGATCGGCGAAAGCGCATCGATCACCAGTCCCGGCAGGATTCCGGTCAACAGGCACAGTGCGGCAAGCACGAACATGGCAGCGAGCGAGTAACGGTCGACCTCGTGGGCGGTTTCCGCAACCGTGCTGCGCGGTCGTCCGAGAAACGTCACGCCAAACGCCTTGACGAAGCATGCCGCAGCCAGCGCAGCCGCCAGGGCCAATAGCGCGCCGACCGCGGGTACCGTGATCTTCAGCGCCCATTGAGGCAACTCGGGACTCTGCAGCACGGCCTGGAACATCAGCCATTCCGAAACGAAGCCGTTGAAAGGCGGCAGTGCCGAGATCGCGACGCAGCCCACGAGAACGACGAAGCTGGTGAGCGGCATGCGATGTATGAGACCACCCAGCCTGTCCATGTCCTGCTCGCCCGTCGACGTCAGGACCGCGCCGGCTCCAAAAAACAGCAGGCTCTTGAAGAAGGAATGATTGAGAACGTGAAACAGCGCCGCCGTGAAGGCCAACGCCGCCGCGAGTTTCAGCCCGTTGGCCTGAAAGGCCAGGGCGAGGCCGAGGCTGGCGAAGATGACGCCGACGTTTTCGATCGTACTGTACGCGAGCAGGCGCTTCAGATCCTTTTCCATGATGGCGTAGAGGATTCCCAAGACGGCGGTGATGCCACCGAGGATCAGCACCACCACGCTCGCCCACCAGGTCGGCGGCCCCAGCAGGTCGAAGATGACGCGAATGAAGCCGTAGATCGCGACCTTGGTCATGACGCCGCTCATCAGCGCCGAAACGTGGCTTGGCGCGGCGGGATGCGCGAGCGGCAGCCACACATGCAACGGCACGAGGCCGGCCTTTGAACCGGCGCCGAGCAACATCAGGATCAATACCAATGTCGCGACGTACGATGTGTGTTGGGCGGCGCGAATGGCCGCGAATCCGTAATCTCCCGCCGGTCCCGCCAGCAGGCCGAAAGCCAGCAGCAAAGCGAGCGTGCCGAAGCTTGCCATCACCAGGTAAACATAGCCCGCCTTCGCGTTGCCCGGTTCACGATGGTGCGCCATCACCAGCGCCCAGGAAGCGAGCGACATGAATTCCCAGCAAAGCAGATAGGAAAACGCGTCATCCGCCAGTACCACAAGATTCATCCCGGCCAGAAAGGCCGGGAAGAAGGGAAGCACGCGGTGCGGCGCCGGATCGTGGTGGCCATAGCCAAGACCGTAAAGGCTGGCCGATGCGCCTCCGAGATTGACGACGACAAGGAAGAACGCCGCCAGCGCATCCAGGCGGAAATGGGCGCCGAGCCAGGGCAATCCGATCGGCAAGGTCAGGTCGGTAATATCAAGGGCGCCGCCGACCAGCCAGCGAACCGACCCGAACAATGCGACCAGGGAGACAGTCAGGGTGACGCTGTAGATAATGACCGTGGCGTTCCGGGCGCGGCTCAGGACGATCGCAAGCACGGCGATCCCCAACAAAACTGCGACACAGGACATTTGCAAGGCGACGGGAGACATCAAGCGCGGCCTCTGGTTCCGTTCGATGCGTTGGATTCTGCGGGATTGTCCGAATAGGTTTTAGCTGAACCCGAACCCATCCTTAGCCGCACGCCGCGTCCCTGCGAATTGCTGGCGGCTCCTTCGTCGATCATCTCGATCCCGGCGGCGTCGAATGCCGCAATCAACTTGACCAGCGAATCGACATTGCCTCGAACCATCGTTTCGCTTGCCTCCATTCGCTGGATGGTAGGCACGGAAAGTCCGGAGAGTTCTGCGAGTCGGCGCTGATCGATGCCGAGCAGCAACCTAGCAGCCCGCAATTGAGCTGCCGTGATCATCGATATGTGCTTCACCGTCGGGATTCCGGCCAATATCAAACATCATTTTTGTATCCTAACTAATGATGTAATTATGTCAATAAATGATATCTAGGATATCTATTCTGAGGGGTGCATTTCTGGCGCTGGAATACGTGTTTGCGGTCCGGGCATAACGATCACCGCGCAGCTTGAGCGAGACGTTTGCGGGCAAACGGGCGTGTCCCGGAGTTTTTTTGGGGGGCGTGCCTAGCCGCCGATTGCCGACCTTGGCGCAGATCGGCAAGAAACAAGAAATACGCTAATCCTCTCGAAGACCATTGGACGAGAATCAATGACGCTTCAAATGGCTACCATCAGCGAATGTCGGAGGTTTGCGTGTCCCGCTTTGAACTTACTTCGCGGCCGAGCTGAATGTTCTGCGACCATGGGGCTTGTAGCTGCCATTCTGACAACCAGAAATTCTGTAACGATCTCAATGGGCCAAAAGCACCGAAAATGTCAGAAGGGCCGCTGAAAACACTGCGGTTTTTCGAGATTTCCAAGCTGAATACGAGGGTTCGATTCCCTTCACCCGCTCCAGTCTTTTGAGGGACTTAGCGCGAGGGGCGGCTCTTTTTTTGATGATCTCATTCTGACAAAGGCAGCTTTACATTTTCTGTTGCTCGCTTTTCGACCGACTGTTTTTCGTATCTCGCATATTCCCACACCGCTGTTTTCAGACGGGTGCGAGCTCATCAAAACCGAAGATTTTGGTTTGGGGAAGAGGTGTTTAACGCGCGTGCAGCGACTTGAATGCCATCACCGAAAAGGTTTCGTTCTTCGGTTTCGACGAACTGGTTCGCGTCCCTTCGGATTATCTCGACGCCGCCCCGCCCGTTGCGAAGGAGACCCCAGGGCGCGAATGAGGGCACCCTCGTCACAGGCTCGCCCTCGAACGTCGCGATTCACGCCGTCACGGCTTTCTGGGCCGCCGCGAAGACGTCGCGTGCGGACGTCGTACCCGCTACGTGCTCCGTACCCTCGACTCCAAGGTCCATCCATCCTGCATTAACGGCCTCAAACATTTCTTCGGCAGGTCCGGTGTGGCCCTTCGGGATGCCGAATTGCTCGAACGCTTTCGCCCACCCTGCACGCGGGACTGCAAAGGCTTTCACGTCGAGATTCAGGACTTCACCCAATTGCTCCGCGACTTCATCGGCGGTGACCATCGAACCAAGCTCGACGGCGCGCTGCCCTGACCACGCTGGCCCGGTCAAAAGGGTTGCGACCTCCGCGCCGATGTCGTTGGTCGCGACCATGGTCGATTTCCGGTTTGTCGGATTGTAGTAGACCGGTAGCGTTCCGCCCTGGGCGACCTGCAAGCCGTAGAGGAAGTTTTCGAAGAATCCACCTGCGCGGACAAATGCGATTGGCGATATCAGGTCGCGAAAACCTTGCTCCAGAAGCGACAAGGCCGTGATCATTCCAAGCCCGCTGGTCCTGTTCGCACCCATTGACGAAAGCGCTACCACCCGCGGCGGCGCCGCCTTGGTGAGGGCCTCGACATAGTTCGCAATCACGCCCTTGGCTTCCTTGTAATCGGGCGAGGGGGCCCAGACAGCCGGCAACATGACAAACGCGCCTTCGACGCCTTCGAGCGCCCGCTCGATGGCTGCCGAATCATTCCAGTCACCGTCGACCAGTTCCACGCCCTGGTTCGCCCAGCTTGACGCCTTCTCGCGATTGCGGACCAGTGCGCGTACTTCCTTGCCGTGCGCCAGCAGATGTTCTGCCGTTGCGCCGCCCACTTTTCCCGTGATTCCCGTTACTAAAAACATGCGTTTTCTCCTGATCTTGAGGGACAGTGTTGGTTCAACGGATGAGCGGCAGAATGGCCCGGATTCGGGGATCGCGCGCGTAGAGGCCGCCCCATGTCATCGCGCCCAGAAGCAGGGAAATGATTTCCGGCGGCGAGCCCAACTCACCGATGCGGACATGGGCGCAGATGGCACCTCCCAAAAAGCCCGTCACCAGGATCGCGCCGAGGACGGCGGTGGCCGGGACGGCGTAAAGGATGGCGCAGGCGAGTACGATCGGACCCACGACACGGGTCAGGTCCATCGCGAACCCGGTTTCCTGCAACATGCTCGCGATCTGTGCCGGCGCGAAAAGCTGAATAGTGCCGTCTGCTGCCAGAGCGATCACAACAAACGCGCTCATGAACCGGCCGGCCCACAGGGCGCGATGCAAGGTCAACGTCTCAGGCAGTTGATGCAGGTTGATAGTTTCGGACATTTGTCGTCCTCCGATGGGGATCCCATATTCGGAAGGTATTGTGTCTCCTAGGTATGATAAACACCGAGGAAATGAACGCACTGTTCTTTTTGTGGTGAACAATACCGAGGCAAGAAAATGCAGAATCTCGAACCCATCCTCATTTTCATAACGGTAGCCGAAATGGGGAGCTTCACCCGCGCAGCCGATAGCCTGGGCATTCAGAAGGGAAGGGCCTCAACGGCGGTCCGGAAGCTGGAAGAAGATGTCGGTGTCAGGCTTCTGCACCGGACGACGCGCAGCGTGCAGTTGACGGAGGACGGACGCGCATTTCATGCCCGTGCCCGCGATCTCCTTGCTGAAGTCGATGACCTGCACTCCATGTTCGCAAGCGATCGCGTGGCACTTCGCGGGCGTTTACGGGTCGATCTTCCGACCGAGGTGGCGCGCACAACGATCGTGCCGGCCTTGCCGGATTTCATGGCGACTCACCCCGAGTTGGAGCTGGAGGTATCGAGTACGGATCGCCAGGTTGATCTGGTTCAAGAGGGGTTTGACTGCGTATTGCGACTTGGTCCCATCGGGGATGAGACGCTGATTGCCCGCCCGCTGGGCAAGTTACGCATGGTCAACGCCGCCAGTCCTGCCTACCTGGCGCGCTATGGTGTCCCTCGATCGCTGGAAGATATTCAGCGTCAGGAACATCGGACAATTCATTTTTCGACGATGCTGGGCGCAAGACCCTATGGATGGGAATATCCGGACGGCGATAGCTACGCGACGCTCCAGTTGCCAGGTGCGCTGCACGTCAACAGCGCGCAGACCTACGAAGCTGCTGCCCTCGCCGGCCTTGGCCTGATTCAGGCGCCACTCTTGGGGATTGGCCGATACTTGGAGAGTGGAGCGCTAGTGGAGATCATACCCGATTTTCGTCGCCGGGCGCTCGCCGTGTCCCTCGTCGTAGCACATCGAAGCAATCTGTCGCGCCGAGTCCGCGCATTCATGAAATGG
>Ga0207667_10010889_pt1 | contig 10604 bp, 8 predicted proteins | sample KBSCornC52_FD_184301 | JGI IMG/M metagenome (GOLD analysis project Ga0207667, IMG submission 184301) | Corn rhizosphere microbial communities from Kellogg Biological Station, Michigan, USA - KBS Corn C5-2 (SPAdes) (version 2) | ecosystem: Host-associated > Plants > Roots > Rhizosphere > Soil ...
CCAATCCGGTACTCCGCAGTACCGCGCGAGGCCTTCAGCCGGTCGAACAGCTCGGTGACCTCTTCGTCCGATACGTTGACGAACGGTTCGACGTTGCGCTGGACCAGGTTGTTCCAGGCCAGTTCGCCCTCGATCTGGCGCTTGAGCGACGCGGCCGACGAGCCGATCGAGCGCAGGTGCTTGTCGAGATCGGCGGGCGACTGCTTAAAGCGTTCGGTGGCGAGGCGCTGGAAGGTCTGGTCGACCTCGTCCTTAGTCACTTCGACCTTCTGTTCCTTGGCTTCCTGGATCTGCAGCGTTTCGTCGATCAAGTTGCGCAGGACCTGCAACCGCAGGTTCTGCAGTTCCTGATCGGAAATCTTGGCATCCTGATTGGCTGCGAGGACAAGGGCGACCCGCTGGTCGACATCGGTCCCGGTGATGATCTGCCCATTCACCTTCGCCGTGGCGTGGCGGCTGTTGGGGTCCATCTTGCCGAGCAACTTGACGTCGGCGGGAATGTTCAGGCCGCCGTCGGCCGCGTTGTCCTGCCCTTGGCTTGTATCTTGGGCGACAGCCAGGCCGGCCGCGAGCGCGCACGCGCCGGCCAGCGCGGCGGCACGTCCCAAAGTCCAAATTCGCCTTGCGGATCGGCTCACGTAGTAGTCCCTCCAGCGGCGCACGGCGCGCCGGTCATCTTAGGGCAGCCGGTGGCCGGAATCGGCTGAACCAAAGCTGAGCGCCCGTCGAATCCCCGCCGGGCCGATAGCCTGTTTGCCCGCGCCTGCCAAATGCTCGCGGCTCGCCCGTCCCCGGCCCTCAACGGAATCCGAGGTTCTTGAGTGAGAAGAACACCTGGAACGTATTGCCCAGGCGAGCATCGGCGATGCGGACATAATCACGCCGCCAGGTGGCGCCGAATTCGAGGCAATCGTCCGAATACGCGACGCCCAGCCGGGTGCGTAGCGGATCGAAACCATCCGACGTATTGGTGGGGTCTTCCTTCTTGTCGGTTAGGTTAACCACCGCAGAGCCAAAAACCGACCAATATTTGGCGAACGCCACCCGCCCGGCAGCGCGCACCTCCTCCCGATCCTGCAGGTCCTCGAACGAAAGGTCGATGTTGCGGTTGAGGCGCAAGTAACCGAGCTCGAGATAGGTCCGGTCGCTCCCCAACGTAGCGTCGATCTCGTTGCGGCGGACTGCGAAGTTGTCCTTGTCGAGCCGGAAGCGGTGAGTAAACTTGATGAAGTCGCGGAAGCGGATTTCGGTACGTCCGACCCAGTCGGAGAACTGCTCATTGAGGCCGGTACCGTCCGGAAACAGCACGGGCTTGTCGCTCAAGCGGTAGGACTGGCCGATAGTGCTGCGCACGCGCCAGCCCGGACGGTCGAGTTCCCAGTCGACGCCGTAGGTCACTCGCACCCCGTCCTCGATCCGGTCGTAGCCGGGAAAGCGGTTGAGCGCGAACAGGTTGCTATCCTCCAGGTCAATCGAACGGGCATCCTCGTTCGGAACCGCGAGATTGCGGATCGGCGGGCTGGCCACGACCTGCACCCGGGGAGTCAGGACCTGCGTGCCGCCGAGCAGTGATCCGACCAGCGGCCATTTGACGTCAATCGCCGCCAGGGCCACGCCGCGCGCCTGCCAGCCGGGATCGCCGCGATAGGACGGGGTCAGCGTCGTGACGTTCTCGTCCGAATGATAAACGTCGCCGCGCACCAACGCTGTGAGCGTCACCTCCTGGCCCCACGCCGTCACGCGCCGCAGGTCCCATTGCGCGCGGGCAAAGGCGCGCTGGGTGTCCTGCCCCGCAGTCCGCGTCAGAGCGAGCGAGTTGACCTGCAGCTCTAGCTTGCCGCCGAGCACGGGGTCGGTCAGGCGGCGGCGATAGTCGATCTCCGGCAGGGCGATCGGTTCCAGCCCCTGACGTTGATTGGTGAGCAGGACTTGGGTGTACCAGCCGGCAATCGAGAAGTACGAATCGTCGTCAATCCGCTCGACGTCGACCGTCGAGCGCAGGCGATCGTCGCGGCTGATGTCGTAACGGCGCAGGAATGTGCGATCGGTGGCGAGCCTGATCGAGCCGGTCACGCTCCAGTGCGGGTCTAGCTGGAAACGACCGTTGGCATCCAAGTAGCCGCGCCAGTCCTTCTCGCTCGCCGGCGCCGACGAGCCTAGCGGAATGCGTCTGCCGTAAGTCAGGTAACCGGTGATCTGATAGGCACCGATATCGGTCAGCGCGCGGTATTGCGCCGAAGCCATCGGCGCGGTCTTGGAATAGAGATAGCCCGACAGCAGCAGGTCGCGGTTATCGGCGATCCGCCAGTAATAACTGTCCGACAACTCGAATCCGTTAGACCTGCTGTATCCGATGTCGGGTATCTCGACGCCGGAATTGGCTTGTCCGCCGACCGCCAGCGAGAGCGCCGGCAGCGGCAGCACCCGCGCGCCGAACAACTCGAAGTAGGCGCCGCGGAAGCGGATTTTCTTGCTCGCTTCGTCATAGACTACGCGCTCGGCCGTGATTCGCCAGCTCGGCGTTTTGGGGCAGCCCGCCGAGGTCTCCACCTCGCAGCCCGAATAAGCCGCCCGGGTCAGGACGACATTGCCGGCCTCATCACGCGTGCCTTGCACGGCGGCGAGGCGACCGCCTTCCCGCAGCACAAGCAGGAGATTGGTCATCGCCCCCGCCTTGAGCTCGTCGGTCAACTCGAGCCGGTCGGTGTACAGCTGGTTCCCGTCCTCGTCGACCAGACGCACGTTGCCCGTAGCGACGATCTGCCCACTCATGCGGTTCCAATTGATGCTGTCTGCGCGGACGGATTGATCCTCCGAACGCAGGATCACGTCGCCGCTCGCGGTGACCGTGTCAGCATTGCTGTCATAGTCGACCTGGGTCGCTTCGAAGGCGACCTGGCGCTCGCCCTGTGCGGTCGGCCCGGGTCCTGGCGCGGGTACCGATGCGGCTTCCTCCGGCCGTTTGGCCAACGGTTGATCGGAGCGCGGCTGGTCCGGCTGCGGCTCGCGGGTGTCCACGCCGGGCGCGGCGCCGGCTTGGGCCGCGGCGGCAGCCGGCCAGGCAATCGCCACCGCAACGGCAATTCCGGCGCCCCGGCGCAAGGCGAGCAAGCGACGACGGGGGGCTTGCAGCTCGGGCTGCCGGACGGGGGGCATGGCTTGCCTATCGCACCGGCGGCTTATAAGCGCAACGCCAGCCGTAAGGGTCCGCCGCCGACTGGCCGCGCAGGGCCATCGCCTGACCGGAGAGACAATGCAGATCACCTTCCGCGACGCCGCCGATTCGTCCACCCCTCGCCTCCTTGCGCGCATCGTCGGCCAGGATGGCCTGCCCGCGGACCTGTCGCGGAGCGACGCCGAAGGGGCCGCCGCGGCGCGGTTCACCGGCAAAACCGGGCAAGTCTTCGAAAGTTTCGCGGAAGCGGACGGGCGCGTCGTCCGGCAGGTGCTGGTCGGGGCCGGCAAGCCCGACGCGGACGATCGCTCCGCCGCGCTCGAGAAGGCCGGCGCCGCGCTTACCTCGCGCTACCTCACGTCGGGCGAAAAGGCCCTCGCCCTCGACGTCTCCGGCGGCAAGTTGGCTGCCGCGGAAGTGGCGTCCGTCCTACTCGGCGCGCGGCTGCGCGGATGGCGGCACGATGCCTATCGAACCAAGCTCAAGGAGGAGCAGAAGCGCTCGTTGAGCGAGATCGTGGTGATCGGGGCTGCGGACGGCAGCGAGGCCGCATGGCAGGTCGAGCAGGCGCTCGCCGAGGGCGTCGAACTGACCCGCGAGCTGGTCGCCGAACCAGCCAACGTCATCTACCCGGAAAGCTTCGTTGAGCGGGTGACCAGGCGCCTCGAAGGGACCGGGGTCGTGATTACGGTCCTCGACGAAGACGAGATGCGTGCGCTTGGCATGGGTGCCCTGCTTGGCGTGTCGCAAGGCTCGGCGAAGCCGGCGCGGCTGCTGGCGCTCAAGTGGCTCGGCGGGGCGAAGGCCGCCAAGCCGACGGTCTTCGTCGGCAAGGGTGTCACCTTCGATACCGGCGGAATCTCGCTGAAGCCGCCGCCGGGCATGGAAGACATGAAGTGGGACATGGGCGGCGCCGGCGCCGTCGCCGGGGCCATGCTGTCGATCGCCCGGCGCAAGGCCAAGGCCAACGTCATCGGTGTGTGCGGGCTGGTCGAAAACATGCCCGATGGCAATGCCCAGCGCCCGGGCGATATCGTCACCACGATGTCCGGCCAGACGGTCGAGGTTCTCAACACCGACGCCGAGGGGCGGCTAGTGCTGTGCGACGCGATCACCTGGGTGCAGAAGGAATTCTCGCCGGCGGCGATCGTCGACCTCGCCACGCTCACCGGGGCGATGATCATCTCGCTCGGCCACGAACACGGCGGCGTGTTCGCGAACAACGACCGCTTAGCCGAAAACCTCCTCGCCGCCGGCAAGGCGAGCGGCGACAAGCTGTGGCGCTTCCCGTTGTCCGCGGAATACGACAAGCTGATCGATAGCCCGATCGCCGACATCAAGAACGTCGGCCCACGCTACGCCGGCTCGATCACCGCAGCGCAATTCATCCAGCGCTTCGTCGAAAACGGCACGCCCTGGGCGCACCTCGACATCGCCGGGATGGTCTGGGCCGACAAGGCCGGCGCCACCTGGGACAAGGGCGCGACCGGTTTCGGCGTGCGGCTGATCGACCGCTTCGTGCGCGATACGGTCGAGGGCTGAACGTCGGCGGCGCGAGTCTTCGCCTGGTCAGGCTGCGCGCGTTTTGGCGCCAAGCAAGGCGCGCTCGTGAAGGTCGTTCATCTCGTTTATCACGTTCTGCATCGTCCGGTCGCCCATGTTGAGGCTGCGCGGCGCGAAGATCAGCTGCCGCAATTGTCCGTCTTTGAACACTTCGATCAGGAGGCTGTGCCCGACATGCGCCTGCCTGGCATTCGGAGTGCTAAAGGAATAAAGGTCGATCCTGCCGATCAAGCGCCAGGGATAAGTTCCGGCGTTCTCACCATACGGTACGGTAAGGCCATCTGCATTCCAGCTGACTCTGACGACCGAATTGGGATCGGCATCAGCCGATGGCGCGCGCGGGTACCACGATGCCAGTTCCATCAGCGCCAAGCCGGCGACAGCGATGACCAAGATCGTCGAAATCGCAGGGTGCTCAGCGCCTGGCATTGGTCGGGCGAGCCCGCCCGCCAGTTGAAAAAGGATCGCACCAGCGAACATGCCGGCAAACCTGAGTTTGCGATATCGCATGGCGGATCGGGCATAAGTAAATGCCGGCACGAATTTTTCCTCCCAGTCGCTGCGTTGTTAGAAACCGCAGCGGTTGTATGCGCTAATGGTTAAGCATCGTTAATCTGAGCGTTTTTGACGTTGCCCAGCGATGCTGGGCCCGCCTGCTTGCGGGGCTGGCGGTAGTTCGGCATGAGATAGTCTGATGCAGCTCGATTTCTGGCAGCTTTCGCGCGATCCCGTCGAACGGGTTGTCGCCCTGATCGCCGAGCGCACCCGCAGCGCAGGCGAGAAGCTGCTGGTGGTCGCCGAGGACGAAGGGCAGCGCGCCGCCATCGGCCAGTCACTTTGGATGACGAAGCCCGAGGCTTTCCTCGCCAACGGCGAGGCCGCCGCGCCGCATGCCGAACGGCAGCCGATTCTCCTGTCGTCAGACTGCGATGCCAGAAACGGCGCGCGCTATGCGGTCCTCGCGGACGGTCTCTGGCGCGACCGCGCGGAAGACTTCGAGCGCGCATTCCTGCTGTTCGACGAAGCCGGCACTCCGGCCGCGCGCGCCGTGTGGCGACAGTTCGATGGTCGCGAGAACGTCGAGCGCAGCTATTATGCGCAGGAAGACGGCAAGTGGGTCAAGAAGGCCTGACCCTTGCCTCGGCAACGCCCGCCCGCTAGGGGCGCGCGCAAATCCCAGCAACACCGGCTCTCAAGGACATCCCCATGGCGGTCACCCGCACCTTTTCGATCATCAAGCCCGACGCCACCCGCCGAAACCTGACCGGCGCGGTCACCAAGATGCTGGAAGAAGCCGGCCTGCGCGTCGTCGCCAGCAAACGCATCTGGATGAGCCGCGAGCAAGCCGAGGGCTTCTACGGAGTGCACCGCGAACGCCCGTTTTTCGGCGAGCTCGTCGAGTTCATGACCAGCGGTCCGGTCGTCGTCCAGGTGCTCGAAGGCGAGGATGCCGTGAAGCGCAACCGCGACGTGATGGGCGCGACCAATCCGGCCAACGCCGACGAAGGCACGATCCGCAAGACCTTGGCCGAGAGCATCGAAGCCAACACCGTCCACGGCTCGGACAGCGACGAGAACGCCAAGATCGAGATCGAGTTCTTCTTCACGCCGGGTGAGATCGTCGGCTGATTTAAAATGCGTCCGCCGCGTCGATCAGCGACGTGAGTCGCTTGGGAGCGACCGAGCGCCAGCTGCGTTGGAGCCAGTCGGCAATCGCGTCCCAGTCGGTGTCGCCCAGGTCGAGGCGGATGCCGACCCAGGCGTCGCCGAAGTAGGCCGGGCGGTAGTAGCGCTCGGGATCCATGTCGATCAGCTGCGCCTGCTCGTCGGTCCCGCTGATCTTGACCAGCAGCGCGGTCTTGCCGTCGCCATGATGGTCGAGGCTGACGTAGGCGAACTTCTTGCCCTTGACGATCCCGAACGACGGCATCCCGTGCGAGAGGGCTTCGTCGGTTTCGGGTAACCCCAGCGCGCGCTCGCGCACTTGCGCTACAAGGTGGTCGGGCGAGCGCTCGCGGCCGACGTAGTCTGCCAACATCCGCGGGTAGAGCTGGTACTCGGCCATTAAGACGCGCCTTTCGAGGCTGTCGGGCGTGTCGTCGGGCAGGATGTGCACCGCGATCTGGCCGAGCAGCGGCCCGGCGTCGAGCTCGGGCGTGACGACGTGAACCGAGCAACCGCCGTGGGTCTCGCCCGCTTCGATCGCCCGCTCGTGGGTGTGCAGGCCCTTGAACTTGGGCAACAGCGAGGGATGCGTGTTGAGCATCCGCCCGGCCCATTTGTTCACGAAGCTTTCGGTCAGGACGCGCATGTAACCGGCCAGTGCGATGTACTCGGCGCCGGCCTCGCGCAGCGCCGTGTCCATGATAGCTTCGTGGACCTCGCGTTCGAGACCCTTGTGCCGGTGCGCGAAAGTCGCAATGCCCTCCGCCTCGGCGATGTTCAGCCCCCGCGCGTCGGGATCGTTGCTGGCGACGAGCACGATTTCGTAAGGGCAATCGGGTAGCCGCGAATTGAACAGCAGCGAGGACATGGTCGTCCCGTTGCCGGAGAGCATCACGGCCACGCGCGCCTTTGCGGTCATTTATCGTGCCCTCCTGCCGCCATGGCCCGGGGAACGGGCACGCGGCTCAATCGTCATGTTCCTGCCCGCATGCGCCCGGTTTTCCAACCCTCTCCCGAAGATTGGCCGTATCTGCGGCGGCTCGGGTGGACAATTCTCGCCGCCGCGGCGATCGTGATCATCTGGCGGGCATCCAACATGCTACTGCTGGCATTCGGCTCGGTGCTCGGGGCCGTGATGTTCCGCAGCGCCGCGCGGATGATCCAGCGGCTCGGGCTCCGGAACCACAAGGCGGCGCTGGTGCTCGGGACGCTGCTCGTCCTCGCGCTGTTCGGCGTCATCTTCTATCTGCTGGTGGTCCAGTTCGGCAGCGAGATTAGCGGCATGATCGCCAACTTGCCCGGGACGATCGCCAGCATCGAACAAGGGCTCGGCACGACGAAGGTCGGACGCGCCGTGGTCGAGGCGACGCACGTCGCGGTCGGCGGCCCCGCGATCGCCAAGCGGCTCGGACAGATGATGCTCGGCAGCGGGGAGATCCTCGTCAACTTCGTGATAGTTACCGTGGGGGCGATGTTCATCGCCGCCGACCCGCGCCCGTACCGCTTGGCCGTCGTCCTGCTCACCCCGCCCCCCGGACGCGCGGCGATGGAGCACGCGCTCGGAGAAATGTCGGCCGCCCTGCGCCTGTGGCTCAATGCGAAGCTGATCGCGATGGTCGTGATGACGCTGGTGATCGCCGGCGCGCTGTGGCTCGCTGGGCTCAAGAGCTGGGCGGCGCTGGGCCTGCTCGGCGGCCTTTCGGAGTTCGTGCCTTACGTGGGCCCGACCGTCGCCATGATTCCCGCGATCGGCCTCGCCGCAGCGGGCGGGGGCGACCTGCTGTGGCGAACGGTGGCGGCCTATGTCTTTGTGCGGGTTGTCGAGGCCTATGCCCTGACTCCCGGGGTGAACCGCAGCGTAGTGAAAATACCCCCCGCGCTGACGTTGTTCGTCATCCTGGGCGTCGGCGCGGTGTTCGGTGTCTACGGCGTATTCTTCGCCGGTGCGCTACTCGTGGTGGCTTACGTCGGGGTGCGCGAACTGTACCTGCGCGACACGCTGGGTGAGGATATCGAGGGGCTGCCGGACGGCGACTAGCTCAAGTGGTGTGCGAGGCCTCCCAGACCTCTACCGAGCCCCAGCTGCCCGCCGGACCGCGAACCGTGCACCCGCGGGGGCCTGAGGCGACCTCGCCGATGTGCGCGACCTCCTCGCCCGCCTCTTCCAATTCGGCGACGACTTCGCCCGCCAGCTCTGGCTGAACGGCAAGGACCATACCGATGCCGCAGTTGAAGGTGCGCGCCATTTCTGCGGGTGCGACGCTCCCCTGCCGCTGAAGGAAGGCCATCAGTCCCGGCTGCTCCCAGGCGCCGGCGTCGATCACTGCGTGCGCGCCTTCGGGCAACACGCGGGGCACGTTTTCCAGCAGCCCGCCGCCGGTGATGTGCGCCAGCGCATCGATCTTGCCGCCGCGCACCACCGGCAGCAGCGAGCGAACGTAGATCCGCGTCGGCTCCATCAGCGCATCAAGCACGCTGCGCGAATCGTCGAACGGGCCGGGCGCGTCGAGCTGCCATTCCATGTCGGCCGCGAGGCGGCGCACCAGCGAGAACCCATTGGAATGCACGCCCGAGCTGGCGAGGCCGAGGAGCACGTGGCCCGGCGCGACGCGCTCACCGGTCACCTGTTCCCCCCGCTCGACCGCGCCGACGCAGAAGCCCGCAAGATCGTAGTCGCCCTCCACGTACATCCCTGGCATCTCGGCAGTCTCGCCGCCGATCAACGCGCAGCCCGCGGTTTTGCAGCCCTCGGCAATGCCGGCGATCACGCGTTCTGCGACACCGGTCTCGAGCTTGCCGGTGGCGAAATAGTCTAGGAAGAACAGCGGCTCAGCGCCCTGGACGATCAGGTCGTTGACGCACATGGCCACCAAGTCGATGCCGACGGTGTCGTGCCGATCATGGTCGATCGCCAACTTGAGCTTGGTGCCGACGCCGTCGTTGCCGGCGACCAGCAGCGGGTCGGAATAGCCCGCGGCCTTGGGGTCGAAGAACCCACCGAACCCGCCGATCTCGCCGTCCGCTCCCGGCCGTCGCGTCGCCTTCACCAGCGGCCCGATCGCCCTGACCAGCGCGTTGCCGGCATCGATCGATACGCCGGCGCGTTCGTAGGTGTAGCGGTCGTCCGTGGCCATAGTGCGCTCGCCTTTAGTCTTTCGCGCTTGGATTTCCACTCGCCTTTCGGCAAAAGGCCCGCGGTTTCCCCCGATGACAGCCCTGACGCTTCCCTTCACCCCTGCCCGCCGCCTGCTCGCCATCATCGCGGGCGGCGTGGCGCTGGCCAGCGCTGCGGCACTGATCGCGCAGGTCTTGGGCGACCGCGGCATTCCACCGGTTGCCGCCACCACCGACATCTCGGTCGGCGGCATCGACGTCAACGTCGTCGGCAAATCGCCGGAGGACGCGCGCGAGCAAGGCTGGAAACAGGCCGAGGTCCTCGCGTGGAAGAAGATCGGCGGTCCAGACTTGCCGCAAGGTCAGATCGAATCGATGGTCTCGGCCGTCCTCATTCAGAGCGAACGCGTGGGTCCGCGGCGCTACGTCGCCACGCTCGGCGTGGTATTCGACCGCAAACGCGCCGGAGCGCTGCTCGGCTCCGTGGGCGAAAAGGCTCATTCGGCGCCGATGCTGACGCTTCCGGTGCTGATCTCCGGCGGAACCGAGACGATGTACGAGGTTCGGGGTCCCTGGCAGCGCGCCTGGGCCGAGTTCCAGTCCGGAGCGAGCGCGATCGACTACGTCCGCCCCGTGGGCGCCGGCGGTGATTCGCTGCTCCTGACGTACGGCCAGATCGGCCGCCGCAGTCGCGCGTGGTGGAACAACATCCTCGACACTTACGGCGCGTCGGACATCATCGTGCCGATGGCCCGGCTCGAGCGGCAATGGCCCGGTGGCCCGGTGAAGGCCACTTTCACGGCACGTTATGGCCCGGACAACACCTACCTCGGCGAATTTGCGATGACCGCACCGAACGAGGCCGCGGTGCCGCAGATGCTGGCCCAGGCGGTCGCGCGCTTCGATCAGCTGTTCAGCTTGGCGCTCGAGGAAGGCAAGTTGCGACCCGATCCCACACTCGGGCGGCAGAACATCCAGGTAAGCCCGGCAGTGCAAGCGCTGATCGCAGCTTCGCGCGCCGCTGAGGCCGCCGCTGTGGCCGGCCCGGAGCAAGTGCCGAGTGCGGCCGCATCGACATCCCCGCCGG
>Ga0207667_10010890_pt1 | contig 10604 bp, 9 predicted proteins | sample KBSCornC52_FD_184301 | JGI IMG/M metagenome (GOLD analysis project Ga0207667, IMG submission 184301) | Corn rhizosphere microbial communities from Kellogg Biological Station, Michigan, USA - KBS Corn C5-2 (SPAdes) (version 2) | ecosystem: Host-associated > Plants > Roots > Rhizosphere > Soil ...
CGAGTTTCGCGGGCATGCGGTGCTTACATTTGATCGGCCCGCCAACGTGCCGGGCAACGATTCACTGGTCTTGGAAAGCGCGGACGAGCTCAACAAAACTGTTTCACACTGGCTACAGGTAAATCGGCCTTATATCAAGTTCGTATCGCCGCTGGAAGACGCCCTGACGGAGGACCCTCTGCAGGCAATGTACTGCGGCCGGGTAGCCTTGATGGAAAGCTTGCAGGAACGGCTCATCCAGGCGCCTTTTTTGGACAAAATCACCGTTATGAAGACCCAATATGACCATCGCGACCTGTGCATTCTGGACATCCTGAACCGGGAATGTTCCAAAGGTCACGCTTTAAAGCGATGGGCTTTGGAGCGCGGGATCAGACGGGAGCAGGTTATGGCTATCGGGGACAATCACAATGACCTGGAAATGCTTGAATTCGCAGGAGTTGCGGTTGTGATGGAAAATGCATCTTATGAACTGAAGCAGAACGGCTGGAGGGTGACCGGCAGCAACGCTGAAAGCGGCGTGGCCCAGGCGGTGGAGCAGATTTTGGGGCTGGCTTTCAGCGGCAAATTAGGCGAAAATAGACATCTGCGCTCGATATGAGATTTTCAAGAACACTAACGATTACGGCGCTTTTGGGATTCGCGCAAATATCTGCTTTCGCAGGCCAGATTGCCATCCTGAAAAACGGTTTTTCCATTCATTTTGACCACAAAGAGCAAAACGCCAAATCCACCCGGCTTTACACCTCTACCGGCTATCTCGATGTTGCCAGCGACCAGATTACGTCATTTGAAGAGGATGAAACTCCGGTCGTGCCTGAACCGGCCCCTGTTGCTGCGGGCCCTTCGACACAGCTAACCGGCCCGACTATGGCGGCGAAGCCGTTGGTTAGCAAGCCAATGGCAAGCAAACCTTTGGCAAATCCCGTCCCGGCAGTTCAGCCAGTAGCAATGAAAGTGACGGGGCCGGCGGGTCCCGCGAGCACGGCCGCGACCGCCATCGATATAGATGAGGTGGTGCGGGCGGCCAGCAATAAGAATCGGCTTGATCCGGACTTTGTCAGAAGCGTGATCATGGCAGAGAGCAACTTCAAGACGCATGCTGTATCGAAAAAAGGCGCTCTTGGACTGATGCAGTTGATGCCCTCGACCGCAGCCCAGCTCGGCGTTGCCGATCCGTTTGATCCGAAAGCAAACGTGGAAGCAGGCGCTGCCCACCTGAGCGCACTGCTGGATCTCTACCATGACGATCCGGTTAAGGCATTGGCTGCCTACAATGCCGGAGCGCATCGGGTAAAGCAGTACAACGGCGTGCCTCCCTATCGCGAAACGCGCGCCTACATCAACAAGATTGTTCGTGACTTTAACGCCAAGAAGCGGGCGCAGATGAAAGCGGCTGGCGTAGTGAACGTCTCGAGCCCGGCCAAAGCCGCCGGTTCCAAATCAGTTAAGAAGCCAAAGCCGCAGCAAGCCAGCGTAGCCAAATCCGCAAATCCGGCATAAGCATCACAGTAATAAGAGCAATAAAGCGCGTCCTGCCCGCAGGGCGCTTTTTTGTATGATCATTAAGCCCGACGTAACCACATGAGCAAAAAAAGATTTCTAATCACCGCCCTGGTGCTGGTTGTGCTGGCCGGTCTTGTCTATCTTCAGGTTAGGGCCTGGAAGAAATTTGACTGGCACCGCTTCTGGGTGGCGACCCACAACACGAATAAGTTTTATCTGGTGGCTGGCGTAGCGCTAGTCTATGCCGACTATATTCTTCGCGCCATGCGATGGAAGATCATGCTGCGTCCGGTGTGTCCTGAGGCCAAGACATCTGATCTGGTAGCGCCCACCATGATCGGCTTTGCCGGGCTGGCCCTGCTGGGAAGGCCAGGAGAGTTTATCCGCCCTTATCTGATCTCGCGCAAAGTGAATTTGAGCATGGCATCTCAGTTGGCTGTGTGGACCGTGGAACGCATCTTTGATATGGGCGCTTTCGCCCTGATCATGGCCATCAATATCCTGTGGTCAAGGGACACTCTCAGCCGGCTTCCGGGATTTGCCAATTCCGCGCGCCGGCATCTGCTGGGCCATGAGATTTCATCCTTCACTTACTTTGAAATGTTTGCGCTGGCACTGCTGGTGGGCGTGTGTTTTGTGGGACTAGTGGCATTCCGGGTGAGGAAAAATCCTTCTGCTGCATCCAGTGTTTTTGTTCGGTTGTTTGGGCGAATATCGCCTCGTTTCGGCCATGCGATTGGCAAACGTGTGCTCGCCTTTGGCCAAGGGTTAAACACAGTAGAAGACATGAAGTCCTTTTTCCAGTTGTCCGCGCTATCAATTGTTATTTGGCTTCTTATTGGCTTCGCCTATCTTGCCGTTACGCACGCTTATTCCATTCATCGGCTGTCGCAGATGACGCTTTCCAGCGTATTTTTGCTCACTGCGGCTAGCGTGGTTGGGGGCATTTTGCAGCTGCCCGTGGTGGGTGGAGGATCACAGCTGGCGACGATAGGCATGCTGCGTGGCGTATTCAACCTGTCGCCTGAACTGGCTACCAGCTGCGGCATCATGCTCTGGCTGGTGACGTTTATGTCCGTTAGCCCAGTAGGACTCGCTTTGGCGCGCTCAGAACATGTATCGATCACGCAGATGGAACAGGCAAGCATCCAGGAAGAAGAGAAAGCGCTGGAAGAAGAAGGAGAGCAAGAGACCGGATAAGTTGGACTGCAAACATTCAACGTTATTTTTGATCTTCAACTTTCATGCCGGGTAATTTTGTCGGATCGGCCCTCTACATGCAGGAAATTGATAGTGGTGGCTTCATGGGCTTTCAGCGCCTCGTTTAGCAGCGCAAGCTGCTGGTGACACGGCTCACACCAGCCCGCCCAATATTCGACAATCGTAAAATCGGCGGGGGGAAGATCCTTGACCGACTTGTTCTTCTTGTCGACCACGAGATTCAACTCTGATTTGAGCGCAGGTTTTCCGGTCATTGGCTTGGGAGATTGCAGCGCTTTATCAAAATCCTCTTTGAATGTATCGTCGTCAAATCCACTGGAAAAGTCAGCCACCATTTGGCCTTGATTGTTATAAATACGCAGTTGAGGTAAAGACATCTCTTTACCCGTCGCCATCTTGAGCAACTCTTTGTCTTTAAGCTTTACTTCAAACAGTTGATGTTTGGTCGGGGCTGCTGTCTGAGCTGATACGAGCGCTGCCAACAGGACTGCGAAGAAAGCTATAAGGGTACGATTCACGCTGGACCTCAAAAGACCTGAGAATTCTCGGACTATAAAGCAGCAAGATGGCTTAGGCAAGCTGCAAGCAGCCTAATTGTTGGATCTGCTGGTGTGCCAGCCAAAGCACCTGATTTTTGATCGAGCCTGTTACAATCTTAGTCATCACACCCCATTGAGAGTTCCGGTTAAGAGACGATGAAATGTCCGTTTTGCGGGTTCGAGAATGATAAAGTTGTGGACTCGCGCGAGAGCAAGGAAGGCGAATCGATTCGCCGCCGCCGCGAATGCCTGAAGTGTGAAAAGCGCTTCACCACCTACGAGCGCATCGACGAAATCCCCTACATGGTAGTGAAGAAAGACGGCCGCCGGGAGAAGTTTGAACGGCAGAAAATCCTGGCCGGACTGCTGCGGGCTTGTGAAAAACGGCCCATTTCCATGGGCAAAATGGAACAGATTGTGAATGAAGTGGAGCAGTACGTGATCGACTCACCCGAGCGCGAGCGCACCGCCAGCGAACTGGGCGAGCAGATCATGAACAGCCTCAAGCAGATTGATAAAGTCGCTTACATACGCTTCGCCTCGGTCTATCGCGACTTTAAGGACGTGGGGGAATTCCACTCTGAGCTGGAGTCGCTACTCAACAGCAAAGAAGAAAAGGCCAAACCCGTCAAGGCCAAAAGCAACGCTAAGTAGAGACCAGCGCAAATAGGAGATTATGGGACATAAGGTTACGCTGATTCCTGGAGACGGCATCGGCCCTGAAGTTACGAACGCCGCCGTGCGGATTGTGGATGCGTCCGGGATAAAGATTGAGTGGGAAAAGTTTGCCGCCGGGTCAGAAGCCTTTGCCAAATACGGCGAATACATTCCCAAAGAGCTCACGCAATCCATTGAGCGCACCGGGCTGGGTCTAAAAGGGCCGGTCACTACGCCGATTGGCGGCGGCTTTTCCAGCATCAACGTGGCGCTGCGCAAGCAGTTTGAGCTGTTCGCGAACTTCCGTCCTATCCGTAACCTGCCTTCCCTGCCTACGCGCTATCCCAGCGTTGACCTGTCAATCTGCCGTGAAAATACAGAAGGCCAGTATTCAGGAATCGAGCATGAAGTGGTGCCGGGCGTGGTGGAATCGTTGAAGATCATCACCGAGAAAGCTTCCACGCGGATCGCACGGTTTGCGTTTGAATATGCGCGGCGGGAAAAACGCAAGCGCATCCATGCCATTCACAAAGCCAACATCATGAAGATGAGCGATGGCCTGTTTCTGCGCTGCTGCCGCGAGGTGGCCAAGGAATATCCCGAGATCACTTACGGCGAGCACATCATTGACAACACATGCATGCAGCTGGTGATGAATCCGTACCAGTATGACGTGCTGGTGATGGAGAACCTGTATGGCGACATCATTTCTGATTTATGCGCGGCATTTGTCGGCGGTTTGGGACTCGTTCCGGGAGCCAATATCGGCACCAAGTGCGCGATCTTTGAAGCCGTGCATGGCTCGGCGCCGGACATTGCGGGCAAAGACATTGCCAACCCCACTGCGGTATTGCAGTCAGCGGTATTGATGTTGCGCCACATGGGCGAAGTGGAGGCCGCGGACAAAGTCCACGCGGCACTGGAAAAAACTTATAAAGAAAAACTTCACCTCACCCGCGACGTGGGTGGCACGGCCGGAACCAGCGAGTTTGCCGACGCGGTGATCGCCAACATGGAGCATGTGGCCGTGGCGACCGGGAATTAGTGATTATTGGTTCGGCTTATTCAAGACATTCTGGTCTTGCTTTTTACCGGACTTGCCCAGTATCGCCCAATGACGATAAGAGGAGATCCGATGGTGATGGCAAAGAAACACCCAATGACGCGGCGAGAGTTGCTCCGCGGTGCAGCAACGGGAATGTTTACTTTGGCAATGGGCTTCCCTACGAGAGCGAACCCAGCAGCCAAATCTCCTAACATCGTCTTCATTCTGGCTGACGATCTGGGCTATGCCGACGTGTCCTGTTATGGGCGGCCTGATCTCAACACACCGAATATCGATGGCATCGCCAGGCGAGGAGTGCGTTTTCTGCAGGCCTACGCGAATTCGGCAGTTTGCAGTGCCACGCGGACCGCCCTTATTACAGGCCGTTATCAGTACAGACTGCCGATCGGCTTGGAGGAACCGCTTGTAGGCAACGACAATGTGGGGTTGCCGCCGGAGCATCCGACTCTACCTTCAATCCTGAAAAAGCACGGCTATCAGACGACGCTTGTGGGCAAATGGCATCTGGGCACGCTCCCAAAGTTTGGTCCGCTGAAGAGCGGCTACGACCATTTCTATGGCTTTCGCGGCGGAGCCCTTGACTACTTCTCCCATACTGACGGTGACAAGGATGATCTGTGGGATGATGATGTTTCCATCCATCAAACAGGCTATCTGACCGATTTGCTGGGGAGCCAAGCGGTCGACGAGGTGAATCGCTATGCGAAATCAGCGAAGCCTTTCATGATCAGCCTGCATTTCAACGCCCCTCATTGGCCCTGGGAAGCTCCTGGCGACAAGGCTGAGTCAGACAGATTGCGGCAAGGGCGCAGTCTGAATGACTTCGATGGTGGCTCGCAGGCAACGTATCAACGAATGATTGAGGACATGGACCGCCAGATTGGCCAGGTGCTCCAGGCGTTAGACTCACACGGTCTGACAGAAAACACGATTATTGTTTTCACCAGCGATAACGGCGGAGAACGCTTTGCCGACACCTGGCCTTTCACCGGGAAAAAGACAGAACTACTCGAAGGCGGGTTGCGCATACCGAGCATCATCTCCTGGCCGGCCCGTATTCCGCGCGGCAAAACAAGCGACCAAGTTTCTATCAGTATGGATTGGATGCCCACGCTGCTGGCAGCCGCGGGCGCTGAACCTGATGGAGCTTATCCAACAGATGGAATGAACCTGCTGCCCATGCTTACCCAGAATGTTCCGCCAGTCCCACGCAAGTTGTTCTGGCGCTACAAATCGAACGCCCAACGTGCGGTGCGCGACGGCGATTACAAGTTCCTGAAAATCCTGGATAACAGGTTTCTGTTCGACGTTGTCAAAGACCCGCTGGAGCGGGCGAACCTGAAAGAACGCGAAGCAGACGTTTATCATCGACTGGTCCGGGAGTGGTATGAATGGAACAGTTCCATGCTTCCGGAGATCAAGGCAAGCTTCACGGGCGGGTTCAGTGGGCAACAACTTGCCGATCACTATGGCGCGAAGAGATCAGACGGGACGCCGGACAACCCGGGCTCTCCGGACGACTAACCCGCCGCGAGATGAGGTTTGAGATCGCTTCCCACAGGTCTTGCATGGGCGAACAAATTACGATACAATGATTTGCCGCACTGGCTATAATGCGCTTCTCTGGTCGGGCCGCGAGTTTTCCTATTGACACGCTATCGACTGTTCTCATCCCATGGGTTCACTGATGAAATTACATGTGTGTCACTCGAAAACTGTCTTTAGCTACAAGGGCGCACCTCATTGTTTCTGACGTAATGGGGAGGAAATGGGGAGGAATGGAATAAGCTCTTTGTTTTCATTACCGCCAAATGGGGATACATGGGGAGGAAACGCGTAAGTCCCTTAGAAATGGGGACCAAGGGAGGGGGGTAGGGTATCCCTGCCTCCCCAAATTGTTTGAAGCATCAATCTTGGGGAAGGAAAAGATGAAGAATATCTCTATGCGTTTTTCGGTACCAACTATCTTGTTGGGGCTGCTCGTGCTTGGGTGCAGCAAATCCCAACCCAGTTCCGAGCAGACTTCCAATGCGCCAAGGGCCGCGACAATCAGCGTTGACACATCTACGGCTGGCGCGATTAGCGGGGTGGTGAGCCTTAAGGGCCAGCCGCCGAAGATGAAGCCGTTGGACATGACCGCCGATCCGGGGTGTCCGACAGGGCCACAGCCGGCAGAAGTTGTAGTAGCGAATGGTGGCAAGCTGGCGAACGTTTTTGTCTATGTGAAAGACGGTTTGCCGCAGGGCAACTTTGCAGTCCCAAGTGAGCCCCTGGTGCTCGACCAGAAAGGTTGCCGCTACAACCCGCACATGCTGGGCATCATGGCAGGCCAGCCGCTGAAGATCACCAATACCGACACGGCCGACCACAATATCCACGATATGCCGAGCAATAACCCGGCTTTCAATGAATCACAGATGCCCACAGACAAGCCGGTCGTCAAGAAGTTCCCTAACGCGGAGATGATGATTCCTGTGCAGTGCAACCAGCATCCGTGGATGAGGGCTTACATCAATGTCATGTCCAATCCATATTTTGCGGTGAGCGGGACAGACGGGAGCTTTGAGATCAAGAATCTGCCTCCGGGGGAATACACGATTGCCGCAGTGCATGAGAGATTTGGCGAGCAGACAATGAAGGTGAAAGTCGGGCCGAAGGAAACCGCGAAGGCGGCATTTGTTTATTCGGCGGCACAGTAAACCCTTGAAACGCGGAGGAACGGAGGGAGCGGAGGATTGAATTGCCAAAATCGCCGGAATTGCCAAGATTGCCAAAATTGAAAACCGCACCACAGATTAGGTAATTGTCTTGTTGAATCGCTAATCCGCAAACGACCGATTTCCTGATTTCTCGATTCCTCCGCTTCCTCTGTTCCTCTGTGTTTCAAAGATTTTTGTATCCGGCCAGAGAATCAAAGCCGGATGGTAAAATAATCAGTACTCTCAGGGAGCAGTTCTGACCTCTTCCACGTATAACGCCGCCCATCATCGCTTTACCGTGTTTGTTGCCGCGCTGGCTTTCCTGCTGATCGTCGCGGGCGGGCTGGTGACCAGCAACAACGCCGGTCTGGCCGTCCCTGATTGGCCGACGAGCTTTGGCCATTTGTTCAAGATTCCAAAGATGATCGGCGGGGTAAAGTTTGAGCACACCCACCGGATGATTGCCGAATTTGTTGGCTTGCTGACGATCATCGTCGCCATATGGACCTGGCCCGTAGACAAGCGCCGCTGGATGCGCGGTCTCACGATCGGCGCCGTACTGGGCGTAATTTTCCAGGGCATCCTGGGCGGCCTAACGGTCCTGAATTTCTTGCCGCCAGCAATTTCCACGGCCCATGCGACCGTTGGCCAGACCATGTTTTGCATGCTGGCGGTAATTGCGGTCTTCACCAGTAGAAGCTGGCTTGATGAGCCAATAGAAAAGATTTCTCGCAAAGATGCCAGGCCACTGCTGCGGCACTGCTGGATGCTGATTGGGTTTCTCTATTTGCAATTGATCCTGGGCGCGGCTTTCCGGCATGTCTGGACCAAGTGGGGGCCCATGGGATCGAACCACTGGCCGACGCACAAAATTGTTCATGCATTACTTTATCCTCACATCCTGAACGCCTTGTTTGTAACCGTTTTGTTGTTGTACGTGAGCCTGCGGACAATGATTAAACATCCGAACATCCCGCACCTGCGGCGTCCTGCTCTGTGGCTGCTGTTGCTCCTGATTGGGCAGCTTGTACTGGGTGTAAGCGCGTATGTGGTTCGCGTGATACAGGGCATCAATGAAGCGCAGCCGACAATGACTCTGGTGGCGGTAACGGTCGCGCATCTAGCGGTGGGCGCTTTGATTCTGGCTCTCGCGATGGTTCTGACAATCCAGGCATACCGGCACGCAGGCGACCCCGCAACGGTGATCCCATTCGATCGCCAACGTGAGGTGGCAACGGCATGAGCAGCATCCCACAAAGGCTGGATCAGGAGACGACCGTCGCAACTGCCACTCCCGCTGATCCCATCATCCTTAAACGGAATTCCCTGCTGGGCGATTACTTCCAGCTGTTCAAGGTGCGTGTAACGTCACTGGTTGTGATGACGGCATGGGCCGGCTATTACATGGGCGCGGCCAAGAGCGGGGTTTCATCGCTGACATGGACTTTGCTCAACGCCCTGATAGGCATAGGAGTAACGTGCGCAGGCTCCGCCGCCTTGAATGAAGTGCTGGAACACAAAATTGACGCGCTGATGCACCGCACGCGTAACCGCCCGCTGCCCGCAGGAAGGATGAGCCTGGCTACCGGCCTAACGGCGGGAATCCTTGCGACCGTGATGGGGCCGCTTTATCTTTCGCTGACGACAAACATTCTGACTGGCCTACTGGCATTTGGGACCGCTGTTACGTATCTGGCGTTCTATACGCCGCTCAAGCGCATGTCGCCGATCTCAACTTTCGTGGGCGCCTTCCCCGGCGCCATGCCCCCGCTGCTCGGCTGGACAGCTGTCCGCGGCAAGCTGGAAATTGAAGCAGTCTTCCTGTTCCTGATCGTTTTCTTCTGGCAGTTCCCGCATTTTCAGGCCATCGCGTGGATGTACCGCGAAGACTACGAAGCCGCCGGCATCAAGATGCTGCCGGTGGTGGATAAAGCCGGACACAGCGTGATCCGCCAGATGTTTACCTATTGTTCAACGCTGATTTCCGTGAGCCTGGTTCCCACCGTGCTGCAAATGACCGGCAAAATTTATCTCTTTGGAGCGCTGGTACTGGGACTGGGATTCTTGTGGTTCGTTTTCCGGCTGGCGCGTGCCAAGCTCCCCACAACTTCACCCGATTCACGGCTATTCGCCCGCCAGCTGCTGCAAGCCAGCGTGATCTATCTACCGCTGCTTTTTGCCCTAATGATGCTGAACGTGGTGCATTCATAAACTATGGCAACTGTTTTACAAGAAACGAGTTCCGCCCCCCCCAGGCGAGACACATCGTCAGCGATACGGGTTGAAGACATACGCCACAGCTATGGCAAGCGCACGGCACTCAAGGGGATTTCTTTCGATGTTGCCGCAGGCGAAATTTTTGGTCTGCTTGGCCCTAACGGCAGTGGCAAGACAACGTTGTTCCGGATTCTTTCCACACTCATGCTGCCGACCAGCGGCCGCGCATTGGTTTCTGGTTTTGACTCGACAAAGCAGCCCGACGAAGTTCGCCGGCGGATTGGCGTGGTTTTTCAATCCAAGTCTGTGGACCTAAAGCTGACTGCTGCGGAAAACCTATGGCATCAGGGGCATCTTTATGGACTTCGCGGTGCAACCTTAAAGTCGCGCATTCAGGAAATATTGGAACGTGTTGCTCTTGTTGATCGGGCGAAAGATAAAGTTGAGACCTTTTCCGGCGGGATGCAGCGTCGCGTAGAGCTGGCTAAAGGACTTATGCATCGGCCGAGCGTGCTGCTGCTGGATGAGCCGACTACCGGTCTTGATCCCGGCGCGCGTCGCGATCTATGGCTTTACCTGGACGAGCTGCGGGCGCGAGAAAATGTTTCGATCATAGTGACCACCCACCTGATGGAAGAAGCCGAGCACTGCGACCGCCTGGCGATCCTGAACCTGGGTGAGATTGTGGCTTTGGGAACG
>Ga0207667_10010891_pt1 | contig 10604 bp, 10 predicted proteins | sample KBSCornC52_FD_184301 | JGI IMG/M metagenome (GOLD analysis project Ga0207667, IMG submission 184301) | Corn rhizosphere microbial communities from Kellogg Biological Station, Michigan, USA - KBS Corn C5-2 (SPAdes) (version 2) | ecosystem: Host-associated > Plants > Roots > Rhizosphere > Soil ...
TGCAATACATGATCGCCGTGCCGCTGCTCTTCGGCCGCCTTACCGCTGCGGATTACGAGGACACCATTGCCAGAGACCCCACATGGGGACCGCGCATCGACGCCATACGCGACCGGACCACCTGCGTCGAGGAACCGCAATTCACCCGCGACTATCACGATCCAGAGAAGCGCTCCATTGCCAATTCGCTAAGAATGGAACTCAACGACGGCACGATTCTTGAGCAGACGGTCGAGTACCCCATTGGCCACCGCCGCCGGCGCCAGGAAGGCCTACCGCTGCTGGTCGAGAAATTCCGCACCAACCTCGCGCGGCGCTTCCCAAAGGCCCAGCAGCAGCGCATTCTCGACGCCTCCCTCGACCCGGCGCGGCTCGACGCCATGCCCGTGAACAACTACGTGGACCTGTATATTCCTGAGACCGGCCGGACAGCGTGACGAGCCTCATGCGCCCGATGGATGCGAATCCGTCCGCGGAATGCGGTATACTCCGGTCGCAATCTGCAATACATCAGGAGGCAGGACATGGGTTTGAAAAGCGTGGGGAAGATTCTGGCCCTGGCAGGACTGGCAGCGGTATTCATGGCGATTCCGGGACGCGCAACAGCGCAGGCAAGCGATAAGGTGCTTGCGCCGGCAGACACGCAGAAACTGCTGCCCGATACCCTTTGGTACAAGGGCCAGGCCGCACCGGCGCAGAAGCGGAACTCGGGCGGCGTGAAGTTTTCAGACGGCTCGTATGTGCTTGCCACGCTTGTGGATACAAGCGGCTACTCGAGCGACGTTCAGTCCAAGTACCAGGCGTACTTCATCACCGAAGCACCGCTAAAGATCGAAGGGAAGGAGCTTCCAGCTGGGATTTACGGGATCGGTTTCATCAGCGGCAACAAGTTCGTGGTGACGGACGTCGGGGCGCATGAGGTGCTCACGGTGGATACCTCCGACGATGCGGAGATGAAGCGTCCGCGGCCGCTCCAGGTCACTGCGGACCCAGGCGGCGGATTCCGCCTTTATGCCGGGCGGCGTTACGTGAAGTTCAGCAGATAAGGACTTGTCCCGCGGCATTCCGGCGCAATGGGACAGGGGAGCAAACCGCGAGGGGACGGGGTGGGCAGGGGGTAGCGCAACTTCCCCGCCTCAGTCCCCGTCCATTTCTATACGGAAGTTGTTTTTAGCGCTGATGCTCGGGATATTCTGGGGCTAACTGGTTGAACATGAGGGAACTAGACAAATTAGACAAAATTGGCGGAGAAGACGATGCGCGGCTGATCCCGCTCTGGTCGATTCTCATCGCCATCGCGGCCTTTGTGGCCGTGGAATATTACTTCTGGCTGGTGCTCCCTCAGCAGCATCATCACACGCGGCCACCCATCGGGTTCCGAATTTACTTCAACCTGTCCTGGGGGGTGTTGGCTGCGCTTTACTTCCTGATGATCGGATACGTCAGCAAGGACGCACCCCGCCGATCCATGAGTGCCCGGTTCTGGATGCTGATCTGCTTCGTCATGCCGGGAGGCATCGGAGCGGTGCTGTACTTCCTTCTGCGCCAGCCCCTGGTCTCCCGCTGCGCCGCCTGCGGCACGATGGTGCAGAGCGACTTCCACTTCTGCCCCCAATGCGACTACCAGCTCACCGCAAGCTGCGGGACCTGTTTCCGCACCGTGCGCGCCACGGACCAGTTCTGCACCCGGTGCGGCCATGAGCTGGCAGCAGACCAAATGCCGTCGCGCCTGCACATGATGAAGGACTCTTAACGCAGGGAACAGGCATCAGTCATCAGGCTCACGGCTGCAGCGTAGTGACAGTGTGCACTCGCCCTTCCTACAATGAACCTTCGGTATGACTCTCTCCGCCCTCATCATTGACGACGAGCAGTTGGCCCGCGACGAGCTAAAGTACCTGCTCGACTCCGTGGGAGGGGTGGAGGTGCTCGCTCAGGGCACGAACGGCATCGAAGCCGTGAATCTGATCGAGGAACATCGGCCTGACCTGGTCTTCCTCGACGTGCAAATGCCCGGCCTAGATGGATTCGCCGTCATCAAACGCCTGAAAGAGCTAAGCGAAGCGCGCCTGCGCCAGCATCCCGATACGGAAGAGGAACCGCTGCCGCACATCGTCTTTGCCACCGCATACGACCAGTACGCGGTTCGGGCTTTCGATGTGAACGCGGTGGACTACCTGCTGAAGCCCTTTGACCGCGAGCGCGTAGAACAAGCGGTCGAGCGAGTGAAAACCCGAATCGCCGGCGGCCCTGCATCGGCGGCGCCGGCCAGCCAGATTGACACCCTGCTCCGGCTGCTCAATCGGCCACAACCCGCGCACCAGCCCGCCAAGCTCATCGTGCAGGCGCAGAGCCGGCTGCTGCTGGTCAACCAGGCTGAAATCTGTTATGCCGCCATCGATGAAGGCGTCATTCGCGTGATCACGCAGAGCTTCGAAGGCCAATCGAAGTGCCGTACCCTCGAGGAACTGCTCGACCTGCTCGACCCGGCGCTGTTCTGGCGTGCCCACCGCGGCTTTGTCGTGAACATCAACCACATCCGCGAAGTTGTGCCATGGTTCAAGTCCAGCTATCAGCTTCGCATGAACGACAAAAAGCAGACCGAAATCCCTGTGAGCCGGTCACAGACACGCCGCCTGCGCGAGCTATTCAATCTCTAGTCGTAGCGCTCGAAGATGATCTGCTTGCGGTGCCAGCCGAATCCCGCCAGCTTGTCGCGCACGCCGCTCACCATGTTATTCAGACCGCAGATATACGCGTAGATGTCAAACTTCAGCTCGCTCGCAGGGGTGGCTGGATCAATGGCCGGGAGTGGCAGCGTCTGTCCCAGGCGCGCGGCGCGCTCTTCCACAATCCGCGCCACGTGGTCCTGTACGTATCCGCGCAGGCCGGACCAGCTCTCGTCGGCACGGCTCAGCGTGGTCACGTAATGAAAGTTCGGGTGCCTGGCTGTCAGCGCCTCAAACTCATCGCGATAATAGAGCTCGCTTTCATAACGCGTGCCGTAGACCAGCCAGATGTCCTTGCCTTCGCTGCGGTCCGGGCCCCCTTCCGGAAAGAGCCACTGGGCAAACCCACGCATGGGCGCAATGCCCGTGCCCGTCGCGATGAAGATGCAGTCGGTCACAGGCGTGTGCAGCACAAAATGCCCATGCGGCCCATGCATTTTCACCGTGCCGCCAGGAGGCAGGTCGGTCAGATCCGCAAGGTGGTTGGAGAAGAATCCGCCTTCGACGCGGTTCACGCACAAGTCGAAGCGGGTGCCGCGTGCCGCCGAAGCGATGGAATACGCCCGCGTCTGTTGCTTTCCGTTTGCGTCGCTCGCTACGGTCGAAACGAACTGTCCGGAGGTGAATGGAAATTCATCGACATCTTGCACCGCGAACTCAAAGTGAAAGCACTGGGCGGATTCGGAGATGCAGTCCTTGCGTTCCAGAAGGGCCGTATAGAGCTTGCGTTCCAAGGCTGATACCACCAGGCTGAGATTTATGCCGGAGAAGGCACTAGGCAGTATTTCATGCTCCGCCGCGTGGCTGGCAAGGGAGTTGGCTCAAAACAGCGATGCCTGTGCAGGCTCATCGACCGGCGCAATCAGGCCCTCGTGGTCATTGCGCACGTTGCCGACCCCTGAACCGATCTTCCACGCCTTCATTTCGTCCGCCGGGTACGGGCGGAGCAGGTCCAGCGGCAGGCGCGCAGGATCACCCGGCTCCATCCAGCGCTCGAAGTCTCCCGGCCGCAGGATTACCGGCATGCGGTTATGGAACGGCTCCATCAATTCGTTGGGATCGATGGTGATTACGGTGAACGTGTCCAGCCATTCGCCGCTCGCCATGTCTTTCCAGCGGTCCCAAAGGCCCGCAACGGCGAACGGCCCTCCAGACGCCAGGCCCACCGCATACGGCTGTTTGGTCTTCGAGCCGCGAGGCTCCCACTCGTAAAAGCCATCGAGAGGCACGAGGCAGCGGCGGCGCTTCAACGCCTCGCGAAACGTCGGGCTGTTGGCGAGCGTTTCCCCCTTTGCGTTAATCGTGTTGTATGCGATCTTTGGGTCTTTGGCCCAGAACGGCACCAGCCCCCAGCGCGCCTGCGTCAGCTCGCGCTCACCCGAGTCTTTATCGAGCCGCACGATCGGCTGAAAGCTCTGCGGGCATACGTTGAACGACGGCAGAATCTCGAACGTCGTTGGCAACCCCAGGCGAAAGGCCTCGGCAATCTGCTGCTTGTCGGAACGTCTGTAATAGCGGCCACACATGCTTCTATTGCTGTTTTAGCACGAGGCTGTCCAACGCGCTGCGGAGCCGTCTTTGTCCCGGCCCTCGATCGACGAAACAGGTCCGGACCAGAACCCGGAATTCAGGTCCTGCTCACCATCCCACCTCCCACCGGCCTTCGCAGAGCCACCCATCGAATGGCTGCAAACATGTACGCAAGTGCCACCAGGTTTGTCACGCCAAACCGCAGCCAGTCCGGGTGCAGTACGCGCGGCGCGAGCGCATAAAAAACGGCTAGCGGCGCCGCCGTGGCCATGGCCTTGGCCATGTTCTCAGCGCGACAGGAGTACCACTGGGAACGTGTGCTGTCGAACACGGGAGCAGGAAGCACCGTCCCCTTCAACAGGATCGAGATAAGAACGTTGGTTGCAATGGATGCAGCAAGGATGCCGGGAATCCCTATGCGCCGCGACAGCACTGCTCCACTGATCACATAAACCGGAACCTCCACGACGGGAATCCACCAGCCGATGTGAAACGCCCCCTTCACCACGATGAACACGTCGTCCACGGCCTTCACGATATTGAGGAACAGTGCGATTCCGAACAGTATCACTGCGGTCGAACTCACCTCGAGGTCGGGCCCGAAGGCAATCTCCACGATGGTGCGAGCCGTGAACCAAAAAGCCACCATGAGCACCGCGCCCGCAATGCTGATGGCGAATTGTGCGGTCACGTATTGCTTCCTGCCGCTTTCCACACGCTGATGCAACTGCCGGCGCGCCAGGGACGTGGTGAGCGAGGCCGCAACCAGTCCAACCACGCTGAGCAACGCCGCCGAAACATACTGGAATTTAGCGTAGTTCCGCACCGTCAACAGCGACGTGGTCACCGACAGGATTACGAAATCGGATTGGTAGTAGGCCAGCCCTGCGATCTTTTGGATCAGGACAAAACGCGCGCGCCCGCGGATCTCGCGGGCAGCGTCTCTCCAGTCGCCCGAATGGAAATGCGGAAATCCGCGGTGGAAGGCCGTGCGCAGCGACACGTACTCGCCCGCCGTGAGCACCGCGATGGTGGCAGGCAGCAGCAGGTATTCGTTCCAGTAGAGCGCGAGCGGAAGTCCAATTGCCGTCTTCAGAAGATACCCGGCGGCGAAAGTGTAATTCACCTTGTCCATCTGCTCGGCCGAGTTCAGATAGGCCTGGAAGTGAATCGCCATGAGTTGCACGAGGCCAGAAAGGGCGATACACGCCAACGTCCCGACCACGAGTGAGTACGGCAACCCGCCGCGAATTGAGCGCGCATAAAGCGCAATGGCTGGAAAGATCACCACCGCGCCTGTTCCGGCCAGCAGACGAACATCATGGCGCAGCGCGGAGATCATCGCGGAGACACGCGGATGATTGTGCTTCAGCAGCGGTTCGTAGAGCAGCGTAATCGCCGACTGCGAAAGCCCCAGTTCCAGCAGCGTGACAAACAGCAGAACCTGGTTTCCCAGGGCATTCAGGCCGGTATAGCCGCCGCCCCAGTGTCGGTCCACAATGCGCAGTTGCAGCACTGACGCAAGCAAGCGCACGGTAAACAGCACCACCGCAGAAACCGCATTTGGAACGTGCCGCAGGCGAAGCGCGGGGAGATCTCCTGCGGATTCGGATGCCGAAGAGCGCCCGTCCGTCATCGCGCTCCTCCGAGCATCTGCGGACAATTGAAGATGCTCCCGCTCATTGCGTAGCACCCGTGGGTGCTTCCCGGTGCGGGACATGTCCAGGCCGGCGGCATGGCATGCGACGGCCGCCTATTGCACGAGCAACGGCCGGCCTCGCATACTACTCTGCGGGTTGGAACTGCACCATCGGTTCGCCGGAAAGGTCTTCCCTTTGGCCAAATCAAAACTGTATCCTGACGCGCGCTCCGCGCTGGAAGGGATTGTAGAGGATGGCATGATCATCGCCGTCGGCGGCTTCGGCCTCTGCGGCATTCCAGAGGCGCTCATCGCTGCCCTGCGCGCCACCGGTAAGAAGAATTTTACTGTGGCCAGCAACAATGCCGGCGTCGATGCCTGGGGACTGGGCGAACTGCTCGAGACCCGCCAGATTCGCAAGATGATCTCCAGCTACGTTGGCGAAAACCGCGAGTTCGAGCGGCAGTTCCTCTCCGGCACGCTCGAAGTGGAATTCAGCCCACAGGGCACGCTGGCCGAGCGCATGCGCGCCGGCGGCGCTGGAATACCCGGTTTCTATACCCGCACGGGCGTGGGAACTACGATAGGCGAGGGCAAGGAACATCGCGAATTCGACGGCCACACCTACATTCTGGAACGCGGCATCCGCGCCGACCTCGCGCTCGTCAAAGCGTGGAAGGGCGACACCCTCGGCAACCTGATCTATAGAAAAACCGCGCGTAACTTCAATCCGGGCGCGGCCATGTCTGGCCGCGTTACCGTTGCAGAGGTGGAGATACTCGTCCAGCCCGGCGAGCTCGATCCCGACCAGGTTCACACTCCCGGCATCTTCGTGCAGCGCATCGTGCACAATCCCAATCCTTCACGGCGCATTGAAAAGCGCACCACGCGAGAGGCATAACCCATGGCATGGTCTCGTGAACAAATGGCGCAGCGCGCCGCCCAGGAGCTTGAAGACGGCTTCTACGTCAATCTCGGTATAGGCATCCCCACGTTGGTCGCCAACTACATTCCCCGCGACATCCACGTCACCCTGCACTCGGAAAACGGGCTGCTCGGCATAGGCCCATTTCCTACTGAAGCCGAAATCGATTGCGATCTGATTAACGCGGGAAAACAGACCGTCACGGCCCTGCCCGGAGCGAGCTATTTTTCGAGCTATGACTCCTTTGCCATGATCCGCGGCGGACACATCAACCTCGCGATCCTCGGGGCCATGCAGGTCTCGAAATCCGGCGACCTGGCCAACTGGATGATTCCAGGCAAGATGATCAAGGGCATGGGCGGCGCCATGGACCTCGTCGCCGGCGTGCGCCGGGTCGTGGTGATCATGGAGCACACGGCGAAGGACGGCGAGAAGAAAATTCTGCATACGTGTTCGCTTCCCCTCACCGGCGCGGGCGTGGTCAGCCGGATCATCACAGACCTGTGCGTGCTCGACGTAACCGACGCCGGCCTGCAATTGCGCGAACTCGCCCCCGGTGTCTCCCGCGAAGAAGTCCAATCCAAAACCGAGCCGTTGCTCCTCACATAAAAGCGGCCCGCGAATCCGCCATAATGCAGCACCGATCTCCTGACCATCTGGAGTGCGGGTGTCCACACCCGCACAGGAGTGCTTCAGCTCCTGCTGCGTTCCTTACTCAGAGACCCCAATCCACTCCGCGGTGCTGAACCTCAGCTCGCCTTCCCGCGCGCCTTCGCCACCCTCGACTGCGTCTCGCGCCCAAGCTTTCCGCAAACGAACGCACCGGCAGCAACGAGGCGATCGAGAACAATCCCGGTCTCCACGCCCATGCCCTCCAGCATATAGACGAGATCTTCCGTTGCCACATTCCCCGCCGCCCCCGGTGCATAAGGGCACCCGCCCAGCCCGCTCACCGACGAGTCAAACACCCGCACGCCCGCCTCCATCGCCGCATAGATATTCGCCAGCGCCTGCCCATACGTATCGTGAAAATGTCCCGCTAGGTGTTCCACCGCAACGCGCTCCGCCACCGCGGCGATCATCGCCTTCGTCCGGCTCGGCGTGCCCACGCCAATCGTATCGCCCAGCGAAATCTCATAGCACCCCGCCTCGAACAGCCGCCCCGCCACATCGGCCACTCTCGCCGGCTCGACAGCGCCTTCATACGGACAGCCCAGCACGCAGGATACATATCCGCGCACGCGCACGCCTGCGACGTTTGCGGCTCGAAACACCGGCGCGAAACGCTCCAGGCTCTCCGCGATCGAACAGTTGATATTGCGCTGCGAAAACGTCTCCGATGATGCCGCAAAAACTGCAACTTCAGTTGCACCCGCAGCCAGCGCCGCTTCGAACCCGCGCAGATTCGGCACCAGCACGGGATAATTGACTCCATCACGACGCTCGAGCGCACGCATCAACTCGGCGTGGTCCGCCATCTGCGGCACCCACTTAGGGGAGACGAACGCAGTCGCCTCTATTGTCTTCAATCCCGCATCTGCGAGCAGACCGATAAATTTCAGTTTGACCACGGTGGGCACGGTCTGCGGCTCATTCTGCAGCCCGTCGCGCGGACCTACTTCCACGATGCGCACGCGCTCAGCCATTGCCGTTCCCATTCTCGTCATCGCGTGTAAACTCGAGCAGTTCCGCGCCTTCGCTCACTTGGTCGCCCGCCGCAAAGTGGAACCGTTCCACACGTCCGGCCACCGGTGCATGCACCGTGCACTCCATCTTCATCGCTTCCAGAATCATGAGCGGTGCGCCCTTCTCCACAGGCCGCCCAAGCTCAGCCACCAGCGCAACAACCCTGCCCGGCATGGGCGCCAGCAGGCTGCCCTCGCCCGCATGATGCTGAGCTTCTACGTCCTGCGGATCGTGATAATCGAATCCAAAGTGCTCGCCGGCAAGGAACACATCGTGCCGGGCCCCATTTGCCACCACCGTTGCGCGCACATTCCGTCCGCCGATCACTGCATCCACATCGCGCCCGTCCAGCATCGCGCCGCTTACCGTCTCCGAGCGCCCTCCAGCCGTCATCGTGTAGCTGTTTGCGCCATACTCCACCGTGATCGCAACGCGTTCCTCGCCCTGCGTGAACACAACGCTGCGCCGCAACGCGCTGTTCATTCGCCATCCATCCCGCGCAGACCACGGCGAACCCGCCCCCGCGTCCGATTGCATTCGATCGCGCAATACAATTCCCAGCGCCGCGACAAGGAGCGCATCCTGCCGCAAGCGGGAATCCCGTGCATGAATCCACTCCTGCTCGCGCTCGATTAGGCTCGTGTCCAGTCGCCCCTGCGCAAAAGAAGGGCTGGTGATCAGCCGCCGCAGGAATTCCACGTTATTCGCCACGCCGACAATCTGATACTCGCCCAGCGCCTGAGCCATGCGCCGCACCGCCAGTTCCCGCGTCTCATCCCAGACAATCAGCTTCGCGATCATCGGATCGTAGAACGGCGTGATCGCGTCACCCTGTTCAATGCCCGTGTCAATGCGTACGTGCTCCGATCCCAGCGGCGGGCGCAGGTGAACAATCCTCCCTGTCGAAGGCCGGAACTCGTGCTCTGGATCCTCGGCATAGATACGCGCCTCAATCGCATGCCCGCGCATCTCAATCTGACCCTGCTTGAGCGGCAGAGCCTCGCCCGCTGCCACGCGGATCTGCCACTCCACCAAGTCCAGCCCGGTGATCATCTCCGTCACTGGGTGCTCCACCTGCAGCCGCGTGTTCATCTCCATGAAGTGGAATCCGCCATCGCGATCCACAAGAAACTCCACCGTCCCGGCGCCTACATAGTTCACAGCCCGTGCTGCGCTGCGTCCAGCCTTACCCAGGGCCTCTCGCAACTCGGGCGAGAGCTGCGGCGCAGCCGCTTCCTCAATCACCTTCTGGTGCCGTCGCTGCACGCTGCAGTCGCGCTCGAAGATGCTCACCACGTTGCCATGCGTATCGCCGAAAACCTGCACTTCCACATGCCGCGGCTCGACAAGGCATTTCTCCAGCAGGACCGAGTCGTCTCCGAACGATGCCGCTGCCTCACGCCGGCAACTCGCAAGTGCGTCCGCGAACTGCTTCCGCGCATCCACGCGCCGCATGCCCTTGCCGCCGCCGCCCGCATTCGCCTTGATCATCACCGGGTAGCCGATCGCGTCCGCCTCCTGCTGCAGAAACGCCGCATCCTGATTCGGGCCGTCATAACCCGGTGTGAGCGGCACGCCCGCCCTGCGCATCAGTTCCTTCGCCGCCGCCTTCGACCCCATCTCGCGAATCGCCGCCGGGGACGGTCCGATGAACACAATCCCCGCGCGCGCGCAAGCCTCGGCGAAGTCCTCGTTCTCCGACAAAAAACCATACCCGGGATGAATCGCCTGCGCGCCGCTCTCCTTCGCTGCGTCGAGAATCCGTTCAATATCCAGGTAGCTTTCGCGCGAAGGCGCCGGCCCGATCCGCACTGCCGTATCCGCCAACCGCGTATGCAAGCTATGCGCGTCGGCATCCGAGCAAACCGCCACCGTACGAATTCCCATCCGCCGGCATGTCGCGATAATTCGACAAGCGATTTCGCCTCGGTTTGCAATCAGGATGGCTTGGAACATGGGCCTCATTTCTGCGGCACCCACCCCGGCTTGCGCCTTTCGAGAAATGCGCTCAGCCCCTCGCGCGCCTCATCCTGTGCGCGAATCATCGCAATGCGCTCCGCCGTGTACTCAATTAGCTCCGCAGTGATCGGCCGGT
>Ga0207667_10010899_pt1 | contig 10598 bp, 9 predicted proteins | sample KBSCornC52_FD_184301 | JGI IMG/M metagenome (GOLD analysis project Ga0207667, IMG submission 184301) | Corn rhizosphere microbial communities from Kellogg Biological Station, Michigan, USA - KBS Corn C5-2 (SPAdes) (version 2) | ecosystem: Host-associated > Plants > Roots > Rhizosphere > Soil ...
ATCAGCATCGGGATGATGATCGACGCCAGCATCGTCATCACAGAGAACATCTACCGCAACGTGACCGAGGAGAGGATAGGGGACGAATCGATTGAGAGCGCCGTTCTCCGCGGCGCGCGACAGATCGGCCGGCCGGTCTTCTTCGCCATCCTTATCGTGATCGCTGCGTTCATCCCCCTGCTTGCGCTTCAAGGTGTCGAGGGACGCCTCTTCGTACCGCTCGCCCTCTCGATCATATTCTCGATGGTCGGGTCGGTCCTGATGGCGTTCGTAATCACGCCTTCGCTCTGTGTCGTCCTGCTTCGCGGCGGCCACCCGGCCCCTGCGAATCGATTCGTCCGCTGGGTCCGCGCGCAATATGGGCGTTCGCTCGAGCGCTCGGTCTCGAAGCCGTGGCGAATCACGCTGATCGGCATCGCAGTCACGGCTATGTCGATCCTGCTGTTCCAGGTTACGGGCTCCGAGTTCCTTCCCAGTCTGGACGAGAACAACTTCCGGGTGCGCGCGACTCTGCCGCCCAGCGTTTCGCTCAAGGAGGCGACGCGAATCGCGACGGAGCTCGAGAAGATAGCGCTCCAAAATCCAAACGTCGAGCACGCCATCGCCTATACGGGACGCGCTTCGCTGGGAGGCGACCCTGAGCTGGTCTCGAACTGCGAGCTTTCGCTCCCGCTGAAGCCTCCGTCGGAGTGGAAGGGCGCGCGCAACAAGGCGGAGCTTGAAGAGCAGCTTCGCAGCTCTCTGTCCAAACTGCCCGGAGTGGAATACGAGTTCTCGCAGGAGCTCGAAATGCGAAACGACGAGCTCATCTCCGGCTTCAATACTCCCATCGTGATTCTCGTAAAGGGGCCGGATACCACCACACTTCTTACCAAAGCGGGAGAGATAGCGGGTGCGCTCGAGCGGACGCGGGGCACGGCGGGTGTCGCGGTCGAGCAGGTAGCCGGAATCGATGACCTGGACATCACGCCGGACAGGAAGGCGATCGCGCGATATGGTATCAACGTCGCGGACGTGATGGCTGTCGTCGAATCGGCGATTGGCGGCTCGCAGTCCAGCACATTCTATGACGGGGAACGGCAGTTCGCGATTCAGATTCGCCTGCTTCCGCAGTATCGCGACAAGGTCGAGGCCATCAAGAATCTGCTCGTCTCGTCGGCAAGCGGCCAGAAGATACCCCTCTCTTCACTTGCGAGAATCGAGGTCCGGCAGGGCCTTGCGGAGATCGGCCGGGTCAACGCGAGCCGGCGCGTCGCTGTGTTGGCGGACGTGCAGGGGAGATCCGTGGGGAGCGTGGTCAACGACGCGAGGAAGGCGGTTGCCGCGGCCATTCAGCTGCCGCCGGGCTACACTCTGGAATGGGGCGGTTCCGTGGAGGAGCTCCAGCACGCGCTGATGACCCTTTACTGGGCGATTCCGGCGTCGCTACTTCTCATCTTCGTGCTGGTCTACGCCTGCTTCAACTCTATGCGGGATTCGTTGGTGGTGCTCACGACGATACCGCTCGCCATCATTGGTGGCACGGTCCTGCTGCTCGTGCTCGGGCTGCCCATCTCGGTTCCGGCGATCATAGGCTACATTGCCAACTTCGGCACCGAAGTTCAGAACAGCACAATCATGGTCTCATTCATGGACCGGTGGAAGAGGATGGGGTACTCTACCCGTGAAGCGGCAATCCGCGGCGCCGGTGAGCGGCTGCGCCCCGAAATCCTCAGCGCTCTGATCGGGGTATTGGCGCTCATTCCGTTCCTTCTGGTGTCTGGAATCGGCGCGACCGTCGAGCGACCACTCGCAGCGGTGGTTATCGGCGGGATTGCACTGTCGCGGCCGCTGGCGTGGTTCCTGCTGCCAACTCTGTACGTCTGGTTCGACCGCACGCCCCGCCGGGAAAGCGCCGAAGCGACCGGGCATGAACCCGCCGTGTAACCACGTATGTTCGAGGCCGCCCTCTGAGCTTCTGGAGCCATGCCATGAATCGCGCAATTGCCGTTCTCGCTCTTCTCTTCCTGCTGACATCGGCGGCGTTCGCCTTGGCGCAATCGGGGCCAGAGAAGATCATTCTCGATACCGACATCGGCGACGACATCGACGACGCTTATGCCCTCGCGCTGCTGATGAACCAGCCGAACATAAAGGTCCTGGGCGTGACCACCGCGTTCGGGCCAACCCGCGAGCGCGCGGACATTGCGGCGAAGCTGCTCAAGGTGATGGGGCGCGGGGACGTGCCGGTCTTTCCCGGTCGCGGCGGCACGGGCAAGATCGGGCATCAGCACGACTGGGCGGCCGGTTACGCGGGAAGGAACCTGAAGACCGAGCCTGCCGTGGAGTTCCTCCGACGAGAGGTCGAGCGCGCGCCCGGCGAGGTGACGCTCTGCGCGATTGGCCCGCTCACGAATCTCGGCGACCTGCTTACCCGCTATCCCGAAACGAAATCGAAGATCAAGCGAATCGTGATAATGGGCGGCGCGGTGTATGTGGGATATGGCACGAACCCGAAGCCGGAGCCGGAGTGGAACATCAAGTGCGACGTAAAGGCGGCCCGCGCGGTCTATGACAGCGGCGTTCCCCTGGTCATGGCGGGTCTCGAAGTGACCGCGATGATGCAGCTCGAAAAGGATCGCCGGATGAAGATCGCCGCCGCCGGCTCGCCGACAACGGACGCCCTGATGGCGCTCACCTACCTGTGGGAAGCGCAGACGCCGACCCTCTTCGACCCTGTCGCCGTGGCGTACGCCTGCGGCCACAAGTTCTCGGACGAGGAGCACAGGCGCGTGGTGGTCGAGGAAAACGGTCTCACCCGTATCGTGGACGGCACGCCTAACACGACCATTCTCGTCAAGCCACGCAAAGATGCGTTTCTCGACTGGTATGTGAGCAACTTCAGGAAGTGAGCGGCGCGGATTCAGGCAAGTGGATTTCGGGCGCCGGTTCCACCGGCACCGAGTCCGCAAAGAGGAAGTGGAGGCCGGACGCCGCGAACGCTCCGAGGATGAATAGCGCGGCCACGATGCCGGAATCGTTGAACAGGAATGCCGCGAGCGCTCCCCAGCCCGCCGCCGGCAGCCCCTTCGCCCACGAAGGGCGATTGCTGCACAGGTCGTCGAACCGCCGCTTCATCTGTCCGCCCGCGAGCCACCACAGACCCGCAAGCACTGCAAACGAGGCGATGACCGCCGGATGGCGGACGATTCGAGCGTTCATCGCGACCTTGCGTGACGCGATGTCAAGCAGGTAGCAGTAGCCACGTTCAGATGCCGCCTGCATCGCCCCTCCAAGGTGCGACGGGGCGTTGTAGCCACCGGGCATTGCGCGGTCCAGTATCGCAAGCCCGAACACCGTCGCCAGCCCGATCACGGCCCAAAGGGCCGCCCTTCGCCATCCCACACGATTCCCGCGCAGCGCGGCCATTGCACATCCGAATGCAACCGCGGCCGCCACCAGCCCTCCCGCATTTGCGCCCAGCCTCGGAAACCCGATCACAAACGCAGTAACGGCAAACAGCATACTGGTTGCCGCGGGCCGCATCTCGCTCAGGAACACCGCGAGCAGCAGCATTCCGATGAGAATGCCCATATATTCATTGCCGATGCCATAGAAGCGAATCCCCTGAATCTGGTACCCCGACAGCAGTGAGAACTTCACGAGTTGCTGCCCGAAGAACGCGTCCAGAAGGACGATTCCTGCCGTCATTGCGGCGACAAGCATACAGGGAGACAGCGAGGGTCGAACTCGGCTGAGTCCCATCTCCGCGACCGCAAGCATCGGCATCAGCGTGAGCACGACGGCGGCGAGAGCGCCAGTAGAAGTAGGATTCGCAAGCGTGGCGAGCAGCAAGGCTAGTGGCATGTTCATCAACACGAGCACGATGGACGAGAACAGACGCGCAAAGCGCGGCGTGAACCAGACCGAGAGCAGCCCGCCTGTGAGCGTGACGATTCCGATACCGGCCAGCAGCAACGCGACCGGCCCGAGCGCGCGTTCGTTGAGCGAAACCTTTCGGTCCAGCCGAATGAGATCATCGAACGAGCCAGACGCGGACAGAAGTGGATGGCCGGTCATCGATGCCGGCGGAGACACTCCAAGCCAGGACAGAATTGTCGGGGCGATATCGATGTTGGCGAGGAGCCCGGGTGTACGGGTCGTCGCGGAGGTCAGGAGACCCGGTCGAACGGCCGGGCCGGCCAGGACAATCAAAGAGAGGCGGTCATGTGCGGGGGAGCGGGGGGAGACCACAAGAGTGCGCCGGGCGGGCTTCCCATCGGTTGGCAGGAGGGCCTCCAGCCGCATCTTCGCGTCCGGACCCGCGCCGACGTCGATGAACGTGCAGCCCTCCGGCCCCCGCGATCCCGCGCCCAGCAGCGATGCGTATGGCGCGACGAAATCGCCGGGCGGCCCGATCCCGCGTGAATCGATGGCGAAGAGCCCGGAGCGAAAGGAGCCGAGCCCGCCCGCGGTAATGGCTCCCGGCCGCCCGGCTGCCGCGGCAACAGCGCCGACGAGCATATCGTTCAAACCTCGTCGGGTCAGAGGCGCGATTCCGAGGTGGACGAGTGGAGCGGGAGCGGGCGAGGGGACCACAATTCCGGTTCGCCGCCGAAAGACAATCGCCGCATTTGCGCGCTCTATCGGCCCGAAGGCGGCGGGATAGACGTCAATATCCGTCGATTCGGCCGGCGCGAGGTATCCCAGCGCGACCGCCAGCCAGGCCGCCTGCTCAGCCGGCCCGCCGCCCGTCGCTACGTTCAACAGCGCCGCCTGCCCATTCTTCGCGAGCGCGGCCAGATTCGGGAGCGCCGGGTCGTGCAGGTCGTCGCAGGTCAGCCCGTCGCAAAGCAGCACGACCGTACGACCTGTCTGGGCAACGCCGGCCCGCGGACACCCCGCCAGCAGTACGAAGACCGCGAGCGCCACCGAAATCGCAAGTCGCTGCCCTTCTTTGTGTCTTCGTGCCTTTGTGTTGAGAATCCCCGTCACTTCGCCGCCAGCATCTCGCGCGCGTGCTGCCGTACCGTCTCCGTCACCTCAGAGCCCGCGAGCATCCGCGCCAGCTCGTCCACGCGCTCATCGGGCGAAAGCGGCGATACGCAGACGATGGTGCGGTCGTCGACCACCTGCTTCTCGATGTAGTAGTGGCTCCGGCCGCGGCTGGCGATTTGCGGCAGATGGGTGATGCAGAGCACCTGCGCCTGCCGGGAGATGGCCGCGAGCTTGTCTGCAATCACGCTGCCCGTCCGCCCGCCGACTCCCACGTCGATCTCGTCGAAGACCATCGTGGGAAGCGGCTCCTGCCGCGCGAGCGCGCTCTTGATGGCGAGCATCACGCGGGATATCTCGCCCCCGGACGCGATCTTCGCCAGCGGCCGCAGCGGCTCGCCCGGATTCGGCGCGATGACGAACTCGACGCGGTCGGTCCCCTTCGCCGTCGGCTCGCCCGTCTCGATCTGAACCGCAAACCGCGTCTTCTCCATCGCGAGGTCCCGCAGCTCCGACAGGACGATGGATGCAAACTCCTCCGCCAGCTTCCGGCGGCGCGCGGACAGCTGCGCGCACAACTCCCGCAGCCGCTCATCAGCCTTCTGAATCTCAGTGTCAAGCTCCTGCCCGCGCTCCTCGGAGTTCGACAGCTTATCGAGCTTCGCCGCTGTCTGGCGGCCGTATTCAAGGACCTCCTCAATGGAGTCGCCGTACTTCCGCTTCAGGCTCCGGACAGCCTCCAGACGCTCCTCGATCTGCTCCTGCCGCTCCGGGTTAATCTCGATAGAATCCTGATATCGGACGAGGTCATGGGCCGCTTCCTCCAGCTCGAACCGCGCGGAGTTGATGGTCTCGACGAGCGGGGCAAGCTTGTCGTCCAGCGCCGCGGCGTCTTCCAGCGCTCTCATCGGCGCCGCCAGCGAGCTCAGCAGGCCGCCGCCATCCTCGCCATCCAGAGCCGCCGCCGCCGCGGTGGCCGCTTCCGCAAGCCTCTGGGCGTTCGCCAGCCGCCGGGAATCGGCTGCAAGCTCCTCGTCTTCGCCCAGCTCCAGCTTCGCCTCCTCGATCTCGCGCACCTGAAACGCATAGAGGTCGATGAGGTGCGCTCGCTCCCGCGCGTCCGCCTCCAGCGCCGCCCGCTCTCTTCTCAGCCGCGCCAGCTCCTGATATGCGGCTGCCACGTCGGATCGCAGTTTTACGATATCCCTGCCGCCCCATTCGTCGAGGATGTCGAGGTGTCGCGGCACCGAAAGCAGGGACTGGTGCTCGTGCTGTCCATGTAGATCGACCAGCCAGTCGCCGATCTCCTTGAGCTGTGAGACGGTAGAGGGACGGCCGCATACGCGCGCCGTGGACTTGCCGCCCGCTGCGATCTCCCGGGAAAGGAGAAGCTGCCCCTCCTCGATGTCGAACCCGCGCTCCGCGACGAACGCGGCAAGCTCCGGCGAATCGCTCATGTCGAAGACAGCATCCACGATGGCGCGTGGTTGTCCGCCGCGCACCATCTCCGTGCCAGCGCGCCCGCCGAGGATGACGTTGAGCGCGTCCATGATAATGGATTTGCCGGCGCCCGTCTCGCCCGTGAGCACGTTCAGCCCGTCCCCGAATTCGAGGTCGAGCCGATCTATAATCGCGAAATGACGGATGGAAAGTGACGTGAGCATGAGGAGTTGACTACGGAATTGGGGCCGTCCATCAAGGTTCGACCCGTTCTCTTTTGTCTGCCGAATTGTACCGGAGCGGGGGTGCTTTGTCAACGAGAATCCGCCGACGGGCGAGAAGAGGGGAAGACAGTGAGCGGGGTAGACAAGGAGAGGGGGAGACAAGGAACGACGGAGCGAGCGACTTTGGCTCGGCCGCGAGGCCGAATGGCGGAACGTCACCCAGCGAGGTTCGTTCACGTCCTCGCGCCGGAACGCCTCCCACCATGGCATATGGGACTTTTTAGTCCTTGCGTTTGCCGCGTCGGAGGACTTCAGGATCGAGGTCGAATTCGAACTGGCCTGTCTTCTTGATAAACCACGTCCAGGTCTCTTTGCGCCAGAATTCGAGCGAGTCGCCCAGGACGGCGACGACGACGCGGTCCCGCTGATCCAGTCCGGCCCAGCGCAGATAGAACGCGCGAAGCCGTACGCGGCCCTGCGGGTCGAGGCTGGTGGCGATGGAGGAATCGGGGTCCGCGGGAGTCAGGCGGATGCAAGGCCCTTCATGGCACTCGATCGTGAAGGAGTGGCCCAGGGCCGCGCGAACGACCGGAGGAAGAATGATCCGGCCCTTCTCGTCGACTGCGCGCTCGTATTCGCCCCAGTGGGACCGGGCGTCACTGTCATCTGACAATCCGTGCTTCCTCTATAGCCGTCGGTCAAGCTCAGCCTATTATCGTACAGAAGGGGCCGGTCGGTCAATTGGGACGCATGTCTGTTTAGACCGGGGCGTTGAGCTCGTCGGGGAGAGGTTGGCCGTCGGAGGGCCTGAATCGGTGCTGCCGTCAGGGGTGAATCGATCATACCCGGATGGGCGCGAATCTGTTGCGCGTAAGCCCGGCAAGCTCGGCAATAACCAACGTTGTGCCGCGTTGTCAGCCGGTGGACCACTCCACCATGCCGTAATAGTCGCACAGGTCCTGCACGGCCGATGGCTCGATAACGGTCACGCCGCGATCGCGAAGGAAGGACTGGACTTCCTGCCACTGTCGCTCGCCGATGCGCCCGTCGCAGAAGGCATCGTCCAGCGCGCACCATTCCGCATAGAGCGATTCGAAGTCCTTGCCATCGTCGACGATCAGCAGCGGGACCGCGCCTTCGTCGTAGTTCACTCGCAGCAGCCGAATCGAAGGAAGCATCCGGTCGTTCTGTTCCGTTGGTCCTGGGTTTATCGCCGATTTAAGCGCCTGAAGCAGCTGGTCAGATGGTCGTCGACGAGTCCGGCGCCCTGCATGAAGGCATAGCAGATTGTGGGTCCGACGAACCGGAATCCGCGTTGCCGCAGGTCGCGGCTCATCGCCTCCGATTCAGGGCTCTGCGCGGGGATCTCCGCGAGGGCAGCCCACTGATTCACAATCGGCGCACCCTCCACAAACCGCCAGAGGTACGCGTCCAGCGAGCCGAACTCCTCCCGCGCCTTCAGTGCAGCCTGTGCGTTTCCGATAGCCGCTTCAATCTTACCGCGGTGCCGTACAATGGATGCGTCCTGCAATAACCGTGAGACATCCGTCCCATTGAATCGCGCGACCGAATCCATGTCGAAGTCCGCGAACGCCTGCCGGAAGCCCTCTCGCTTGTTGAGAATGCAGGACCAGCTCAGCCCGGCCTGAAAACTGTCCAGCAGCAGATATTCAAAGAGGATGCGATCGTCGTGCCGCGGCAATCCCCACTCAGCGTCGTGGTACGCTTCCATGGTCGCACTGCCATTCGCCCAGCCGCAACGCTCGTCCGGTCCAATCAGATTCACCGCCAATTCGCCCGCTCCGGCCCGATTCGCGCGGCAATGCAACGGAGCTGCGAAAGCCCAAACTCCGCGTCGTTCTTTGCCTCGCCTTCCTCCGTCGCCGCAATCGTGATGAACCGCTCGCAAGCTCTGGCGTACTGCTCCTGGCCCGACGCATTGCCATCGAGCTTGCGCGCCCATCCACCGTAGCCCCGGTTGAGCACGACGTTGAAATCGGTCTCCTCGTCGTGCCGGTGCCCAAGCGTCTTTGCCGCCTGCATTCCGAAGTCCTGTGCCTTGTCGAAGCTCTCAGCCGCGTCCGCAAACAGCCCCAGCGAGAGAGAGTGCATTCCATGCGCCCACCAGGCGATGGAGAAAGGGTAGGGGCCTTTGCGGAGCTCAAGCCGCCATCGAAGGCAGTCGTTCGCCGCGGCCAGCCCAGCCTCGAAGTGGCGCTTCTCCCGGGGCAGGGAGTCTTCGGGCCAGCATTCCGCCAGGTCCGCGGAGAGGTTGTAGGAGAGGACATTCGAAAAGTTCTTCAGCTCGTCGGCCGTGTCGCGGCTTGTGGCGGCAGCGCTCTGCCGCAGCCCTTCCTCGATTCCAGCGCGGGTGACCAGAATCAACGCGTCGAGGCAGCGTCCCTCGAAGGTCGGTACGCTGAATGTGCGCTGCGCGAGCTTGTAGAGCTTCCGCCGTGATTCGGCGTCCCCGAAGCCGTGAATGAACTCGACAACGCAGGACGGGTCGCGCCGCATCCTCGCGACCATCTCGTCTTTGTGGCATTCGGGGAAATCCGCTTCGTCCATATCACGCCTCGAAGTCTGCGCCCGGCTGGCCGTGGCGGGCGCGCATCTCTTCCAGCTCGTTGATGGTCCGCGGCCACTCGCCCTTGAGCAGCCGTGAAAGCGACCGGTCCGCTAATAGCTTTCCCTCAGTCTGACACACCGCGCAGTAGTTCGCCTCGTTCTCCGCGTATACGATTCGCTGGATGGGCGCGCCGCACGTCGGGCACGGCTTCCCATAGCGGCCATGCGCAGCCATCTTCTCGCGGAAGGCGGTGACGTGCGATGGAAACCCTGATTCCGCCTCCGCTCCGAGCCGCTCCATCCACTCCTTGAGCGCCGACTGCGTTGCATCATGCAGCCTCGCCACTTCCGCGTCCGTCATCCGGCTCGTCAGCTTGACGGGCGAGAGCTTCGCCCGGTGCAGGATCTCGTCCGAGTAGGCATTGCCTATTCCGGAGAAGAGCCGCGGGTCCGTCAGCGTCCTCTTGAGCGTGTGGTTCTCTCGCTGAAGCGCTTCCCTAAACTGTTCGAGGCTCGCGCCCAGCGGCTCCAGTCCGCCGCGCCCGAAGAATGCCAGCGCCTCCTCGCCGCTGACCAGATGGATCGCGGCACGCTTCTTTGACGAGGCTTCGGTCAGAATCAGCGTGCCGTTTTCAAAGTCGAACGCCGCCAGAGCCAGCTTGCCGGGAAGCTTTGCCTTCGGCTCATCTCTCCATCGAAAACGCCCCGCAATCATCAGGTGGATGACGATAAAGAATTCGTCCTCCAGCGCGATGACGATCTGCTTCCCGATCCGCCGCAGCCCGGTGACTCCGCGACCGCTTAGCTCATGCGGTTTCGGTGAAACAGTTCGCAGTACAAACGGGCTCGACATCCGCATGCCGACCAGCCGCGTCCCGATGATCCGCTGCTCAAGCGCCCGGATGTACGCGCAAATATCCGGCAACTCCGGCATGGCCGCTAATCCTGGTCAGCCTCTCGCACGGCGGCCAGCCGATCCTTCAGAAGCCGCGCGACCGCGGAGGCATTGTGAATCGTCGTCTCGTCGAGCGGTGTTCGGCCCAGCCTGCTGAGAGCGGAGGGATCGGCGCCGTGCTCAAGAAGCATGGCCGCGATTGTCTTGTTGTTCGCGTGCGCGGCTGCGTGGAGCGGCGTACCTCCATAGTGATCGTTATCGTTTTCGGCGGTGACGGAAGCGCCCCGTTTCAGCAGCAGGGCGGCGGCCGCATCCTGTCCCTTCCACGCAGCGCAGTGGAGCAGAGTGGATCCGTCGTCGTCCCGCGCGTCGATGAGCGTCGGATCCGAATCGAGCAGCTTCCCGATGGCGATTACGTCGCCCTTCTTCGCGGCTCTGATAACAAGTTTTGTGAGGTCCATAGCGCAGTCCTCGACAAAAGGGCTACTCCGATCAAC
>Ga0207667_10010901_pt1 | contig 10597 bp, 9 predicted proteins | sample KBSCornC52_FD_184301 | JGI IMG/M metagenome (GOLD analysis project Ga0207667, IMG submission 184301) | Corn rhizosphere microbial communities from Kellogg Biological Station, Michigan, USA - KBS Corn C5-2 (SPAdes) (version 2) | ecosystem: Host-associated > Plants > Roots > Rhizosphere > Soil ...
CAAGGTGATGCTGGGCGTCGGCGCGACGATCGATTACGAGGCCGGCGTCGTCAGGCGCGCGCCCGAGATCTATCGGCGCATCGGCCTCGAATGGGCATACCGCGTGGCTTCCGAGCCGCGCCGGTATCTGATGCGCTACGTGCGCAGCTCGAAGTTCCTGTGGTGGATGCTGATGGATCGACTGGGTCGCTACAAGGACCCGTTCGCCGCCACCGCCACCCCGCAGGCGCGTTGAAGCCACGCCGTCCCGAGACGGCAGGAGAAGAAATTGGAGAACAAATCCCTGGCGATGCTGTCGCCCCTTTGCCTGTGCCTGATTGCCGCGGGCGCCCACGCGGCCATCGAACCGTTCACGCTCGGCGCGAGCGAGGCGGTCAAGCACGAGACCAACATCACCCACTCCGCCACCGGCGGCGCCTCGGACTGGGTCTCGACCACCTCGTTCAAGGCGGGCGTCGACCAGGCGCTGGGCCGCGACAAGTTCGTCGCCGATGCCGGCATCAACTACAGCGCCTACAAGAACCAGGACCACCTCGACTCCTGGGGCTACCACGCCGGCGCGCAACTGGACTGGAACACGATCGGCGACCTGTCCGGCGCCCTCGGCGGAGACACGAGCCGCCGCCAGTACATCTATGGCGAGACCTCCGATCCGCTGCCGATTCCCGGCCAGCCGCCCTCGACCCCGGTGACCGAGCGCAACATGCAGACCGACAACCACGTGTTCGGCCGCATCCTGCTGGGCGGGCCGTCGCGTTGGCAACTGTTCGGCGGCGCCGACGGCAGCCAGCGGCGCTACTCCGCCAGCGACTTCCGCGGCAACGACGAGCGCCAGTGGTCGGGCAACTTCGGCACGCGCTATTCGACCAGCCCCGACCTCACGTTCGGCGTGGTGGCCAACTACGTGCATGGCGAATTCCCGCACGTACCCACGTTTTCGTTCGGCGGCGAGCAGCAAACCAAGGTCTCGCGCTTCCGCACCCGCTCCGTCAACGGCACGGTGCAGCTGCGGGCCACCGGCAACAGCGCCTTCGATGCCGGCGTCGGCTACACCACGGAGAGCAGCGATTCCCTGACCCGCGACCTGCACTTCATCAACGGTTCGCTGAACTGGACCTGGACGCCGCCCTCGCATTTCACCGTCAAGCTGGGCCTCAAGCGCAGCACCGACCTCGACAACTCGTCCACCGCGGCCAACAACGGGCTGCGCGGCGTCAACGACCTGAGCGGCCCCTCGATCAACAACCTCGCCCTCGTCGACATCGGCTACGCGCTGACGGCCAAGATCACCCTGGACGCCACGGCCAACTACTCGCAGCGCAAGTACAGCGACCTCTCGCTGGACGGGCCGGACGGCACGGTCATCACGTCCGGCACCTTCCGCACCACCAGCTTCTACCTTTCGGCGCATTGGCAGCCCACGCGCACGACGGACCTGAGCTGCGGCGGGGGCCACGAGCAACGCCGGGCCGATGCGTCGCTCTCCGCGTTCACCTACACCGACAACACGGTGCGGTGCATGGCCGCGATCAAGTTCGATTGAGCCTTCGATGAACATCCTGGTCACCGGCGCCGCCGGCTTCATCGGCATGCACGTGGTGCAGCGCCTGGCTGCCCGGGGCGACCGCGTGGTGGGCATCGACAACCTCAACGCCTACTACGACCCGGCGCTCAAGGCGGCCCGGCTCGCCGAGCTCTCGGCCTTGCCGCAGTTCCGCTTCGAGCGGCTGGACATCGCCGATGGCCCCGCGCTCGACGCGCTGTTCGCGCGCGAGAAGTTCGACCGCGTCGTGCACCTGGCGGCCCAGGCCGGCGTGCGCTACTCGATCGAGAACCCGCTGGCCTACGGCGAATCGAACCTGGCGGGCTTCCTGAACGTGCTGGAGGCGTGCCGGCGCCATCCGGTGTCGCACCTCGTCTACGCCAGCAGTTCCAGCGTCTACGGCGGCAACGCGAAGATGCCGTTCTCGGAGGCCGACAGCGTCGACCATCCGGTGAGCCTGTACGCCGCCACCAAGAAGGCCAACGAGCTGATGGCGCACACGTACAGCCACCTGTACGGCATCCCCACCACGGGCCTGCGCTTCTTCACGGTCTACGGGCCCTGGGGCCGGCCCGACATGGCCTATTTCTCGTTCACGCGCGACATCCTGGCCGGCACGCCCATCGCCGTCTTCAACGACGGCCAGATGATGCGCGACTTCACCTACATCGACGACATCGTCGACGGCGTCGTCGCGGTGCTGGACAAGCCTGCCACGTCCGACCCGGCCTTCGACGCGCTCGCACCCCACCCGGGCCGCTCGCGCGCGCCGTACCGCGTCTTCAACATCGGCAACCAGGATCCGGTGCAGCTGGGCGTGTTCGTCGAGACCATCGAGAAGGCGCTGGGCGTGCCCGCCGTCAAGCAGTACAAGCCGATGCAGCCGGGCGACGTCGTCGCGACCTATGCCGACGTGTCGGCCCTGCGCGAGTGGACGGGCGTCTCCCCGCGGACGCCGCTGGCCGACGGGATCGGGCGTTTCGTCGCCTGGTACCGGGCGTATTTCGAGGGGCGCTGAGGCCCGTCGCGGCGCTGGCCAGCGCGGTCGTCCCCCTTAAGGGTGAGGGGGCCCGCGGCACCCCTTGAGCGATACTTCTGCTCGGCAACGGACGGCTGCGTGCCGCAGTTTCCAGCAGGAAAAACCAGGAATTCCCATGATCCTCGTCACCGGCGGCGCCGGCTTCATCGGCAGCAACTTCATCCTCGACTGGCTCGAGAACCACGACGAGCACGTCGTCAACCTGGACGCGCTGACCTACGCCGGCAACCTGGCGAACCTCGAATCGCTGCAGGGCGACCCGCGCCACGTGTTCTGCCATGGCGACATCGGCGACCGGGCACTGGTCGACACGCTGCTGAAGACGCATCGCCCACGCGCGATCGTCAACTTCGCGGCGGAAAGCCACGTCGACCGTTCCATCCTCGGCCCGGGCGCCTTCCTCAAGACCAACATCGAGGGCACGTTCACGCTGCTGGAGGCCGCGCGCGCGTTCTGGTCCACGCTGGAAGGCGAGGACAAGGCGGGCTTGCGCTTCCTGCACGTGAGCACCGACGAGGTCTACGGCTCGCTGACGCCGGATGCCGCGCCGTTCACGGAGAACCACCCGTTCGAACCGAACAGCCCGTACTCGGCCAGCAAGGCGGCCAGCGACCACCTTGTCCGCGCCTGGCACCACACCTACGGCCTGCCGGTGCTCACCACCAACTGCTCCAACAACTACGGCCCGCTGCACTTCCCCGAGAAGCTGATCCCGCTGGTGATCGTCAACGCGCTGGCGGGCAAGACGCTGCCGGTGTACGGCGACGGCATGAACGTGCGCGACTGGCTGTACGTCAAGGACCACACCGCGGCCATCCGCACCGTGCTGGCCCAGGGACGCGTCGGCGAGACGTACAACGTCGGCGGCCTCAACGAGAAGACCAACATCGACATCGTGCGCGGCATCTGCCGCCTGCTCGACGAACTGCGTCCGGACCCGGCCGGCCCGCGCGAGCGCCTGATCACCTTCGTCAAGGACCGTCCCGGCCACGATCGCCGCTACGCGATCGACGCCACCAAGCTGTGCACCGAGCTGGGCTGGCGGCCGAAGGAAACGTTCGAGACGGGCCTGCGCAAGACCGTCGAGTGGTACCTCGCGAACACCGAGTGGGTGCAGGGCGTGCAGAGTGGCGCCTACCGCGACTGGGTCGCCACCCAATATTCGAAGGCCTGACGTGAAGATCCTCCTGCTGGGTTGCGACGGCCAGGTCGGCTGGGAACTGCAGCGCTCGCTGCAGCCGCTGGGCGAGGTCGTGGCGCTGGATTTCCAGAGTCGCGGGCTGTCCGCCGACTTCTCCCGGCCCGAGTCGCTGGCCGCCACGGTCGCGGCGGTGCAGCCGGGGCTGATCGTGAACGCGGCGGCCCACACGGCGGTCGACAAGGCGGAGTCCGAACCCGCCCTGGCGCAGGCCATCAACGCCGACGCCCCGGGCGTGCTCGCGCGCGCGGCCGCCGCGTCGGGCGCCTGGCTCGTCCACTACAGCACCGACTACATCTTCGACGGCTCGGGCGACCAGCCGCGCGGCGAGGACGACCCCACCGGGCCGCTGTCCGTCTATGGCCGCACCAAGCTCGATGGCGAGCGCCAGATCCGCGCCAGCGCCTGCCAGCACCTGATCCTGCGCACCAGCTGGGTGTACGCGGCGCGCGGCGGCAATTTCGCCAAGACGATGCTGCGCTTGGCCGGCACCAGGACCGAGCTGAACGTCATCGACGACCAGGTCGGCGCACCCACGGGCGCCGACCTGCTGGCGGACCTCACCACGCTGATGCTGCGCACCGCGGCGGCACGCCCGGAGCTGTCGGGCACCTATCACGCGGTCGCCGCCGGCCAGACGACCTGGCACGGCTACGCCAAGCTGGTCATCGAGACGGCGCGCGAGCGCGGGGTGCCGCTCGCGCTGCCCGCCGACGCGCTGCGCGCCATCGCCACGAGTGCCTACCCGACGCCCGCGACGCGGCCGCTGAATTCGCGCCTGGACACGCGCAAGCTGCGCGACGCCTTCGGCGTGCACCTGCCCGATTGGACACTGGGCGTGCGGCGCATGCTCACCGAGATCCTGCCCGTCTAAGGAGTTCCCTTGAACCGCAAAGGCATCATCCTCGCCGGAGGCTCCGGCACCCGGCTGCATCCGGCCACGCTCGCGATCAGCAAGCAGCTGATCCCGGTCTACGACAAGCCGATGATCTACTACCCGCTCAGCGTGCTGCTGCTGGCGGGCATCCGCGAGATCCTGATCATCAGCACCCCGCAGGACACCCCGCGCTTCGAGCAGCTCCTGGGCGACGGCAAGCGCTGGGGCCTGCAGCTGCAGTACGCGGTGCAGGACAGCCCCGACGGCCTGGCGCAGGCCTTCCTGATCGGCGAGCGCTTCCTCGGCGGAGACCCCAGCGCGCTGGTGCTGGGCGACAACATCTTCTACGGCCACGACCTCGGCACGCGCCTGACCAAGGCCTCCGCGAACCCCGACTGCGCCACCGTCTTCGCGTATCCCGTGAACGACCCCGAGCGCTACGGCGTCGTGGAGTTCGACGGCGCCGGCAAGGCGATCAGCCTCGAGGAGAAGCCTGCACAGCCCAAGAGCCGCTACGCGGTCACCGGCCTGTACTTCTACGACGAGCACGTCGTGGAGCACGCGAAGTCGCTCCAGCCGAGCGCCCGCGGCGAGCTCGAGATCACCGACCTCAACCGCATCTACCTCGAGAGCCAGAAGCTGGACGTGCAGATCCTGGGCCGCGGCGATGCCTGGCTCGACACCGGCACGCACGATTCGCTGCTCGAGGCCAGCCAGTTCGTCCACACGCTGGAGAAGCGCCAGGGCCTGAAGGCCTGCTGCCCGGAGGAGATCTGCTGGCGCCAGAAGTGGATCGACGACGCCCAGCTCGCCGCGCTCGCCGCGCCGCTGGCCAAGAGCGGCTACGGCCAGTACCTGCAACGCGCCCTGGCCGATCGCGTTTTCTGAGGTCATGACGGCCTGGCTCGCCGCCCCGCGGGGCTCAGGCCGGCTTGCTCCGGAGCGGCCGGGCGCCCGCCGGCCAAAGCCTTGCGAATTGAATTGACTCCAAATGCACATTGAAAAGACCGCCATCGACGGCGTCCTGATCCTGCAGCCGAAGGTGTTCGGCGACGCGCGCGGGTTCTTCCTCGAAAGCTTCAACCAGGCGGCCTTCGACGAGGCCGCGGGCCAGCACGTCGACTTCGTCCAGGACAACCATTCGCGCTCCGCACGCGGCGTTCTGCGCGGGCTGCACTTCCAGAAGGCGCCCAAGGCGCAGGGCAAGCTGGTGCGGGTGACGGCGGGCGCCGTGTTCGACGTGGCAGTGGACATCCGCCGCGGCAGCCCCACGTTCGGCCGCTGGGTGGGCGTGGAGCTGTCCGGCGAGAACCACCGCCAGCTGTGGATCCCGGCGGGCCTCGCGCACGGCTTCCTGGTGCTCACGGAAACCGCGGATTTCCTCTACAAGACCACCGAGTTCTATTCCCCTGCCGACGAGGGTGCCGTGCGCTGGGACGACCCCGACCTGGCCATCGCCTGGCCCGACGTGGGCGAGGCCCCGAAACTGTCTGCCAAGGATGCCGCTGCGGGGGCGCTCCGGGACCTCGCCTAGGACGGGGTCTCGGCCTACAAGAAGGGTGATTCCGGGCTGCCAGAATCCACCATGGAGTGTCACGATCGCCCTGTAGCGTGTCGTGCCTGATCGACCGAGCCCCCGCCCCACGACGGCGGGGCTCGCGCCGTGCGAATTTCAAACGATCAAAGGAACTGCGATGGCGAAAGCCATGATTCTTGCGGCCGGCCAGGGCACGCGCGTGCGTCCGCTGACCAAGTACATGCCCAAGCCCATGATCCCGATCCTGGGCAAGCCCGTCCTCGAATACCTGATCGAGCATCTCGCGCGCTACGGCGTGAAGGAGATCATGATCAACGTGGCCTATTCACACTGGAAGATCGAAAGCTATTTCGGCAACGGCAGCCGCTGGGGCGTGGAAATCGGCTACTCGTTCGAAGGCAAGCGCGACCACGGCGAGATCGTGCCCAACCCGATGGGCTCGGCCGGCGGCATGCGCAAGATCCAGGACCACAGCGGATTCTTCGACGACACCACCATCGTGCTGTGCGGCGACGCCATCATCGACCTGGACATCGGCGCAGCGCTGCACGAGCACCAGAGCAAGAAGGCATTGGCCAGCGTCGTCACCCTCGAAGTGCCGCTGGAAGAAGTGAAGAACTACGGCGTCGTGGTGAGCGACGCCACCGGCCGCATCACCGAGTTCCAGGAGAAGCCCTCGCCCGAGATGGCGAAGTCGCGCATGGCCAGCACGGGCATCTACATCTTCGAGCCGCAGGCGCTCGACCTGATCCCGTCCGGCCAGACCTTCGACATCGGCGGGCAGCTGTTCCCGCTGCTGGCCGAGAAGGGCCTGCCGTTCTACGCGCAGAGCCGCTGGTTCAACTGGATCGACATCGGCCGCGTCACCGACTACTGGGCGGTCACGCAGCGCGTGCTGCGCGGCGAGGTGGCCCAGATGGACATGCCGGGCCGCGAGGTGCGCCCGGGCGTCTGGGTGGGCCTGAACACCAGCATCGACTTCGACAAGGTCGACGTCACCGGGCCCGTCTACATCGGTTCGTCCAGCGAGGTCGAGCCGGGCGTGACCATCGTCGGCCCGGCCTGGCTGGGCAACGGCTGTGTGTTGCGCCAGGGCAGCAAGCTCATTCGCAGCATCCTGTTCGACTACACGCGCCTGTCCCAGGGCGAGACGCTGGAAGATATGATCGTCTCGCCGCACTACTGCGTCGACCGGCACGGCAACACCACGTATCCCGGCGACGAAGGCACCGTCGTACGCTGGGGCGACGCACGCGCCTGATTCGCCTGAAAGGCAGCCGCCGCGACACCGGAGCCCGCGTGTCGCGGGCCTACCTCTTCCTTTGACGAAAGCGTCCTCATGGCAGCGTCGATCTCCATCCAACCCGTCATCATGGCCGGCGGCAGCGGCACGCGGCTGTGGCCGCTGTCCCGCGCGGGCTTCCCCAAGCAGTTCCTCTCCCTGGGCAGCGACGAGAGCCTGTTCCAGCAGGCCATCGCGCGCCTGATGGGCCTGGGTGGGGATGCCATCGGCGTCAAGGCGCCGCTGATCGTGGGCAACGCCGAACACCGCTTCCTGGCGCTGGAGCAGATGCGCGAGATGGGCGTCGAGCCGGCCGCCGTCATCCTCGAGCCCGTGGGCCGCAACACCGCGCCCGCGCTGACTCTGGCGGCGCTCGCCGCGCGCGAGGGCGGGGCCGATCCGGTGCTGGTGGTGTCGCCGGCCGACCAGACCGTCACCGACCGGGTCGCGTTCACTGCCGCCCTGCGGCGGGCGATCCAGGGCGCGGCCGACGGCGCCATCGTGATCCTGGGCATCACGCCCACCAGTCCCGAGACGGCCTACGGCTACATCCGCAGCACGCCGGCCGACGGCCTGCACAAGGTGGCCCGCTTCGTCGAGAAGCCGGACGCGGCCACCGCCGCGCGCTACCTCGACGAGGGCGGCTACACCTGGAATTCGGGCATGTTCGTGCTGCGTGCCTCGGTGTGGCTGGATGCGCTGCGCGAGTTCCGCCCCGACATCCTCGCCGCCACCGAGGCGGCCTGGAGCGGGCGCACGCCCGACGAGCGCTTCGTGCGCCCCACGCGCGAGGCCTTCCTGGCCGTGCCTTCGGAGTCGGTGGACTACGCGGTGATGGAGAAGTGTCCCGGCAGCCGGTTCGACATCCGCATGGTGCCGCTGGACGCCGGCTGGAACGACCTGGGCGCCTGGGACGCCGTCTGGCAGGTGGCGCCCAAGGACGCTGCCGGCAACTCCGGTGTCGGCGACGTCATCTTCGAGGACAGCCGCAACACGTTCGTGCACGCGAGCGGCCGCCTGGTGACGACGCTGGGCGTGGACAACGTCGTGGTGGTGGAGACGGCCGACGCGGTGCTCGTGGCCGACCGCGAGCGCAGCCAGGACGTCAAGAAGCTGGTGAGCCGCCTCGACAAGGAGCGCCGCACGGAGCACGCACTGCATCGCAAGGTGAATCGCCCCTGGGGCTGGTACGACAGCGTGGACACCGGCCCGCGCTTCCAGGTCAAGCGCATCATGGTCAACCCCGGCGCGACGCTGAGCCTGCAGATGCACCACCACCGGGCCGAGCACTGGATCGTCGTGCAGGGCACCGCGGAGGTCACCTGCGGCGATCGCAAGATGATCCTGACCGAGAACCAGAGCACCTACATCCCCCTGGGCGAGACGCACCGGCTCGCGAACCCGGGCAAGCTGCCGCTCGAGATCATCGAGGTGCAATCGGGTTCTTACCTCGGCGAGGACGACATCGTCCGCTTCGAGGATACATATGGCCGTACCACCTGAAATGGCGCGAACCTTGCATGCATCCCAGGTTCCGTGCCCGTCGGGTGCCGCATAGCCTGCCATGTTCGAAGAGCGCAGCGTCCGCAAGCAGTTCCTGAGTGCCCCGCCGTCGGTGGGCAGCACCATCGCGTCCCTGCTGGAGCCCGTGGTGGCCGCCGGCATGCTGGCGCTGTTCCACGAGCTGTGGGGCTACCGCATGGACGGCGTGGCGATGGCGCTGGCCATCCTGCTCTTGGTGCTGATGTTCCCGGGCGTCAACCGCTTCGGCCGTACCGGCGTGGGCGTGGGCATCGACATCATCCTGTCGTGGGTGTGGGTGCTGAGCGTTCTGGGGCTGCTCGGTTACGCCACCAACACGCTGGCCTCGTTCGACACCGACATGCTGGTCGCCTGGGGCATCGCCACGCCGCTGGTGCAGTGGGCGCTGGTGGCCATCGGCACCGCGGTGCAGCGCCACCTGGCCTCGCTGCCGGACGCGCGGCGGCCGGCCGTGATCATCGGCGCCGGGCGCATGGGCATGCGGGTGGCGCAGATGCTCAAGCTGCGCCAGGCCTTCGGCCACGACCTGCTGGGCGTGTTCGACGACCGCTCGGCCGACCGCGTCAACCTGCCCGAGGAGGCGGTGCTGCTGGGCTCGTTGCGGCAACTGCCCGAGTTCATCGAGGCGCACGGCGTGAAGGACGTGTTCATCACGTTGCCGCTCACTTCGCAGCCGCGCATCCAGTCGCTCCTGGAATCCTTGCAGAACACCACGGCGTCGATCCACTTCGTTCCCGACATCTTCGGCGTCAGCGTCATCCAGGGCCGGCTCGAGGACATGGGCGGCGTGCCCGTCGTCGGCCTGATGGTGGCGCCGTTCACCGGCATCAACGGCTTCATCAAGCGCGTCAGCGACATCGTGCTGTCCACGCTGATCCTGCTGATGATCTCGCCCATCCTGCTGGTGCTGGCGATCGGCGTGAAGCTGAGTTCGCCGGGCCCCGTCATCTTCCGCCAGCGCCGCACCGGCCTGGACGGCGAGATCATCGAGGTCTACAAGTTCCGTTCGATGCGCACCACCGACGACGGCGCGGTCGTCAAGCAGGCCACGCGCGACGATCCGCGCATCACGCCGTTCGGCGCCCTCATCCGCAAGACCTCGCTCGACGAGCTGCCGCAGTTCGTCAACGTGCTGCAGGGGCGCATGAGCATCGTGGGCCCGCGGCCGCACGCGGTGGCGCACAACGAGCAGTACCGCAAGCTGGTCAAGGCCTACATGGCGCGCCACAAGGTCAAGCCGGGCATCACCGGCTGGGCCCAGGTCAACGGCCTGCGCGGCGAAACGGACACTCTCGACAAGATGGCGGCACGCATCGAATACGACCTGGAATACCTGCGCAACTGGACCCTCGGCCTGGATCTGCTGATCATCGCCAAGACGGTCAAGCTGGTCTTCCTGGATCGCAGCGCCTACTGAGGACGGCATGGCTTCGCATCCTGTCCTCACGACGGTCCTCGTCAGCTACAACACGCGCGCCTTGCTCGATCCGTGCCTGGAGGCCCTGCGCAAGGCCTGCGAGGGCCTCGGGCCGTGCGACGTCATCCTGATCGACAACGCGTCGAGGGACGGTTCGGCCGA
>Ga0207667_10010902_pt1 | contig 10596 bp, 6 predicted proteins | sample KBSCornC52_FD_184301 | JGI IMG/M metagenome (GOLD analysis project Ga0207667, IMG submission 184301) | Corn rhizosphere microbial communities from Kellogg Biological Station, Michigan, USA - KBS Corn C5-2 (SPAdes) (version 2) | ecosystem: Host-associated > Plants > Roots > Rhizosphere > Soil ...
TTCAGCTGCCCGATCTTTTCATCAAGCGTCATCTTACTCATCAGCTGGCTGATGAAGGCATTCATTTTGCCATCCGGGGCCACCGGCTTCTGCGCGAAGACGCGTGCGGAGAAAAGGGCACAGGTGATCAGCAGAGCAACAATTATTTTGGTGCTTCTCATGCGGTTTGTTTTGACTTAAAGGTAGCGTAAAAAAGAACAAGAGGCCGCCGGCGGCGGCCTCTTGCCAGATCGTTTTTTTCCACTACCTGCCGGCCTGTCCGTTCAGAAATAGCCCTGCCACATCCTTGGCCGTTAATGCGATGTTGTATATCCTGATCTCATCCAGCTTACCCTCGAAGTTGCCATTGGAGCCCAGCGTCGGCGAAACGCCAAAAACTCCCGGAGCCCAGGTCCCGATCGTGCCTGTCACCGGCGCATTGCCATTGCCCGTCGTCCAGTTGGGGTTGCCTTGCGGAGCGCTGCCTGTCGGCCCGTCCAGGAGGATCGTGCTGGTATTAAAGCCGTATGCAGACTGATTCCGCGTCGGCTGTCCGTTCTGGTATACTACCCAGGTCGAAGTACCGGCATCGTAGGTCATGGCGAAATGAACCCATTTTCCGATAGCCATCGTATCGAACGTGGTCATGACGAAACCCTTGTAGTTCTTAGCGTTGGGGAAATATGTTCCCGCATGTATTTGCAGCGAGTCCATGCCTTTCGGTTTAAAATGTTCATTCTCTATGATCATGTCCGCATTCTGATTCGAATCTGCCAGGAAGAACATTCCCTGGGGATCATTCTTAGGACTATCCACGGGCTGAGCCGTCTGCCAATACCAAAGTGAAACGGAGAAGCTCTTCAACCCCCGGAGGGTGGCGCTGGGTTTGAACGATGCATAGGTGGTCGCGGAGCCCTGGTATGCTTTGCCACGGACGCCGGCAGTATAGGTGACATTGACACCGGTGCCGTTGATCCCGCCTTTATGGTCGTTGACATCCGCGTCCAATGGCCAATAAGCCACCAGCGCCTGCGATTCTACCGAATCCGAAGAGGCGAACCCGCCGATCAGCGGGGGCGGCGGCGGCGTATTGTTGTTGTTGCTTTTTTTGCAAGCTCCCAAGCCCAGCATTCCGAGTGCAATCGCGGCAGTCAGGAATAATGCGCTAGTGTTTTTCGTTTTCATAATCCTCATTTTTTTTAGTTTTAAAACTTTCACGCTTTTATATTTAAATGCTAATACCCGTTGTTCTGTGTGAGCCGGCCTCCGCTGATGGCGATCTCCGCCGAAGGGATAGGCAGCAGCTCATTTTTCCCAGCGATAAAATTTTTACCGGCCGCCTGCATGACCTGTGCGGCACGTCCCTGCCGGACAAGGTCCCAAAAGCGATCGTGCTCCATGGCCAGTTCGACCCGGCGTTCATTCCATACCGCGGTACGTATATCGGATTGGGATGCGGCCGTGGTCGGCCCAAGACCGGCGCGCGCCCTCACCTGGTTGAGATACATGACGGCGGAGCCCGATTTGCCGAGCTCATTGTCTGCCTCGGCCTTGATGAGCAGGACCTCGGCATAGCGCAGGATGTGCAGGTTCTTCTGGCAATGACCGCGGTTCCCGTCGAATGCTTCTATTTGCGGCCGGGTGCCTCCCGGAAGGACCTTGCTATGATAGGCCTTGTAGTTGTAGGTGGCGCTGACGCCGATCATCGAGGGTACGGTAAACCCGTCGAAAAGGGTATCGGGCGGGCCATTGGCAGGAAGATCGATGACAGTGGCCGCTTTGCGTTTGTCATTCGGTTCATAAGCTGCCAACAGGCTGGCGCTCGGCGCGTCGAAGCCAAAACCGTCGTCCCCCGCGGGCTGATAGAAGCCCGGGTTGTTCCAAGGTGTGGCAGGAGTCCCCATGCCGTTGTCCTGTCTCGCGCCCTGGAATTCGACATAGCCGGGGATACCATAATCGGCGTTGCCATAAATGCCGGTCTCTACCTCGAATACCGATTCCGGCGAGTTGTCTCCGGCCTGTCGCCAGAGAATGGAATAATCGGGCACGAGCTGGTATTGCCCGGAATTGATCACATCCGTAACGAGGCTGTCGCAGGACGCCCAGTTCCTGAGGTACATATCTACTTTACCAAGGAGCGTTTCGGCAGCGCCCCGGGTGGCACGGCCGACATCCGTCGCCGCTTTCAGCGGCAGGTTGGCAACGGCGAATTCCAGATCGGGAATGATGGCTTTGTTGTATACGTCGCCTGCGCTCGCGCGTACATAAAAAGAACTGTCCTGGTGTTCGGGGCCGGCCGGTACCGTCAGGACCAACGGTACACCACCAAACATCCGCACCAGGTTGAAATAAAAATAGGCGCGAAGGAAACGCATCTCCGCCGTCTTCTCCTTAATGACGGAAGGGCTCAATGCGGCCTGTGACAAACCTGCGATCGCCTGGTTGGTCCGCGATATACCGGCATAGTAACCTTTCCACAGTCCTTCCACGAAAACATTGTCGGAAGTGATCGTAAAATTATCGATGTCCGCCGCCGCCTGCTGGTCGGCGGGATAGCTGCCCTTATCCGCATCATCGGACATGATGTTCGTGACGGTTATGAAATAGATCCCGTGAATATCGTATGCCCCGAACTCTCCCTGGGTAGGGTCGGGGGTTATCAGGGCATTGTAGGCCCCGGTGACCTCGTCAAGGGCTACCTGGGGATCAGTGGAAGGTGTACCCTGTCCCTGAATAGGCACGGCTAAAAATTTCTTCGAACATCCCATTATGATCCAAGAGAAGCAAAAAAGAACAAACACTCTATTTTTCATTCTCCAAGAATTTAAATGCAATTATTATTCCTTCAGAAACCAAGATCGATCCCCGCGGCAAAAGTCCGTGCCGTCGGATAGGTATTCAATTCGATACCGGCATTAGTCGGGGAACTGCCGGGCAGCTCCGACGAAAACCCGCCGTATTTCTTTAGCGTGACGGGATTTTGCGCGTCGATGAAGATCCTGGCGCTTTTGATCACGTTCTGCCCGGACAGTATCTTATTCTGAAAAGTATACCCGATCGTAGCATTGTTGATCCGTACAAACGTCCCGGATGCAATGAAATAGGATGAAGCGGGCAGGTTGCCGCCATTTGCGGACGGCTGACTGTTGGAATGATTCTGGGTCGTCCAGAAGCCCGTGGCGACCGACGCTTCGACGTTGTCGGTGGTTGTTACTCTTGCCTGCTGTTTCCCGTTATATACCTGGTTGCCGATGTTCGAATAAACATCGATCGAAAAATCGAAGCTCTTATAATTGACTCCACCGGAGAAGCCGACGTATAGCTTAGGCAGATAGGCGCCTGTAAATGCCGTGTCCAACGCTCCATTGGAATTGTACTTATAGATCAGGTCGCCCGGTTGGGCGCCCGGCTGTAGCAGACGCCCGTTCTTATCCGTATACGCATTGATCTGGGATTGGTTCTGGAAAACGCCAATGACCTGTCTCGTGAAGAATGCTCCAATGGGATAGCCTGCCTTTGTCTCTGTAACGAAGTAGCCGTTGATATTACCATCGAATATGGGTAAGCCGCCATTGAGCGTCACTACCCGGTTCCTGTTCAAAGATATATTGCCCCCGACGAAATAAGACAGGTCATTACTGATCTTATCGCGCCAGCGCGCGGAAAATTCGAGGCCTTTGTTGTCGATGACGGCAGCATTGTCCAGGACATCCCCTGGGATGATGCTGCTGTTGGGGTTGGCCTGGCTCCCGAAGGTGGCGGGTACCTGTATATAGATCAGCGCGTTGCTGACCTTTTTGTCATATACATCGAACTCGCCGCTGAGCCTGCCTCCGAGAACCGAGTATTCGAATCCCAGGTCGGCTTCCTTTGTTACTTCCCATTTCAAACCCAGCTGTTTGATCTGCGGTACGATCGAACCTGTCGTGCTGCCGGCGGCGGAAGTACCGCTGTTGAAAAAATATGGAAGGTTGGAAAGGACCGTAGGAACGGCAGCATCGGTGGCGATATTCGAGTTCCCCAATTCACCCCAGCTGCCTTTCAATTTAAGGTAGTCGAAGATCTTCTGATGAGTCATGAAATCCTCTTTGGTGATCACCCAGCCTAAGCTTACTCCTGGGAAATAACCCCAGCGATTCGAGGCGGCAAACACCGAACTGCCGTCCGCGCGGAAATTGGCGGTGAGGAGATACCTGCCGGCGTAGCTGATAAACAGGCGGCCGAAATATGAATTAGTCCTGTATTTCGAAACCGAGCTGTTATTGAACTGAAAATTCTGATCGCCGTTCTGCAGATACCATTCGCTCGGTATCGGGGGTACATCAAATCTGGAAGCGGTGGTGCCTGTGCTGTAAAACTCCTGCGCCTCGGTACCGGCGAGCGCCGTTATCTTGAAGTCCCCGAAATAATCGTCGAAGGTGACCGTGTTGCTCCATACCCAGAGAGATGATTTCCCGCTCGATTTACTCAGGTTGCTGCGGATCGCACCCTGGGAGCCGCCGGGCGCATTGAAGAAGGTGGTATCGTTGGGGTGCTGATAGGTGTATGCTCTACCGTCTGTAAAGGTGGCATCGTCATTGAAGGTTGTCCGCAAGGCCAGGCTTTTGATCGGTTTGATCTCCACATATACATTGCCCTGAAGATGGTTATTGTGACTGAGATCGTTGGTGTTTTGGGCGTCCAGCACAGGATTCCCGACGTTCTGATAGGCGGACGTATTGCCGAACTTCCCGGCCGTCATGGCGGGTACTAACGGGGCCGCCCGATAAGCGTCCTCTGTGATCGTTCCGGTCGGCACGTTTTGCGAGGCCTGGTTGGCGAAGGAGGCAGTGGTGCCGATCTTCAGAAAACTGGCCGGTGTGAATTCATTGTTCATCCGCACGGTGTACCGGGTATACTCATTAAAAATGATGATCCCCTGGTTGGTCCGGTAGCTTGCGCTCAACGCGTATTTATCCTGGTCGCTGCTTCCTGAAAGAGATAGATCATGATCCTGATAAAATGCATTCCTCAATACCTGGCGATACCAATTGGTATTGGAACCGGTGTTGAAAACGGGTAGGCCATTGATATTCTCCCTGTAGTTGATATACTGGGTTGCATTGGCCATGGGTACGATATAGGCGGCCTGCTGGATACCTATGTTAGTGTTATAATTGAGCCTCATTTTGCCGGAGCCCTGCCGCGTAGTGATGAGGATAACACCGTTCGCTCCTCTCACTCCATACATGGAACTCGCGGACGCGTCCTTCAACACGTCCACCGACACGATATCCGCAGTGTTGATATTGGTGATATCGCTCGTCCAGATACCGTCCACGATATACAATGGATTGGCCCCGGCCAGGATCGACCCTGCGCCCCTGATAATGACCTGCGGCGAGCTGCCAGGCTGGCCACTGCTGGTGATTTGAACACCTGCCAGCTTGCCCTGGAGAGCCTGAGTGGCGGTGAGCACAGGTTGTTTCGACAATTCGGGACCATTGATATGACCTACCGAACCGGTTACGTCTATTTTCCGCTGGGTGCCATATCCGACTACGACGACCTGGTTGAGCTGATTGGTTCCCAGCTTCAGCTGGATATTGAACTCCCGTTCATGGTTGATCCTGACGGTCTGGGTAACGTAACCTACATACGTGATCCGAAGGCTGCCATTCGCAGGCGCGGTGATCTGAAAATTACCGCTGGAGTCCGTGGTGGTGCCACGGTTGGTCCCTTCGACGGAGACGGAAACGCCCGCCAGCGGCTGCGCGGCTTCCCCGGTAACGTTACCGACGATCCGGATATCCGCGGTGTCGGTGTTTTGCGCATGGACCGACGCATGAAAAACAACCGCGACCAGCAACAGAAGCGTGAGCATGACAGGTCTGAGGGCTGTACAAACAGCTCCCCACTCAGTACAATTTTCCCCATAGCCGGGATTTCTTATTATTTGCATCAGAAATGGATCGTCGTTATAGCTGCAAATAATATTCCCGCGGAGAACGCGGGGAGACCGGAGACGCGGGGAACGCGGGGAGACCGGAGACGCGGAGAAAGCGAGGAGCCAGGAGACGTGTAGAAAGCGCGGGGACGCCGGGCAGCGAAGACTTGTCTCAGGGGACCGTGATCACACGGGAAGAAGGAGCGACACCATTCTCATTAACAGCCTCGATCTTGAAGTAATAGGTTTTTTCCTTATCCATTCCTTTGTACCAATAATCGTTGGCGTCATATACCATGATACAGGTGTACAGCTTGTCAGGCTCCGTGCCGAGATAGATATTATAGGCGTAAGCATTTGTCACCGGTCCCCACTTCAGCCATGCGCTGCGCTTGTCTTTTTCGGTTCGCAGGACGATGAAATCTCTTACGGTATCCGGCAGCGGTCCTGTGCCCTTACCGAATGCGCGAAGACCGCTGATCGCGAATTTGCCGGTGGGCATATGGATATTTTCGAGCCGGATATAGCGAATGCCTGCCGGCTCGGCCAGCTGCACATAGTCGTGAGGGACGTCGGTATGGTTGTCGCTCTTATCGATGAGCACGCGCCAGTGCCGCTGGTCGGTCGATCCCAGCAAGCGGTATTGGTGATAGATATCGGTCTGCTTGCCCAGGAATTCCGCATCCTGATCGGCATAATTAATCTGAACGGCATAAACGGTTGAAAGGTTGCCCAGATCCGATTGGATCCATTCTCCCTTGTCGCCGGTGGCAGCGCTCCAGTACGTCTTTATGTCCTCATCGACGGCATCGTTTGCCGGATGTGCCGGGCTCAGCGCGGAGGAAACCAGCACCGGCTTTTTATAGTTCAACAGCATCCAGCCCGTGAAACGGCCGCTGGGTACATAGTGCGGATAATCGCCAAAGTCCGCGTCCATATACATCACCCCATCTTTGTCAAACCCCGCGGGCCAAATGCCTAACCGTCTTTCGAAACTGTTCTTCACCGCAATGGTGATCGTGGAGATATGCCAGTAGCGGCCCTCCTTGCCGGTAAACGTACTGCCGTGGCCTGCGCCCCGTGCGAACCCGCCGGGATGAAACGAAAAGGGGTCCGACTGCGGCTTGTCGAAAGGCCCCAGCGGGCCATCGCCCACCACAACTCCATCCGCATAACCGCTGAACTCCGTACCTGGCGCGCCATACTGCAGATAGTATTTCCCTCCGTGTTTGGTCATCCAGGAACCTTCGATAAAGGGATCGAGGAATGTGTTGTCCATATGTTCTCCGAAACGTTGCCATCCAAAACGCCACGGTTGCAGCAGGTAGAGCTCCTTCCGCGTTCCGATGGGTTGCATCGTCGCCCGGTTCAGCTCGATACCATATATCGGATAAGCATTGCTGCTTCCGTTGTACATATACAACCGGCCGTCGTCATCGGTAAAAAAGGCCGGATCCCAGCCGCCGATATCGAATGAATCGACCAGCGGTTTCCATTGATTTGCTTTGGGATTTGTACTCATCCATATGCTGAAATTGCGCATATACGTGGAACCGAAGACGATCATTGTATCTCCGATGATGCCTACGGCCGGCGCACAAAGCTCATCGTATCCTTTATTCCAGGGACGAAGGAATTTCCGGGGCATGAATTTCCAGCTGAGCATATCGGAGCTCCACCAGTAACCCCACTGGTTCGTGCTGAACAAATAAAAATCTCCTTTGTAATTCACGATGACGGGGTCGGCCGTCGCACGATGACGGCCCCATTGCGTAAAGTCGGGAATAGGCGTATAACCGTAATCCAGGTTGATGGGGTTACAGTAGGTCTTTTCCGGAGTGGGGCCTGCGGGAGGGGACTGCTGTGCCCTGGCGCATGCCGGGACGACGACGATCATTATGCAGAACAATACCTTCATAATTGGTTATTTCAACGCCTGGTCCTTTTCTTTTTCCAAAAAACCGGAAGATTCGGTTACACCTTTGGTGTCCCAATTCATCAGGGCCTCGTCGGGCACGACATTGACGGGCGTAGTATGCGAGCCATTCGGTTCATTGTACCCGACGTTCTGCTGGCGGTTATAAACGGAGATAAGCGACCACCTCGCTCTGTCGGACAGATTGGCCTCGCTGCGATGCAGCAGGTTGCTGTGGAAGAACAGCGCGTCGCCGGGCGCCAGTTCGACATAAACCAACGGCATGGTCCTGAGAGCCAGATCGACATAATGCTGCGAAGCCCCTACCTGTTCGCCGGAAAAGCCATGTTCGATGCGTCCCATTTTGTGTGTCCCCCCGATCACCTGCAGACAACCGTTCTCGCGGGTAGCCTCCGTAATGGCCACCATCACCGATACCATCTGGTCCGGGAACAGGAACTCATTCTTATACCAATACCCGTAATCCTGATGCCATTCCCAGGCCCCGCCTACCTTAGGTTCTTTCTGCATCAGCTTGCTATGAAAATGACACACGGGCGATTTCCCCTCGAGCAGAATGTCGACAGCATCTATAATCCGCTTGCTGCGCGTAAGCAGGCCATAAGCGTCGTCGCCGGGATTATACCATAGCGTCAGTTTGGTTTTCTTGCCGGTGAGATCGTTGAGATCGAAGGCATGTTTGGACAGGGTGGCGTCCCCTGTGGCGATGCCATACAGTTTGGCAGTCTCATCGGGTTCCAGGAAGCTCCTGATAATCAGATACCCGTCCCTGTTATAGTCGGCCAGCTGTTGCCGGGTCAGTTGAAAGGACTTCATACTCGTTGGTTTAATAATGCAAATTTAATTCAATTGCGGCGCCTGAAAACCCAATTTCTTCAGTCCATTCCGAACGTCCGGTATATGCATGAACAGACGCCAGATCAGACCGCTGCGATAATTCTCGATCATAACCACGATGGGACCTTCATCGATGGCCAGATGCGTCTTTGCATACCAGTTCCGCGATTCGCTGAACCCATCGGCAAAACCATATGGACCCCAGATCTTGTCGCCCAGGTCATAATAAAAATGCCTCAGGGCCTGCATACTGTATTCGGGAGTGTAAGGGAACGAGGACAAGGCCGCCGTCGGTTGTATCACACCCCTATCGTCCTGCGGACAATGAGCGACATAGCCTTTATAGCTGTCGCCTGCTGTGAGACCCCAGCAATTCTCTCCATAACCCTTGAACTTCTTCGGATTGTCGATACAGTAAGCCCTGTTGATCAGGGTGTGGTTGCGCGTCTGTTCGGCATAGTCGATGCCATGGTCGTCCTTCAGACCGTTGGGATCGACACCCATGAAGGTATATTGTTCGAAGAATAGCGGTCCACCGTATTCGAAATTGCCCAGCGGAAGGGTGATGCCATAATATTGTTTGCCATTGCGCCAGGAGCTGCTTTTCACCCAGCAGGATTCGTAGAGGTCCCGCGAAATGGGATGCGTCGGCGAAGACGCGGACAGGACATACGTGATGAGGGCTTCATCCCATCCGAAGACGGGAAAGTTCATGTTAAAATCGTTGGTCGGGCTCCAGTGCCAGTAGAGCTTGCCGGAGCCGCCATTGCTGTGCCAGTTCCAGTCGGCATCCGACCACATCGCCGTAACGCGGTTTCGGAAATAGGTTTCCATCGGGCTCTTCGCGTTGAAATATTCTCTCGCGCAAAGAAGACCCATCATCAGGTAGGATGTTTCCACAATATCCGCGCCGTCGTCGAGCCGGCCGAAGGGGATCGTTTTCCCGGTGGCGCCATTCATAAAATGCGGGTAGATCCCGTGATAGCAATCGGCATGAGTGAGAAAATCGACGATTTTGACGAGCCTGCGCAAAGCGGTGTCGCGGCCGATCCATTTCCTGTTTACAGCGACTATTGTCGCCAGGATGCCGAAACCCGTGCCGCCGATGGCGCAGGCCTCCGGTCCGAAGGTGTCTTTGCTGAAATTGGGTTCTCCCTCAGCTTCATTGATATAATCCCAATAATATTCGGCATGGACGGTGTTGTCCCGCTCCCTTGCCAGACCGCTGACAGGATGCGCGAAGTCCCAGAAATAGCGGAAGGTCTGTCGTTGAACAACATCCAGCAGGGCCGAATCGGAGAGGCCCCGGACCACGCCGACAGGCCGGATAGCGGTCTGTGAATGCGCCGGCGGGGTGAAGCAACAAACCAGCACGATGGCGATACAGGTTTTTTTCATTTCGTTAGTTTATCCATGGACTTTCGAATCCCAATTTTTTAAGACCGGCGTGTACCTCGGGGCAGCTCATGAAGAGTCTCCAGAGCAGCGCACTGCGATAGTTTTCGATCATAACCGGCTCGGGGCCCTGGTCTATGGCAAGGTATCTTGGAGGAAACCATGCGGCCTTTTCGCTGAAGGCATCATAAAAACCATACTTCCCCCAAAGTTTTTTCCTCATGTTGTCGTACCAATACCGGATCGCCGCCATGGACTGATGCGGCGTATAGGGGAAGGACGAGATCGCCGCGGTGGGTGAGATCACCCCCAGGTCATGCCTGAGATCGGGAGCGTGCGCGGCATAGCCAACCACGGAATAGCTGGCCGTCAACCCCCAGTTGTCCTTCCCGTAACCCGCAAAATGTTTGGGGTTGTCGACACACCAGGAGTAATTGATGATGGATTGCGTGACGTTCTCTTTCCAATAATCCGCATAACGGTCTTTCAGCCCCCGCGGGTCGAGACCCAAATAGGAATATTG
>Ga0207667_10010908_pt1 | contig 10590 bp, 6 predicted proteins | sample KBSCornC52_FD_184301 | JGI IMG/M metagenome (GOLD analysis project Ga0207667, IMG submission 184301) | Corn rhizosphere microbial communities from Kellogg Biological Station, Michigan, USA - KBS Corn C5-2 (SPAdes) (version 2) | ecosystem: Host-associated > Plants > Roots > Rhizosphere > Soil ...
ACACAATAAGTGTAAACCTATTTCAGGACGTGACAGCGCGATCATAACCGTGCTTTTTTTTCTGTCTTTAAATTGCCCTGCAACTGTGGATTTTGCGGGGGCAGTTCAGCGACGACATGCTCAACTTCGGTTTGCTGAACATGAACAGCGTATTCGGCAGGTTCAATGCTGCTGCCAATCGCCTCGGCGTATACCTCGGTAAACTCGGCCCCGATATACAGGATGGCGGAGGTATAATATATCCAAACCAGCATAATGATGATGGAACCGGCCGCGCCATAAGCCGAACCCTGCGCGGTGTATTTTAGATACAAACCGATAAGGTATTGCCCAAGCATGAACATCAGGGCAGTAAAGATGGCACCTGAGCGTACGGCTCTCCATTTGATCTTTACATCGGGCAGGAATTTGAATATAATACCGAATAGCACCGCGATAACCACCAGGGTAACCACGAGATTGAGCACATCAAACAAGGTCACAGTAACGGCGGGCCAAAAACGCTCCAGGCGGTCGCTCAGGGCGTTGATAGCTATATTTACCATCAACGATGCCAGTAGCAGGAAGCCCAGGCCGATGATCAGCGAGAACGATAAAAATCGATTTTGCAGCCATTTGAGCCAGCTCCTCTTTGGTTTGGATTTTACCCTCCAGATAATATTAAGCGAATCTTGTATCTCAACAAACATACTGCTGGCGCCAACGAGTAATATTACCGCACCGACCACTAACGCGGTTCCGGTTTTACCGGATAGCTGGAGGTGCGTCACGACCTGTTGTAACTGTATTACGGCATCCTTCCCCATAAATTTGCTCATTTGGGCATAAAGGGTATCATTATAGTTATAATGATGCAATATCAGGCTGGTAATGGATATGATGATAATGAGAAGCGGAGCAATGGAAAAAATGGTATAATAGGCTAAGGATGCGCTTAATTTAAGCCCGTTATCATTAATAAATCCCATAAACGTGGCCGCGATCACCTTCCACAGGCGCTTTAAATATACCGTGCTGAACAATTTCATTTCAACTTAATAAATAAAATTCAATGGAAATTGTTTACTTACTTATTGCGTAAAATAATTAATTACAACAATACTTTTTAATAAATATTATTGGTTAAGTTGAGATCACACGAAAGGTGCGGTTGCACGGGTATAAATGTTATAAATTGTAACTTGCAGTGAGGGAAACACTTATTAAAACGGCGAATAAATATTCGCGTAATATTTGCAACTACCGACTAAATTTCATTATTTTTAGGTTTTAAGAAAAACAGCTTCGGGGCTTCGCCTTTTCGCACAGAATGGACTTTTCCGGAGATGATATTACAAACTTTTAATTGTTAAATTTTTTTTGGGGAAAGCCGTCCTGCGCAAGCAGAACGGCTTTATTCGTTTAGTGCGCGTCGACCGGCATTTTCGCCGCACGCTTTTTAAATGGCTGCAGGTACAGCAGCGGAATAGAAAATAACATCACAAGGCCGGATATCAGGTATGCCTCATCATAAGTTAATAACAACGATTGCCTGGTCACCGCGCCTTCAATGGCCTGGTATGCCATATGTGTTGCATCAAGTATCGATTTCCCTTTGGCTATAAACCCTTGCTCCAGCATATTGAACCGTTGCATAAACGCGTTGTTGTAAGGGTTAATATTTGAAAGAAGATCGCTGCGGTGTTTCGCCTGGCGGATGTGGATCAATGTAGTCAAAGCGGCGATACCAAATGATCCGCCCAATTGGCGCATCATGTTATTTAAGCCCGTGCCCTGTCCTATTTCGGGGCCTTTAAGGTCGGCAATGGCCAAAACGGTTAACGGTACAAATAAGAGCGCCATACCCACGCCCCTTATCAGCAGCGGCACCAAAACATTGAGTTCGCCGGTTTCGAGGGTTGAACGACTAAGCATAGACGTGAAAACGAAAAACAGGAACATGCCCAGCGTGGCCATAAATTGTGCCGGTATTCCCCTATTGAGCCATTTACCGATGAACGGCATCATGAATATTGTACACAGCCCGCCTGGAAACAGCAACTCGCCGGTTTGCTGAGCAGTGAAACCCAGCAGGTTTTGACAAAATATCGGGAAAACGAATACCGAACCATATAATCCAAACCCCAGCACAAATGACGTAAACATGCCCACGGCAAAACTTCGGTGCCGCATGATGGAGAAATTTACTATGGGGTGATCTGTACTTAATTCGCGCCAGATGAATAGGAACGTACCGAGGATAGCCGAAATGGTTAATACAAGTATATAAGTTTTTGAGAACCAGTCTTCCGATTCACCCTTTTCGAGGATCACCTGCAAACTGCCAACAGCAATGGCCAGCAACGCTATGCCCCACCAGTCGATCGGTTTTCCATGAGTATCCCTTGGCGTTTCCCGCACAAATGTATAGGTGAAGAACGCGGCCACAGCACCAACAGGTATGTTTACGTAAAATATCCATTGCCAGGTAAAATGGTCGGTAATATAACCGCCTATGGTAGGGCCCACCGTAGGGCCCACAACGGCGCCCAATCCAAATAGGGCCGTGGCCGTGCCAATCTGTTCACGCGGCCAGGTATCCAGCAAAATTGCCTGGGCTGTAGATATTAAACCTCCGCCGGCGATACCCTGCAATATCCTGAAGCCAACCAGTTCGCCCAAGGTATGCGAATTACCGCAAAGGAACGAGGCTATGGTAAACAGGATGATGGATCCTAAAAAGTAGTTTTTCCGGCCGAAATAACTTCCCAGCCATCCCGACATGGGCAATATAATCACATTCGCGACCGCATACCCGGTTACAACCCAGGCGACATCTTCCAATGTAGCGCCAAGGTTACCCTGTATTTGCGGCAGGGATACATTCACGATCGTGGTATCGATCAGCTCAAGTAACGAGGCTGATATCACCGTGATCGTGATGATCCATTTTCTAAAACCTTTTTCAGCCATTATTATTAGTCTTTATAAATAACAGAAACATTCACGCTCATACCCGGACGCAGCATGGCCAGCGTATCTTTGCCGGCATTGATCTTGATCTTAACAGGTACGCGTTGCACCACCTTAACGAAGTTTCCGGTTGCGTTATCAGGGGGCAGCAACGAGAATTTAGCACCCGTCGCACCGGCGAAATTATAAACCTGGCCATGCAGCTTCCATTTAGGGTAGGCATCCACATCGATTTCTACCTTCTCGCCGTTCTTTAAATTGGTAAGCTGTGTTTCTTTAAAGTTTGCGGTAATATAAACACTATTATCATTGACGATAGAGAATAGGGTTTGGCCCGGCTGTACCAGCTGGCCCACCTGTATATTCTTTTTTGAGGCGATACCGCTAGCGGGCGCGGTAATAGTAGCGTATGACAACTGGAGCCTGGCGTAATCTACATCAGCCTGGCGCTGGGTAACGCCCACGCCGGTAACTTTCAACTGGTTGCGGGAAGTCCCAACTTGCTCTAATGCCGCTTTGTACTGGTCCTGTGCAGCGCGATAGGTGGCCTCAGCCACGTCACGGTTTGCCTTTACCTGCTCAAATTGCTGTTGGGTAACCGAGCCATCCTTTACCAGGTTTGCGTAGCGGGCATAGTCCTTGTCCGCTTGTTCGAGCTTAGCGTGGGCAGATTCCACCTGGGCCCTGGCGCTTGATGAGTTGGCAGCGGTGCTGATGATCTGTGATTGGCCAACACCAACGCCGGCGCTTGCACCTTGTTTGGCTGATAACGCCTGCTCCAGCTTCACTTTATAATCACGGTCATCTAATTTTACCAACACCTGGCCTTTTTCGACGTGGCCATTCTCTTCAAAGAAAATACTGTCCACATAGCCGCCTACTCGGGCCACTACCGGGCTGATATCACCGTCGATCTGCGCATCGTCTGTATCAACATGTTTTGAGTAATAAACGTATTCTTTTATCCCGAAGATGATACCACCTACCAGTATCACGCCGAGTACTATAGGTAATACCCTGTTGGGTTTCTTTTTTGCTTCTTGTTCTTGTGCCATTGTAATGGGAGATTTTATTATTTGTTAAGTTTTCCGGTTGATTTTAATAATGTGTAATAAGCAAGGCCTGCATCAGCTTTTGCCAGCTCCAGGTTAATTTGTGCCTGGTAGAGCAGGGTTTCAGCATCGGCCCTGTCGGTCGCTGATGCGATATTACTTTTGTATTTGGATTCGAGGATCGAGTTGTTTTCAGTCGCCTGGTCTATGGATGTTTGCAGCAATTTGATCTTATCCCGGGCTTCTACATAATTTTCATAGCTCCTGTTCACATCGTTGCGGATGTGATCAGCAGTAATGCCCTGGTTGATGCCAACCTGCTCGCTTTGGATCTTCGCCTCGGCCACCTTGTTCTTATTGGTCCACAGCGACGAGAAGTTCCACGCGAAGGTCACACCGAGCGTGATCGGGGTAATATAGCTGCCTGACCTGGGGATCGGGTTCGCGTTGACATCGACATAATACCCTCCAACAGAAGCAGACAGTGTCGGCAACTGGTTGGCGCGTACATTTTTGATACTGATATCGGCCACCTGCGATTGCAACATTAGCTGGCGCACTTCCTGGCGGTTGGCCATGGCCGTGTCGATATAGCTGCCCAATGGACCTACCTGGTGACCCGAATCGTTGATCTGGTCGATATTGATGTTAGTAGTTTCCGGCAGGCCCAGTAAAATATCCAGGTCGTAATTGATGATCTTGCGGTTGCTTTCCAGGTCTATCTGGTTTACCTGCACATTGGCGCGCTGCAACTGGAAACGAAGCACATCGTTTTTGGTAACCAAACCCTGGTCAAAAAAACGTTGCGCCTGGTGGATCTGGGCGTCAATAGTCGTCAGGTTCTGCTGAACAACCTTAATGCTCTGCAACACCTTATAAAGATTATAAAACGAGCTGATCACATCATAAGTGATATCATCCTTGTCCTTGTCAGCATCCAGTTTGGATACTTTCGTTAGCAAGTCGGTCGATTGCTGCGCATACTTAAGCTTACCGCCCGCGAGCAGCGTCTCATTCAGCGATACGATACCTAAGTAAGCGTTGGCGCTGGTAGGCAAGTTGAAGCTCGATTTCCCGAGCGATAGCATATTGGCCGGTATCTCAGCCCGATTATAAGCGAAACTGGCCTTACCCGAAGGCAATACCAAATCTTTGGCCTGGTTGTATTGCGATACAGCCTGGTCGATCTTAGATTGGGATAGTTTCAGCACTTTACTGTTCTGGATGCCCAATTTAACGGCTTCATCCAGCGTTAAGGTCCTGTCCTGCGCCGAGGCTGTGAAAGCCAGCGCGGGCATCAGAAGAACAGCTATCGAAAGGCAAATTGCTATAAGCGCCTTTTTGAATAGCTGTGTGTTGTGGGATTTATTTTGTCGTGTTATCATGTTCATTTCAGCAAGTAGCATTTTAATAGTGTTTTCAGGTAGGCTTCAATGCGGGGTTTCAGCTGCCCTTCAAGCACTTTGTCGTTTTGTATATCGAACCCCATCACTTTTGAAGTGAGGTGGGGCGTATTGACGATGAAGTTTTTAGTGCCGTAAATAGTGGCTATCACCAGTTCGATGTCGATGTTCTTTTTGAACTCGCCTTTTGCGACGCCATCCTGTAATATCTTTTGCACCTCGGATACATTCTTCATCAATATATCCGTGATCTGGTCCGATAGTTCGCCGCGGCGCTGCATGGAAAGTTCCTGGTAAAGCAGCTTCTGGAAGCAATTGTTGGTCACCACACGCTGTGTATACAGCTCGATGTATTTTTCGATCTTGTCCCAGGCCGTCATGGTTCCATCGTTACCAAGATTTTTTAATAGGTCCTGGAAAGAGATTATTTTGCGTTTAAAAACTGCGAGGAACAACCCTTCTTTCGACCCGAAATAATAATTCAGCATCGCCATGTTTACGCCCGCTTCGCCCGAAATCGTCCGGGTGGAGGCGCCATCAAATCCGAGTTCTGAAAAGACTCTTTCAGCAACATCAAGGATGTGATCTTTCTTATCGATCTTGTCTTTGTCCATTTTCTTAAATCCGTTTGCAAAATTAATCAAGCGATTGATTAGTGCAAACGAGTTTTGTTAATTTATTGTAATCATTTGATTATCAAACCGCGAATTCTAATCAAATGATTGGTTTTCAGTATAATTACCGATGTAACAGTTTTGTTTTACATTTGAAGTATTAAAAAGAGCTGCCTATCTTTCGACCTATTTTCCTGACTATGAAGCGTATCCTGGTACTTGTAACCGCAATATTTACTGCCCTAAATGTGTTCGCCCAAACCAATCCCCCGCAGGATATGGTTACTATTGAACAGAACCTGAAGAAGCTGGATGTTTTAGGCAGCGTGCTTTATGTGGCCGCCCACCCTGACGATGAGAATACCCGTTTGCTGGCTTACCTGGCGCAGGAAAAACATTACCGCACCGGTTATCTTTCTATGACGCGGGGCGATGGCGGGCAAAACCTGATCGGTAACGAACAGGGAGAATTGCTGGGTCTGATACGTACACAGGAACTGCTTGCCGCCCGCAAGGTTGATGGCGCCGAACAATTCTTTACACGCGCTGTAGACTTCGGTTTTTCAAAAGGGCCAAAGGAAACGCTTGATTTCTGGAACAAGGAGAAAGTATTGGGCGATGTGGTAAGGGTGATCCGCAAATTCAGGCCGGATGTGATCATTTGCCGCTTTCCAACCACGGGTGAAGGCGGTCATGGTAACCACACGGCCTCGGCTATCCTGGCGCAGGAAGCATTTGCGGCGGCGGCCGATCCGACGAAATATCCCGAACAATTGAAATATGTGCAGGTGTGGCAGGCTAAACGCCTGTTGTGGAATACTTTTAATTTCGGTAACACCAACACGATCGCTCCTGATCAGTTCAAGATCAATGTAGGCGTTTACAATCCGATCTTAGGCAAGGGCTACGGCGAACTGGCTGCTGAGAGCCGCTCGAACCATAAAACGCAGGGCTTTGGCTCGGCTCGTCAGCGTGGCGATGCCTATGAGTATTTCAAGACCATTTTGGGCGATGCGCCGAAGGATGAGTTAATGGACGGCGTAAATACCACCTGGAGCCGGGTAAAGGGCGGTGATGAAATAGGCAGGGAGGTTGAAGCCATTCAAAAGAGTTTTGATCCCAATCATCCGGATATGTCGGTTGATGCATTAATAAAAGCGTACGAAAATGTCGACAATATAGGCGATGGATATTGGAAGACACAAAAAATAAGGGAGCTAGGCGATTTGATAACTTCATGTGCCGGAGTTTGGTTTGAAAGTTATGCAGAGAAATCTGATTATTCATTTGGAGATAAAGTACCGGTTACGACGCAAATAATTGTGCGGTCAGACATTCCAGTTACAGTTACGGGAACCAGCGCGCCCGAGGATGATCAAAGTGTGGGCAATACTGGCTTGAAAAAGGGCGAGCTAGCTACGTTTAAGTGTGTGATAAATGCAAACAAGATAACTCAACCTTACTGGCTTAGGTATCCTCACCAGATAGGTCAATACAATATTGACTATCTTGATAAAGACGATAACAATAATCAGAAGTCATTACCAGAGAATGTCGCCCCTTACATTGATGTTTTTGTAACAATAGCGGATAAAGGCTTTATTTTTCACAGACCAGTAATCTTTAAATACACTGACCCAGCCAAAGGAGAAATTTATGAGCCCGTGGTAATTGCACCCCCGGTTACCGCCAATATCCGCAACGCGGTCTATATCTTCAATTCCCAGCAGCCGCAGACGGTACAGGTAAATTTGAAAGCCTTTAAAAACGGCGCTTCCGGCAGTATTAGCCTGAATGTGCCCGCAGGATGGAAAGTAAGTCCCGAAAACGCTGCTTTCACCAACAAATCAAAAAATGATGAATGGGAGCAGGAATTTACATTGACGCCGACCAGCGCCAAATCACAAACCGGCGAACTGGAAGCGCAAATAAGCGTTACCGGCGATAAAGACGTATATAACAGGGGTATTTTATCCATTCGCTATAATCATATTCCTAATATCACCATTTTCCCCATTGCCCAAGCCAAACTGCTGCAACTCGACCTGCGGTTAACCGGCAAAAAGATCGGTTATATCAACGGTGCTGGCGACCTGGTGCCGGATGCACTGCGGCAAGTAGGTTATGAAGTGCACGAGCTGAATGAGAACGAAATACTTAACGGCGATCTTTCCGGCTATGATGCGATCGTAGTTGGTGTACGCGCTTATAACGTCGATCCGCGATTGGCTATCGAACAGCCAAAGTTGCTGGATTATGTGAAAAACGGCGGCAACCTGCTGGTGCAGTACAACAACAGCAACGGTTTGGTGACTAAACATATCGGGCCATATCCCTTTAATGTAGTTAACGAACGCGTTACGGATGAAAACGCCAGGATCAACATTCTCGATCCGAATAACCCGGTACTGAATTACCCGAATAAGATCAATCCATCCGATTTCGACGGCTGGGTACAGGAACGCGGCTTGTACTTCACCAAAGATGCCGACCCGCAGTATCAGAAGGTTTTACAAATGGCCGATCCGGGTGAGGCGCCTAAGGACGGCGCGCTGATCACTACGCAATATGGCAAAGGGCGGTTTATTTATACCTCGCTGGCGTTCTTCAGGCAGCTGCCGGCCGGTGTTCCCGGCGCATACAGGTTGTTTATCAATTTATTGAGCAAGCCAAAGGTGAATCCGTAGCTGTTTGAACACGATTTTCGGGATTTTTCAGATCGACAGGATGAGCCTGTCCATCCATGTAATCGTTTAAAATTGTTCAAAAATTGCAACATGCTGCAACTAAAGCAGCAGTACCCGCGTCTTGAATAAACAACCTGATTTTAAAATCTTCAAAATATAGCCATGTTTAAGAATTACCTCAAAGTGGCCTTACGCGGGCTCTGGAAAAATAAGTTCTCGTCGGTAATCAATATACTCGGATTGTCCATAGGGCTGAGCAGCTGCCTGCTGATCGGGTTATACATCAGCCACGAGTTAAGTTACGACAAGTTCCAGCAGAAGGGCGACCGGATCGCCCGTGTGATCATGGAATATAAATTTGACGGGGCCGGCGAATCAAAAGCTGGCAACTTCACCAGCACCAAAGTGGGACCGAAGTTCAAAGCGGTATTTCCTGAAGTGGAGAATATGATCAGGATGCAGGCCTCTAACCGGCCGATGCTTTACAAGGATAAGTTTTTTAACGAGCAGGGAATCGTGTATGCCGATCAGTCGTTTTTTGATCTGTTCAGTTTCAAGTGGATCGAAGGTGATCAAAAAAAGGCTCTCTCTGAACCCAATCAGATCGTTTTCACCCAAAGTTCGGCGAAAAGATATTTTGGAAATGATAACCCTGTAGGGAAAATGGTTAAGGTGGGCAGCGATTCGGGTTTATATAAGGTGACCGGCGTGATAGCCGATTGCCCGTCCAACTCGCAGATCAAATTCAACTTCCTGGCATCTTTTTCAACGCTTCATGCCGAAGAAGATACTTATTGGGATGCGAACTATACCACTTATTTACTGCTTAAGAACCCAAGCGACATTAAAACTTTGCAGGCCAAACTGCCGGCCTTCATGGCGAAGGAAATGAAGGGGCAAGGCGCTACGATCAATTATTATCTCGAGCCTTTCAAATGGATACACCTGCATTCGGAGTACGATGGTTTTGAGCCTAACAATAGTATTACTTATATCTATATCATAGCTATTGTTGGCGTACTGATATTGGTTATTGCTTGCTTTACCTATATCAACCTCAGCACCGCGCGGTCGATTGAAAGAGGTAAAGAAGTGAGCGTGCGCAAAGTGGTCGGTGCGGGCAAGGGCCAGCTGTTCTGGCAATTTATCGGCGAATCGGCCTTATTATGTTTGCTCGCTGTAATATTAAGCTATCTGATTGCCGCCATTTCACTGCCTTATTTCAATGATCTTACTCAACGCCAGCTGGAAACGTCGACCTTGTTTTCGATACAGTTCATAGGAGGCGTGTTGCTGATCGCGATCGTGGTAACGCTGCTTGCCGGCAGTTACCCCGCGCTCATCATATCGGGGTTCGACCCGATCAAAGGCCTTAAAGGAAGTTTCAAAAACACCGGTTCGGGCAAAGTGCTGCGCAATTCGTTGATCGTGTTCCAGTTTGTGATCTCGGTTTTCCTCATTGCGTCGACCTTTATTATGCAAAACCAGCTGTATTTCATCCAGCATAAGAAGCTTGGTTACAACCGCGAACACGTCTTAGTGCTGCCGATGAACCAGGCTGTCGGCGACAAACTTGATGTGATCAAGCAGGAATTCAAAACCGATGCTTCGGTCAAAAGCATTTCGCATTGCTTTTGGACGCCGGTAAACATATTGAGCGGTTTTAATATGCGGTCGGCTGCGATGCCCGAGAATTCGCAGCTGGCTGTTACCGCCGAACGTATTGATGAGGATTTTATACAAACGATGGGTATCGAGATCGTTGCGGGTTCCAACATCACCCGGCAGGATATGAAAGATGTTTCGCATGAGAAAGACAATGTATATCACTTCCTCATCAAGGAATCCGCAGCAAAAGCGCTGGGCTGGAACAACCCGAAGG
>Ga0207667_10010910_pt1 | contig 10588 bp, 8 predicted proteins | sample KBSCornC52_FD_184301 | JGI IMG/M metagenome (GOLD analysis project Ga0207667, IMG submission 184301) | Corn rhizosphere microbial communities from Kellogg Biological Station, Michigan, USA - KBS Corn C5-2 (SPAdes) (version 2) | ecosystem: Host-associated > Plants > Roots > Rhizosphere > Soil ...
CGGTCCCTTTGACCATGCTCACGAGCCTCACCAGCGCGGGACTATGGGCGCGTCGCCACGGGTTGTTGCTGACCCCTGAGGAGACCGAGCCACCGCCAGAGCTTGCGGCGTTGGAGCAGTTGTTGGCTTCCGGTGGAATCATGGCCCAGCCGCCCGGCGGGCCGGATGACAAGCGCGGTCCGTTCGGCGAGCAGGCCAACACGATTCGCGTGAGCCCCGCGCAGAGCGTGCCGGAGCGTGAGCCATTGTCGATGGAAGCAGCGGCGGTGAAGTATTTGCGACCGCGCGATGCACTAACGATCTTTCATCGCGTGCCGAGTACGCCGACCACTACTCCGTAGGGTGCGCTCCCGCCGACGCGCGAGCATCAATGCCGTGGGGGATATGTAGGGCCAGCGGCCGCAGCAATTGGCGGCACCGTGACAGCCGGGACGACAGCAATGGGAGCTGCGCTGGCGGGGGCGCTCGGGGTCGGAGTCGCGGCAGGAGGACCGGGTTCGGGCGTGAGATCCAAGGGTGCCTCCGGAGTCGCCTTGGCCACATCGGTCTTCAGGGCTTCCTCTTCGGCCTGCTTCGTCATGATGACGATGCTGATGCGTCGGTTGATTGCGTTCTGAGGATCTTCGCGATTGAAGAGCACGGAGGAGGCGAGTCCCACGACGCGCGCGATCTTTTCATCGGGCAGGCCTGCGGCAACGAGTGCGCGGCGAGCGGCGTTCGCGCGGTCCGCGGAGAGCTCCCAGTTGGAATAGCCGCCCTGGCCCGGGTAGGGGCGGATATCCGTGTGGCCGGTAATGCTGATGCGGTTGGGTACGGAAGTCAGGTAAGGCGCGAGCTCGTGCAAGATCGACTGCGTGTAGTCGCGTAAGCGCGCGCTACCGATGTCGAACATCGGGCGATTCTGGGCATCGACGATCTGAATACGGATGCCTTCGGGCGTGATGTCGAGCAGGAGTTGGTCCTTGAAGGGCTCGAGCGCCTGACTCTTGCTCACAGCCTCCTTCAACTCGACCATGAGTGTCTCGAGCTTTTTGTGCTCGGCCTCACGTACCTTCTCGCGTGCCTCCACTTCCGATGTCGCCTGACTCTTCTTTGCGGAGTCGGAGTCCGGATGACGCAGGAGGGCCGCGGTCGCGCCGATGTCCGCTACTTTGCTGACCCGGGAGCGTAACGCATCGAGGCCGCCGCCCAGATTGATCGGACTGGTGCTGGCGCCGCCGGGCCCCATTTGACCGGGAGCGGCTTTGACACTCTTACCGCTTTCCATGCTCGGATTCTTGAAGTACTCGAAAATGGCGGCGCGCTGGTCCTTCGATACGGCTGTGACGAGCCACATCACGAGGAAGAACGCCATCATCGCGGTTACGAAGTCTGCGTACGCGACCTTCCAGGCACCGCCGTGGTGTTCCGCGATGCCTTTCTTCTTGCGCTTGACGACGATGATCGGGCGCGCGTTTTTTGCCGGCGGGGACATTGCCTGCGGCTCCGGGCGGCTTTAGGCCACTGCTCTGGGTTTTGCCTTGAGTTGCGCTTCGAGGTCGCTGAAGGAGGGCCGCAGGTCGCTCATCAGGAGCTTGCGCGCGAACTCGATCGCGACTGCCGGAACGTAGCCGCGCACGCTGGCGACCAGAGCCATTTTGACGACTTCGAACGCTTTGCCTTCTTCGTTGGCGGCGTGACTCATCGAAGCGGCGACGGGGCCGACGAAGCCATAGCTCACGAGAATACCGAGAAATGTGCCAACCAACGCGGCACCCACTTTGTGTCCGATGGTGGCGGTATCCGCGCCGTCCAGGCTTGCCATCGTGTTGACGATGCCGAGCACCGCCGCGACGATACCGAAGCCGGGGAGTGCGTCGGCCACTTTCTGCATCGCCTGCGCGGGTTCGTGCGCGGCTTGGTGATGCGTTTCGAGCTCCATTTCCAACAAACTCTCGAGCTCGTGCGGGTCGAGACTGCCGCCGACCATCAAGCGCAGGCAGTCGGTGATGAATTCCATCAGGTGGTGGTCCGCCACGATCTGCGGGTAGTTCTTGAACAGCGTGCCTCCGTCCTTGGCATCGAGATCCGCTTCGATGGCCATGAGGCCGTCTTTGCGGATCTTTATCAGGATGTCGTACAGCAGTTTGAGCAGCTGCACGTAGTCTTCGCGGCTGTAGCGCGGACCTTTCACCACATCCAGGGCACCCTTGAATGAGGCTTTGATGACCTTCGTCGGGTTGCTGGTGAAGAACGCGCCGAGTGCCGCGCCCACGATGATCAATATCTCGGTGGGGTGCCAGAGCGCGGCGATGTGTCCGCCCTCGAGGACGAAGCCCCCGAACACGCAGAGAAGGACAACGACGGAGCCGATAATTTGGATCACTGGAAATGCCGGCGCATACGTGTAACGGGGGGTGCACGGTCCATCGCACTCTCGTTCCTGTTATCGGCCTGATCGGGGTGCACCTTTAGTCTCAAGTGCGCGTCATGAAATCAGTGAAACTGTGACGTCGTCGAACACTGCACCTGCGGTGAGCGTCACCGGCGTGCTTGCACCAACGTCGCCCTGACGAGGGTGACTCGAGCGGCTCTACCTGGACTCTCCCCCATTGGCACGCCCGTTGCTTGAGACTTCCTGATGAGGGAGGACCTATGGCGGGCTCAAAACCACTTAGCCGAAACGCTGTCATCGATGCTGCTGCACGGGTGGTCGCCAGACGCGCGGATCACCGGATGCCCTGGACCGCAATTGCGGTCGAGGCCGGGAATGAGCAAGCCACTGTGGCCGCCACCTGGTTCGAGGATAACTGGGCCCTCATCGACGAATGTTATGCGCGCACTGCGCAGGCCTTCGCGGAAGCGCTGCTGCGTGGAGAAACCGCTCTCGGGTCCGCGCTCGACAAGATCGCCGCATTCCTGGTGGCCGCTCTCGAATTACGCCGGGAGCGGGGATCGCTCCTTTCTTTCCGCAGGGGCAGGGATCTACCCACTCACTTGCAGCGGCGCCTCCATGAATGGGACCAGATGGTACGGGCGCGCCTGAAACGGCTGCTCGTCAAGGGCCGTCGCGACGGCTCTCTGGCGCTGAGGAATCTCGACAGCGCGTGCGAAATGATCTTGGCGACTCTGCAGGTTCCGGACGTCGCGGTGGATAGCCCGGAGCAGCGGATGTGGGACGCTGAGCTGGTCGAGCTGCTGCTCGCTGCGCTGTCAGAACCCCATCCTCCGGAGGGAGCGCTGCGCAAGAACGTTTCCGTCCTGAAGGGCTCATGTCTGTGTGCCACGGTTCGGTATGAGATGGAAGGGCCGTTCGAAGTGCTGTCGCATTGCCAGTGCTCCATGTGCCGCCGCCATCACGGCGCGGCCTTTGCGACATTCGTGACAGTGCCGTTGAGTGGTTTCCGTTGGGTCGCGGGCGAGGAAGCGCTGTCCACCTATCAGTCGTCCGCCTACGGCAAACGAACCTTCTGCAGCAAATGCGGCTCTGTAATGCCGGTGGTAGAGCCGGAGACCGGCATTGCTTTCTGTCCGGCCGGGAACCTGGATGGTGAGCACGGCATCCAACCCCAGAGCTTCGTGGGGTCGGGCTCCCGGCACCCGCGGGCGAGTACGTTTCCCCAGCACGAGGAAGTTTGAAGTGACAGCGCGCCGAATCTCGTCGAGGAAGCGGTCCAACAGCGCGGCGCCGGCCCGGAAGATGGCCGGAGGCACTTGCCTTTGCGGTGAGGTGGCTTTCGAGCTCGTGCTGTCCGCGGGCCGCATCATGAGCTGTCAATGTGCCGTCTGCCGCCGCGGACCCAGTGCCGGACATACGTCAAACGTGTTCGTCGACGCCGCCAAGTTCCGTTGGCTGCGTGGCGAGTCGCAGGTTTCGAACTACGGTCCCCCGAAGGACTGGCATTTTGGAGCGGCGTTCTGCCGCCAATGCGGGAGCACCCTGCCCCGGGTGGTTCGCTCAGTAGGTATTGCCGTCGTGCCTGCCGGGACACTCGATCACGAGCCGAGCCGGCGTTCCGCGCAGCGCAGCCGGCCGCAATCCAAGCCTGAGTGGCTCGCGAAAGGCGATGAGTACGGCGGGAGTCGTTCGCTGGCGTAATCAGACGGGTCGTTAGGCTCTGCCGAAGCGGCTAAACTTAGGTGCTCCGCGCACCCCAAGCGCGGGTGTCCGGAGACCTAGGCGATGCTCGAGCGTCTTGACCGCTTACCCCCCGATCCGATTCTCGGCCTCATGGCTGCCTTTCGCGCCGACATCGACCCGCATAAGGTCGACCTGGGCGTGGGGGTGTACCGCGATGACCGTGGCGATACGCCCATCCTCAAAGCTGTCCGCCAGGCGGAGCAGGCCGTTCTTGCGCGCCAGAGCACCAAATCCTACGTGGCCGCCGCCGGGAATCCCGGCTTCAATCAGGCGATGGAGCGGTTGGTGTTCGGTGCCGATCACGCTGTCCTGACCGGAGGGCGTGTGCGCACGATCCAGGCGCCCGGCGGCTGCGGCGCCCTGCGGTTGGGAGCCGAGCTCATTCGCGCGGCTTCCCCTGATTCGGTCGTGCACGTGAGCACACCAACCTGGGCAAATCATATTCCGCTGCTGTCAGGCTGCGGTCTCAAGCTCGAGCGCTATCCTTATTTCGATCCGGCGACGGGCGGAGTGGGTTTCGAGGCGATGCGCGGATATCTCGAGCGCCTTCCGGCGCGTGCCGTGGTGCTCCTGCACGCGTCCTGTCACAACCCCACGGGCGCCGATCTCAACGAAGCGCAGTGGCGCGAGCTCCTGGGGATCTTCAAGAGTCGCAATCTCCTGCCATTCATCGACATGGCCTACCAGGGCCTGGGGACTGGCGTGGTGGAGGATGCGTACGGCATTCGGTTGTTCTGCTCCGAGTTACCCGAGGTGACCATAGCCGTGTCGGCCTCGAAAAACTTCGGCCTCTATCGTGAGCGCACCGGCTCCTTGCATGTCGTGACTGAGAGCGGGACCGCTGCCGAAGCCGTGCTGACGCAGTTGGTGCGCATAGCGCGCAGCATCTACTCGATGCCACCCGATCACGGGGCAGCCATCGTGCAGGAAATTCTCGACAACAGTCCGTTGCGCCGGTTATGGGAGGACGAGGTCGGCACGATGCGCAAGCGCATCCAGGGCTTGCGCCAGGACGCAGTCCAACAGTTGCGGAAGTTTTGTCCACAACGGGATTTTGGCTTCATCGAACGCCAGCGTGGGATGTTCTCCTATCTCGGTATCACGGTGGAGCAGGTGCGCGAGCTGCAGAGCCGACATCACGTCTACATGACCGATGACAGCCGTATCAACATCGCGGGCCTGCGTCGCGAGAACATCGAGTATTTCGCGCAAGCCGTGGCGAAGGTATTGACGACGCGATGAGGAAAGCCGGCGTCGTCGCGCTCGTCGCGACATTCGTGGGGGTCGCCGGTTCTGTCGTTCGCGCTGTCGAGATCCCACCCGCGGAGGGCCCGGGTCCGACCACGACAACGGACGCGAACGGTACGCAGGGCAATGGCGTAAATGGGCCAGACGTGTCCTCCGGCGCAGTGCCGGCCCCCCGGGATGTCCCTTATCCGGGTGTGATCAGGCTCCAGGTCGATGCCACCGATATCGAGCGGCATATCTTTGCCGTTCACGAAAGTATCCCGGTCGAGCCGGGTCCGTTGACCCTGTTGTATCCGCAGTGGTTGCCGGGAAACCACGCGCCGCGGGGGCCCATTGATAGCCTCGTCGGACTGGTGATCAACAGCAGCGGGCGGCGTGTCGAGTGGACGCGCGATCCGATCAACATCTATGCGTTCCGAATGGACGTGCCTGCGGGCGCCAACCGGATCGAGGTCGAGTTCCAGTACACGGCGCCGCTCCTCGGCGGCGAGGGCCGGACCGTCATGGTCACGCCGGAGATGTTGGGCCTCCAGTGGAATACGGTTGTGTTGTATCCCGCAGGCTACTATGCGGGCAGGGTCGTGGTCGCCCCCGAGCTCACGTTGCCCCAAGGCTGGGAGTTTGGAACCGCGCTCGACATCGAGAGCCGGCATGGCGGGGGTATCTCATTCAAACAGACTTCGCTCGAGACGCTGGTAGATTCTCCGGTATTCGCCGGCCGCTACTTCCGCAGTATTCCACTCGATGCCTCCGTGCGTCTGGATATCGTTGCCGATACGCCGGCGAGTTATGCGAGCATCAGGCCGGAGCAGCTCGCGGCGCACCGCAAGCTGGTGCAGGAGACGTATGCGCTGTTCGGTGCGCGTCACTTCGAACACTATGATCTGCTGTTGGCGCTGAGCGATCATTTCGGCGATATCGGGCTCGAGCATCACCGCTCGAGCGAGAATCGCCGTCTGCCGGGCTACTTTTTCGATTGGGATCGGCAAGCGGTGGGGCGCGCCATCCTCCCCCACGAGCTCGCGCATTCGTGGAACGGCAAGTTCCGCATTCCCGCAGGGCTCGCCACACCCAACTTCAACGTGCCCATGCGCAACGAGCTGCTGTGGGTCTACGAAGGGCTCACGAGTTATCTCGAAGGTGTTCTGGCGGCACGCTCCGGATTGTGGAGTGCCGAGCTCACCCGACAGTATTGGGCGTACACGGCAGCCAACATGGAGCACAATCGCCCCGGTCGCGCCTGGCGTGACGTGGAGGATACGACCTACCAGCCCATCGTGACCGCGCGGCGACCGCTGGCGTGGCTCTCGTGGGAGCGTACGGAAGATTACTATCCCGAAGGCGCGCTGATCTGGCTCGATGTGGATACCAGGATTCGCGAGCTGAGCAACGGCCGGCGCTCACTCGATGATTTTGCGCGCGCCTTCTTCGGGGGGTCGGATGGGAGCCTGGGGCCGGTGACTTATACGTTCGCGGACGTTGTGAGTGCCTTGCACAGTGTCGCCGCATTCGACTGGGAGACGTTTCTGGTGCAGCGCCTGCATTCGCACGGGCCGGATGCGCCGATCGACGGCCTGACCCGTGGAGGTTGGAAGCTCGCCTACACGGAAGTCGCGACAGAGTATCTGCGCGGACTGGAGGATCAGCGCAAGGCGGCGGATTTCATGTTCTCGCTCGGGTTCGATGTCTCCAGCCGCGAGTATGGACAGCTCACCGAGGTGCTCTGGGGCGGGCCGGCTTACGAGGCGGGACTGACTGCCGGAACGATGCTGGTTGCCGTAAACGGTCGTGAGTATCGACATGAGCGCCTCTACGAGGCGATCACGACGGCACGCAATACGCACACCCCGGTAGAGTTGATCGTGAAGAATCTCGATCGCTATCGAATCGTGCGTATCCCTTACTTTGACGGGTTGAAGTATCCTCGCCTGGAGCGTGTGGAGAAGACTGAGGATCGGTTATCGGCCATCATGAAGCCGCGGACGAAGAGCGAGGATCGATAGCGTCCGGCGCTAGCGCCAAGCAAATTGTCAGCCAAGAATTACCCGCTGAAGGAGTGCCACGCATGTCATCACGTCGCCGGTTCCTGTTTGACGGTAGCGTAGCCCTGGCCGCGACCTCCCTGGCGCGATGGGTCCGGGGCGCCACCCCAACGGTAGATGTCGCGAAAGCGGGCGCGGCGCAGGCTGGGACTTTGATGATCGGCGGCGATATCCCGGTCAATCGCCTCGGGTTCGGCGGGATGCGGATTACCGGTGACGGTATCTGGGGCGATCCGAACGATCCCAAGCAGGCGCTTGCGGTGTTGCGCCGGGCGGTCGAGTTGGGTACTAACTTCATCGACACCGCGGATGCGTACGGGCCATTCATCAGCGAGCGGCTCATCCGCGAGGCGCTGTATCCCTATCCGCGTGGGCTACTCATCGCTACCAAGGGCGGCTTGGTGCGGCCGCGTCGCGAAGAGTGGCTGCCGGACGGTCGGCCGGAGCACCTACGCGCCGCCTGCGAGGCGAGCCTGACACGTTTGAAGTTGCAGCGCATCGATCTGTATCAGTTCCACCGGCCGGACCCCCAGGTACCTTTCGAGGATTCGGTGGGCGAGCTGGCGAAACTGCAGAAGGAAGGCAAGATCCGCCACATCGGCTTGTCCAATGTCGACCCGCAGCAGCTGGCGAAGGCGCGCGCGATCGTGAAGGTTGCGTCGGTGCAGAACCGTTACAACGTGGTCGACCGATCGTCGGACGCGGTGTTGGCTGTTTGCGAGCGCGAGCAGATTGCGTTTATTCCCTGGGCGCCGCTGGCGCAAGGTACGCAAGAGAGGAAGGTGCCGGGTAAGCGCTTGTTGGCTCTCGAGGAGATCGCCAAGGAGCGTCACATCGACGGCAACCAGGCGAACCTCGCCTGGCTGTTGGCGCGGTCGCCGGTGATGCTGCCCATTCCTGGGACTTCGCGAGTGGATCACCTGGAGGACAATGTTGGCGCCGCTCGGGTGAAGCTCACTCCCGAGGAGATGGCGCGGGTTGGGTGATTTTGGCCCGATTCTATTCCGATCTTAGGCAGGTACTCGAGGTCGGTGGGTTCAGGTGGCACTTCAAGAGTACGCCACTCTCGCCAGCAGGAGGGTGCCGGCGCGAGCGGTGAGCTGATGCGGTGGCCCCTGCCACAGCAGTGCGGAAACTGCGGTGTTGGTGTCCAGGACGAGGCGCAAGCGACGCTCGTTGGGTTAAGCGCCTGGTGCTCGACGTGCGCGCCGCTCGGCACGCAGAGCGTCGATCTCGGCCTCGATCTCTTCGGGGCTCAAGGCGGGCACGCCAGCTTGGGCGACCTGGTCAGCGACAGCGAGGAAGTCCTTGAGGGCCTCGCTGCGCTCCTTGGAAGCGAGAAAGTCGACGAAATCGGCCACTTCAGCGCGTCGTGCCGGGGGCAGCGCCTTGAGCTTTCTATCAGGCCCTCGACGGCCTGGGCGTTCATCGGATCACTCCAGTTGAGCAGGGGTTAGTGTGGCTCGACTGACGGGGCGGTAGCAAGCTGTCATGCCTTTAGCGGTGGACTGACTCAAGACCCCATCGAGCATCTGCATCACGACTTTCTGCTGCGCCTTGGGCAAGCGATTTAGGCGCCGATCTGCTTCTGCAGCAGTGGGGTGGGGCCGCGCTTGCGGGGAGCGTTCTTATGCAGCCCCAAGAGCTCATCGACACTGAGGCCGAAGAGTTGGGCCAGCGTCGGCAGCATCGAGACGGCGGGACGTGCGCGAGCAACCTCGTAGTTGGCGTAGGTCTGCTGGGCGATCTCGTCAGTCCTCCCACCGTCCTGCATCAAAGAGCGCGTCGAGCCGCCTACTCGATAGTTGTTCTCATATAGCCACCAGGCGGACTCCATTCCCCTCAGTCCTGCTGCGAGAGCATGTCCGACGCCCACGCCAACTATGCCTCGCTGCTTCATGTGGCCGCGGCATCTCACGTCCACAACAAAAATAAATTGCTTGACCTAGACCTTAGCCTCAATGGCAGAATTCTCTTTGTAAGAACAACTAAATAAATCCTCTTTGCGCGAATGCTGACGCGCAGGGGGTCAGGAAAAAAATGGAGAAGATGGATGTTTGATCCTCTGGCCTGTCGCTCCAGAGCACGGTCCCTGCTGCTTTGGTCATTGCTCATCATCGCCGTGAGTACGCTGCTGGTAGCCGCTTCAGAGGTGCAGGCGGCGACAGCACGCACCCCGGGAAGTTTCGTTCTTGCCTCGAACGGGGCAGCTACTTACACCATACCAATCTTCGCTCCGCATGGTCCAGCAGGTCTCCAGCCCAACATCTCTCTCGTCTATAACAGTCAATCAAGTGTGGGATACGTTGGAGTCGGCTGGAGTCTCGCAGGACTGAGCTCGATCAGCCGCTGCAATCATACGTACGCACAGGATGGCGCTCCGGCGGCGGTCGCGCTCTCCATCAGCGATGGCTACTGCCTGGATGGCCAGCGACTGCTTCTTACCAGCGGCTCCTACGGCGTCGACGCTTCGACATACCAGACCGAAGTGACTAATTTCTCGCTCGTCACGGCTCATGGGAGCGCAGGCAATGGGCCGGCCTACTTCACCGTACAAGGGCGCGATGGACTCACATACGAGTACGGCAACATCGGCGGTTCCCAGGTGCTCGCCACAAACACCAGCACGGTCTGGATGTGGATGATCGACAAGGTCACGGATCGTGCTGGCAATACGATGACCTATACGTACAACACTGCGACCGGCGCCACGGTGCCAGCCAGCATCTCGTGGACGCCGAGTAGCCAAGGATCCAGCACGTATAACTACACAATGCTTTTTGCATACGGAGCAAATACCGGGTCGAGTTCCATCAACGCCTATCTGGCTGGCACGCAAATCACAGATAGGTCTCTGCTTGGTTCGATAACCATCCAGTACGCCGGCGCAACCGTAAAGAAGTATGTTTTGACCTACCAGCTGGCACCGAACACCGTACGCGAAGAGCTCATCCAAGTGCAGGAGTGCGCAGACTCCGGCGCGACGAACTGTCTTACCCCAACCAAGATAACCTATCAGAACGGCGTACAGGGTGTCGGCGGTGCGGCCACGCTCGCGACTGCGAGTGGCTCCACACCGCCGCCTCAAGTTTTGACCGCGTATGATCTGAACGGTGATGGTATCAATGACTTTTTGTGGGAGGATACTGGCGGTTGGCACGTCGCCTTCGGAGGACCT
>Ga0207667_10010916_pt1 | contig 10586 bp, 11 predicted proteins | sample KBSCornC52_FD_184301 | JGI IMG/M metagenome (GOLD analysis project Ga0207667, IMG submission 184301) | Corn rhizosphere microbial communities from Kellogg Biological Station, Michigan, USA - KBS Corn C5-2 (SPAdes) (version 2) | ecosystem: Host-associated > Plants > Roots > Rhizosphere > Soil ...
GCTTCGACCTCTAGCGGGTTGGCGAGTCTGGCGCATGGGCAGGCGATCACCGCCGCCACCCTGCTGGCCTGGGCGTGCGAGGCCGAAGTGGTGCCGGTGGTGTTCAACCAGAGCGGCGGGGTCCTGTCCTACGGCCGGACCCGCCGCTACGCCACCCCCGGCCAACGCCTCGCCCTCGCGGCCCGCGATCGCGGCTGTTCGTTCCCAGGTTGTGACAGGCCGCCGGCCTGGTGTCAGGCCCACCACGTCCTGGAGTGGATCAAGGACGGGGACACCGACCTTGAGAACATGTGTTTGGTTTGCGCCTACCACCATCGGAACTTCGCCCACGCCGGCTGGCGGGTCGAGATCATCGACGGCGTGCCCTGGTGGACCCCACCAGCCTGGGACGACCCGCTCCAGCGACCGCGACGCAACACCGTGCACCACCTCGACCGCATCGTGTTCCGACAACCCGCCGCCGCCTGAAAAACGGCGGCCCGGGTGGGGAGAAGAACCAGGAGCAACCGGCAGCGGGGAGCAGCTGCCGTCCTGGCGCTGGCGGAACCGAACAGGGGATTCGGATTCGCAGAGCAGAGCGTGCGTCGGATTCGGCGTGGCGTGATCAGGTCAGAAGGATCAGTCCGGCGGCGATGATCAACGGGCCGATGCCGAGACCGAACCGGAGGTGAACCACGGAGAAGGGGTCGAGGTCGCTCTCGACGTGCGTGTCGCGCGAGGTGATCCACCTGGAGAGGCGGGTGATCATGCCGAAGGTGTCCAACCCGCTGCACGTGGCGACGATGACCGCCACGGCGGCGGCGATGACCGGTCCGTAGTTGCCGTGCGCCGCCGCATACACGTCGTCATTCTCGTGGACTCCAGCCGGTACGTCGCGCAACGACGTCCGCGGCTCAGCCGGGCTTGACGATCGTGAACTGGGCGACGTCCAGGTAGCCGGTGCGGAAGCCGGCCTCGGAGTACGCGAGGTACAGCGACCACATCCGGCGGAAGGTCTCGTCGAACCCGAGCGCGTCGACGTCGGCCGCGCGCGATTCGAACGTCGTGCGCCAGCGGTGCAGGGTCTGCGCGTAGTGCCGCCCGAACCGGAACTGGTCGGTGATGCGCAGGGACGTGTTCGCAGCGAGGGTCCGTTCGATCGCCTCGAGCGACGCGCACTGGCCGCCGGGGAAGATGTACTTGCGGATCCAGGTGTAGGTGTCCTGCGTCGCCCGCACCGTCCAGTCGTGCTGCAGGATCGCCTGCAGCCCGAAGCGGCCGCCGGGGCCGAGCACGCGATCGACGGTCGCGAAGTACTCGTCCCAATGGTTCGCGCCGACCGCCTCGATCATCTCGACGCTGACCACGGCGTCGTAGCGGCCCTGCGCCTCGCGGTAGTCGCGCAGCTGGACGTCCACCCGGTCGGCGACACCGGCCTCGGTGATACGCGACGTCGCCAGCTCGGCCTGCTCGGTCGAGATCGTGAGCGTGGTGACCTGGGCGCCGCGCTCGGCGGCCCGGATCGCCAGCGCGCCCCAGCCCGTCCCGATCTCGAGGACCCGGCTGCCCGGCCGCACGCCGGCGGCGTCGAGCAGCCGGTCGATCTTGCGCCGCTGGGCGTCGGCGAGCGACTCGGGCGCGGCGGACGGGTCGCCGTCGAAGATCGCCGACGAGTACGTCATCGTGTCGTCGAGGAACAGCCGGAACAGGTCGTTCGACAGGTCGTAGTGCCGGTGGATGTTCTCCCGCGCACCGGCGATCGTGTTGTCGTCCTGCGGCGGCTGCCGGTGCAGGACGGCCCCCCGCAGCCGCTGCAGCGCCGGCGGGATGAGGTCCTGCATGCGGGCGGCGAAGGCGGTGAGCACACCGGGCAGGTCCTCGGTGACCCAGTCGCCGGCCATGTACGCCTCACCGAAGCCGATCGTGCCCGAGTCGCCGAGCCGGGCGAAGAACGCCTCCGGCCGGACGAGCCGCATGAGCGGGTCAGCGCTCGTCCCGCCGCCGTACCACGACGTCGGCTCGATCACGCGCAGCGGCAGCTTGCGCACGGCGCCGTGGAACAGCCGCTTGGCGATCGCGGCGCGTACCGGCGAGTGGGGGACGACCGCGACGTCCGGCCACCGCTGCGGGTCGACGTAGGCCGTGGCCCGGCCGGTCCGAGCCCCCGAAGTCAGCGTCATGATGCTCCCTTCCCGACCCTCCGATCAGACGACGAGGGACGGCTCTCCCGCAAGTACCTTTGCGACCACCCCGGTGCCGCCCGCGGGGTCGCCCAGCATCTTGGCGACCACGTAGTCGGCCGTCAGCTCGTGCCAGAGCCGGGCCCGCCGCAGCATCGCGTGCCCGTCACCGCGCACCGACACGTACGCCGCGGAGGCGGCGACCGTCGTCGCCTGCCGCGTCCACGCGGCCGAGGCCTTGGGGCTGGTGATCCGGTCGGCCTCGCCGTGCACCACCAGCACATCGCACCCGGTCACCGGGCGATACGGGTCGTTCGGCTCGATCCACGGTGCCAGCCCGACGACGGCCCGCACGGACGGGTGGTCGGCTGCGTAGATAGCCGCCCGTCCACCCATCGAGTGCCCGACCAGCGCGACCGGCACGTCCGGGAACTGCGTCGCCAGCTCGTCGAGCACCCACCGCACGTCGGCGACCGGCGCCTGCGCGGTGCCGTTCCACCCGCGCAGCAGGTACCGCATGCGGGCCACGGCCAGGCCCCGTCCGCGCCCGGCCCGGGCCAGCCCGGCGGCGAACGGAGCCATGCGCACGACCGCGAGCTGGTTGGCCCGCACCGGGGCGTCGCTGCGCTCGCGACCACCGTGCAGCACGAGCGCGATCGCCTGCGGGCCACCGTGCGGCGCCCGCACCGAGAAGTACGGCCTCACCGCGGGCAGGTCTTCCCGGACGGCGGCAGGGTGTTGTCGACCAGGTAGGCGGTGACCGCCTCGTCGATGCACGAGCTGCCCTGCAGGAAGGACGTGTGCCCTTCGCCGTCCCAGGTGAGCAGGCGGGCCTTGCCGAGGGTGTTGGTGAGATCCTTCGCGCCCTGGTACGGCGTCGCCGGATCGTGCAGGTTACCGACCACGAGAATGGTGTTCGCGGCGTCGGGTGCGGTTGGTTTCGCCGGGACGGTGCGTTTCGGCTGCCACTGCTGGCAGCCGTAGAGCGAGGCCGCCGACCACAACCCGAACATGGGGAACCGCTTCGCCCAGGACTGCGTCGTCGCCTCGATCGCCGCGTCGGTGGGGCCGGGCTTGGAATCGTTGCAGCTGATCGTCACGTTGGCGTCGCTGATGTTGGTGTAGTGGCCGCTCGAATCGCGCTCGTTGTAGACGTCGGCCAGCTGCAGCAGCCCGCGGGCGTCGCCCTTCTGAGCGAGCAGCAGTGACTGGCCCAGCACGTTCCAGAACGACTGTGAGTACAGGCCGGACAGCACACCGAGCAGGACCATCGCGGAGGTCGCCTTGCGCGTCTCGCCGGGTGCCGAGCTGGGGATCGGGGACGTCCGCGCCTTGTTGGCCAGCTGGTACACGGCCTCGCGGGGGTTGCTGAGGTCGCGGCACGGGCTGTGTGTGGTGCACCAGTCCGCGAACTGGTCGAAGGCCTGCTCGAAGCCGCCCAACTGGTTGGCGAAGGACGTGATGTCGTCGGTGAGCGGGTCGACCGCGCCGTCCAGCACCATCGCGCCGACCCGGCTCGGGAACAGGTGGGCGTACTGCCCGCCCAGCTCGGTGCCGTACGAGAAGCCGAGGTAGTCGAGGTGGCTCGCGCCGAACGCGGCGCGGATGCGGTCCATGTCGCGGGCGGTCGCGACGGTGTCGAAGTCGTCCAGGGTGCTGCCGTACTTGCTCTGGCACGCCTGCGCGACCTGCTGGGCCTGCTGCTTGGCCTCGTCCCGGCCGGCGGCAGTCCGCACGTCCGGCGAGGCCGCGTTCAGCTCGTCCTTCTGGGCGTCGGTCAGGCAGCGGATCGGCGTGGACGACCCCACCCCGCGGGGGTCGAAGCCGACGACGTCGTACTTGTTCGTGACCGTCTGCGGCAGTGCGCCGGCGATCTCGACCCCGAACTGCACGCCGGAGCCGCCCGGGCCGCCCGGATCCATCAGCAGCGGCGTCGAGGCCGACGAGTCCTTGCGGTGCAGCTTCACCAGCGCGACCGAGATCTGCTGGCCGCCCGGGTCGGCGTAGTCGAGGGGCACCGACAGCCGCGCGCACTGCACGTCGAAGGCGGACGGCGCCGGTGAGGAGCCCAGGTCGATGCCCGAGCAGCCGCCGAACCGCAACCCGGCGCCGTTCGAGGGGGCGGACGGGCCGGTCGGGTTCGGGGTGGCCGGCGCCGGGCTGGCCGCCCCCGTGCCGGTCGTCCCCGAGCCGGAGACGACCGAGGTGCAGCCGGCGACCAGCGCGGCGGTCAGCGCGGTGCCGGCCAGCAGGCCGACCAGGGAGCGAGGGGGCACCCCGCCAACTTACCGACGGCGGGCGACGGGCCGATCAGCGCGCGCTCGGCGCACAGGCCGTCCAGAACTCCCGGCCTAGCGGCGAGAGCGCGACCGTCTTGCGCAACACCCGCGGGCTGCCGAGCTTGCCGTTCTCGATCCGCGACCGGGCCGCGACGACGGCCGGGTCCTCGGCCAGCAGCTTGTAGGCCGTCTCCAGCCGCTCGGGCGCCGGACCGAACTCGACGAGCCCGAACGCCTGCAGCCGTCCGAGGTAGGTGGGCGTGTCGACCGGAACGCCCACCCCGGCGGCGGCGCCGACCGTCGAGACGTTGGCCAGGACGGTGCGGCTCGTGGCGCGGCCGACGTGCTTGGCCACCACGTCCACGGCCGGGAACGGCTCCGAGCGCTCAGCGAGGACGGCGAGGATGCGCGCTTCGTCCGGGACGAGCTGGCTGACGATCGTCCCGAACAGGTACTCCCGGCTGCGGCCGTCGGCGACACCGGCCGAGCGCTCCAGCAGCTCGGACATCGCGCTGCGCAACGGCTCCGGGTCGCTCGCCGCGTCCTGCACGAGCAGCATCGCGCGCTGCTCCTCCTCGGTCGCCGTCCCGGTTCGGAACTGCGGCACCTCGAGGAGGCGAGCCAGTTCGGCCGTGGCGAGCCCGCGCAGCTTCTGCGCCTGCTGCTCGACGACGACGACGCCGGGCACCTGCTTGGCGATGCGCCACGCGGAGCGGCCGAGGATGCGGCCGAGCTTGGCCCCGGTGACGATCGCGTTGCCGGCTGCGGCCACGACCTGGCCGGTCTGGGCCGGCTCGGGCAGGACCAGACCGCGGCCGGTGGGCAGGGACGGGCGGCGCCGGCGATTCGGGGTCGGGCGGGGCCGGGGTCGGGCCGCGTCGGGCTGAGCGGTCACCTGAACTGCCCCCATCACTGCGCCGGTTGGTGGTACGGACGGTTTCGCCAAAGTCGGTTCCGCCAAAGGATAGGTGCCGCCCACCGACCCGACCAAAAGCCGCGGCGCGCGTCACAGGACCTCCCGAACGCGTCGATGCGGGAGGTCAGATCGGGGAGCGCGAGCCGAGACCAGGGACGATGTCGTCGAGCTGGAACGTCACCGGCTGCTCGAGCTGCTCGTACGTGCACGAGTCCGGTGTCCGGTCGTCGCGCCAGCGGACGAAGTGCGCGAGGTGGCGGAACCGGTTGCCCTCCATGTGCTCGTACTTCACCTCGACGACCCGTTCGGGACGCAGCGGCACGAACGACAGGTCCTTCGTCGCGTTCCAGCGACTGACCGCGCCCGGCAGGCGCCGTCCCTCGGCGTGCGCCTCGGCGTTCGCCCACTCGCGCCACGGGTGGTCCTCACCCTCGGCCAGCAGTAGCGGTTCGAGCTCCTCGACCAACGCGGCCCGTCGCGCGGCCGGGAAGGCGCCGATGACCCCGACGTGCTGCAACCGGTCCCCGTCGTAGAGGCCGAGCAGCATCGACCCGAGCAGCGGCTGCTCCTCGGTGGAGGTCTTGTGCCAGCGGAAACCGGCCAGCACGCAGTCGGCCGTCCGCGAGTGCTTGATCTTGAACATCACCCGCTTGTCCGGGACGTAGACGCCGTCCAGCGGCTTCGCGATCACGCCGTCCAGCCCGGCGCCCTCGAACTCGGTGAACCAGCGCTGCGCGACCTCGATGTCGGTGGTCGCCGGGGTGAGGTGGACGGAGCGCCCGGCGCCGGCGAGGGCCCGCTCGAGCGCGGCGCGGCGCTCGCTGAAGGGACGTCCGGTGTAGTCCTCGTCGTCGAGGGCGAGCAGGTCGAAGGCGATGAAGGACGCCGGCGTCTTCTCGCTCAGCATCGTGACGCGGGAGACCGCGGGGTGGATGCGCTGCTGCAACGCCTCGAAGTCCAGCCCCTTGTCGGCGGCGATGACGATCTCGCCGTCGAGCACGCACCGCTCGGGCAGCTCCTCCTTCAGCGCGGCGACGAGTTCGGGGAAGTACCGCGTCATCGGCCGCTCGTTGCGACTGCCGAGTTCGACCTCCTCGCCGTCCCGGAAACAGATCGAGCGAAAGCCGTCCCACTTCGGCTCGTAGGACGCCCCGGGCGGGATCGCCGGCACCGCCTTCGCGAGCATCGGCGCGACCGGGGGCAGGACGGGAAGCCTCATCGGCCCATCGTGTCATCACGGCGACACGGGTTCGGGGAGGAACGGGGATGGGCGCTCAGCGAGCGGCGAGGCGGTAGCGGAGGAACAGCGCGCCGTCCTCCTCCAGCACGCCGGCCAGCTCGAGCCGCTCGAGCTCTGGCCAGGCGCCCGGCCCGGCGAGGATGCGGGTGATCTGGCCCGGCCCGACGAGGAACGGGGTGAGGCTGAGGCACAGCTCGTCCACCACGCCGGCGCTCACGAGGTCGCCGAACAGGGTGGGGCCGCCCTCGGCGAGGATGCGCCGCCAGCCGCGCGCTTCCAGCTCGCGGCGGGCCTGCGCGAGGTCGACGTCGTCCTCGCCGCAGACCAGCACGTCCGCGACCCCGGCGAGCGCCGCCCGCTGCTCGGCCGGCGCGGCCGCGCAGGTCACCACGACCGTCCGGGCCTCGGGCGCCGCCTCGGTGAACAGCGGCAGGGCCGGGTCGAGCGTCAGTCGGCGGCTCACGACGGCGATGGGCAGGACGTCCCCGAGCCCGAAGCGGCGCCGCTCGGTCAGGCGTCGTTCGGTGAGCCGGACGCCCCGGTACCCCTCGGCGACCGCGGTCCCGGCCCCGACGAGCACCCCGTCGGCCAGGTCGCGCTGCGCGGCGAACACCCGGTTGTCGCCCGGGGTCTGCAGGCCGGCCGAACGTCCGGCGGCGTGGGCGGCGCCGTCCACCGACGTCACGAAGTCGACCCGTAGGCCGCCGCGGTCGACCCAGCCGGTCGCGTAGAACTCGTGGACGTCGACGTCCTCGACCGGTTCGGGCAGCAGCGCGCGCATCGCCTGCCCACACTACGGGCCGGCGCGCCGTAGGGTCGCTCCCATGACCGACCCCCTCGGCCGGCCCGGTCCGCCGGTGTCCAGGGACGCGCCGTTCCTGCGGGGCTTCGTCGGCGCCCTCGGCGTGCTGGCCGCGGTCGCGGTCGCGCTGGCCCTGGAAGAGGCCGAGTCGTCGCTGGTGCTGATCCTCATCGCCATCGTGCTCGCGCTCGGGCTCGACCCGCTGGTGGGCTGGCTGGCCCAGCACGGCGTCCGGCGGGGACGGGCCGTGGCCGGCGTCGCGGTGGCGCTCGTCCTGCTGCTCGGCGCGGTCGTGTTCGTGATCGCCGACGCGCTGCGCACCCAGGTCACGAAGTTCATCGACCAGGCTCCGCACCTGGTCGAGGACCTGCGGCGCAACCGCACCATCGCCCACCTCGACGCGAAATACCACGTCCTCACCCAGCTCGAGCACAAGCTCAACAGCGCCCAGCTCGGCAAGACCGCGATCGGCGGGGTGTTCAACGTCGGCCTGTCGGTGGTCAACGCGTTCACCTCCGCGGTGATCGTGTTCGTCCTGGCCGTGTACCTGCTGGGCGACCTGCCGCGCATCAAGCGGGCCATGTACTCGCTGGCCCCGGCGTCGCGACGGGCCCGGGTCGCCAAGCTCGGCGACGAGATCCTGCGCCGGGTCGGCGGCTACGTCGTCGGCGCCACCCTGACGGCGCTGATTGCCGGGACGGTGACGTTCGTCCTGCTGCTGTCGGTCGGCTTGGGGGAGTTCGCGCTGCCACTCGCGCTGGCGGTCTCGCTGCTCGACCTGGTGCCGCTCGTCGGCTCGGTCATCGGGGCGGCGCTGGTCACCCTCGTCGGGTTCGGGACGTCCCTCGGAGTCGGGATCGCGTGCCTGGCCGTATACCTGGTGTACGAGCCGCTCGAGGGGTACGTGATCTACCCGCGCATGATGCGCAGCAGTGTGCAGCTGCCGGAGTACGTGACGATCATCGCGGTACTCGTCGGGGGCGGCATCGGCGGGATCGTGGGCGCGCTGCTCGCGTTGCCGTTCGCCGCCGCGCTGACGCTCCTGGCCCAGGAGGTGTGGGTCCGGCGGCAGGACGTTTCCTGACGCGATGGTTCGACCGGGCCCGCTGGGGGTACCGGAACAGTGACGGGTGAGACCACCGCGAACGGAGGCACGTGTCGAAGGGGCGGGGTAAGCGGTCGCGGCGGCACCTTTTGGTGCCGCGGCCGGTCGAGCGCGGGCTCGACACCGCCCTCGACACCGCCCTCGCGATTCAACGGCCGGTCGTGCTCGCCTACCTGGACCGGGTGCAACGGAAGCACCCGGCCATGACGCCGGCCGACGTCGTCCGGCAGCTCGAGCGGCGTTACCTCGCCGCCGTCGTCGGCATCGGCGGCGCCTCGGGCGCGGCCGCCGCCGTGCCGGGCGTCGGCACCGCGGCCGCGCTGGCCACCGGTGCCGCCGAGATCACCGCCTTCGTGTCGGCGTCAGCGATGTTCGTGCTCGCGCTGGCCGAGCTGCACGGGCTGCCGGTCTCCGATCCGGAGGTCCGGCGGGCGCTCGTCCTGTCGGTGCTGGTGGGGGAGGAGGGGACGGTCGCCGCCCTGCAGAACGGCGCCGCGCGCGCGCCGCGCTGGGCCGAGGTGCTGGCCCGACCGGCCGGCCCGGGCAAGGACGGGAAGGAACGGATCGGCGGCATCAACGCCCGCCTCGGCAAGCTGGTGCTGCACCGGATGGGCACCCGGCAGGGCGCGCTGCTGTTCGGCCGGGCCCTGCCGCTCGGCATCGGCGCCGCGGTGGGCGCCGGGGGCAACGCCGCCCTGGCTCGAGGGGTGATCGCGGCCGCGCGCCGCGCGTTCGGCCCGCCGCCGGACCGGTTCCCGCCCCGGGTCGTCGACGCCCCGGTGCAGCTGCGCGAGCCGGCCGCCGGGCGCCGCCCGGCTTGATACGTTTTGCTGATATTGCGACTGAACCAAGCGGAGGTAGCGGTGTTCGTGGTGGTGCTCACCGATGAGGGGCAGCAGCTGGTGGGTCCGCGCGCCGTCGGCCCGTTCGACGACTACGACGCCGCCCAGCAGTGCAGCCTGGAGTTGACGCGGCAATGGGAGGTCGAGTCCGGCCAGGCACCGACCGCCACCGTGGTCCGCGTCGAGACCCCCGTCCCCGGCATCGTCGTCGGCGAGATCCAGTAGCGCCCATGACCAAGTCCAACCCGGAGCCGGCCGCGAGCCCCCCGCTCGCCGAGCTGTTCGACCTCGTCGGGCGCCGGTGGACCCTGCGGATCCTGTGGGAACTGCACGGCCGGACGCTGTCGTTCAACGACCTGCGCCGGGCCGTCGGCGGCATGAGCCAGAGCGTGCTGGTCACCCGGCTCACCGAGCTGTTCGGCGGCGGCCTCGTCGCCGACGTGCCCGGCGGGTACCAGCTGACCGATCAGGGCGACTCGCTCGTCCGGTTGCTCCAGCCGGTCGCGCCCTGGGCCGTCCAGTGGGGCGACCGCAGCCGGCCCGGCTGAGCCGTCAGAGCCGGACGATCGCCGCGCTCTGCGCGGCCAGGTGGAGACGCTCGCGTCCCGCCTCCGCAGTCCCGGTTGCGAGGACGACCTCGCCGCCGGAAATCGGCAGCGCGGCCTCGGCGTCCGCCAGGTTCGCCGCCACCCGGAACGAGCCGCGGTGGACGATCACCCAATTCGCCGTCTCGTCGTACTCGACCTGCACCTGGTCGAGGTGCGGGTCGCGCAGGTCGGGCTCGGCGGCGCGCAGAGCGGTGAGCCGGCGGTACAGGTCGAGCACCTCGGCGTGGCCGTCCTTGTCCGGTTCGGACCAGTCGAGGATCGCCTGTTCGTAGGTGCGCGGGTCCTGCGGGTCGAGCAGCGTCGCCGGGTCCCAGCCGTGGTCGGCGAACTCCTCGAGCCGGCCCTTCGAGACGGCGGCCGCGAGCTCCGGCTCGGGGTGCGAGGTGAAGAAGGGCCAGCGCGTGCTGGCCGCCCACTCCTCGCCCATCCAGAGCATGGGCGTGAACGGTGCGGTGAGCAGCAGGACGGCGCCGACCCGCACGAGCCCGGGCGTCGTCAGCTCGGGCAGGCGCTCGCCGAGGGCCCGGTTGCCGACCTGGTCGTGGTTCTGCAGGCAGGCGACAAACTGCCAGCCGAGGTGCTGCGCCGGGTCGATCGGCGCGCCGTGCTGGCGCCTGCGGAAGGTGGAGAACGTC
>Ga0207667_10010918_pt1 | contig 10585 bp, 8 predicted proteins | sample KBSCornC52_FD_184301 | JGI IMG/M metagenome (GOLD analysis project Ga0207667, IMG submission 184301) | Corn rhizosphere microbial communities from Kellogg Biological Station, Michigan, USA - KBS Corn C5-2 (SPAdes) (version 2) | ecosystem: Host-associated > Plants > Roots > Rhizosphere > Soil ...
GCCGGTGACATATGTGTTTTCGGTAACGAGCCACGCCACGAACTGCGCGATTTCCGCGGCGGTGCCGATGCGCTTGAGCGAGCAGTGCTTGACGTATTCCTGTCGTTCCTGCTCGCTGAGCAGGCGTGCGACGCCGCCGTCGAGGATGCCTGGCGCGATCATGTTGACGAGGATGCGCCGCTTGCCCAGTTCCTTCGCCAGCGCCTGTACCATCGCGCGCAACGCGCCCTTGGCGGATGCGTAGTGAACGGGCGACGGCACGGACTTCACGCCATCCATCGAACCGACGACGACGATATGACCTCCGCCCTCTCCCATCGCCCGCGCGGCCGCCTGACACGCCGCGAACGTACTTTTCGAGGTGAGGTCCATCATCTCGTCCCAGCCGCTTTCGCTGATCGCAAGCAATCGGTCCGGCTTCACGGCGGCATCGCGGGTGTAGAGCGACGGCTCGCCCGCCGTTCCGGCGCATTGTATCAGCGCGTCGAGTCCACCCCATATTTGCGCGGCAGAGTCCACCGCAGCCGTGGCCTGTGCGAACTGCGTCAGGTCCGCACGTAACGCGACACTTCCCGGCAACTCGTCAGCAAGCGATTTTGCGGACGCATCATTTTTCCAGTAGGTGAAGGCGACACGCATGCCTTGCGAGGCCAGCGCGCGGCACACGGCCGAGCCGACATATCCGGATCCGCCCAGCACAAGGCAGCGAAGTCCCTCCGCCCGGCCTGCAGACGTCATCACAGGCCACCGTCCATCAGTATGGTTTCACCGTTCATGTAGCTGTTTCGATCGGACACCAGAAACGCCGCGAATCGCGCTACCTCTTGCAGCGTTCCGATCCGGCCCAGCGCCACGTGCTTCACGTATTCCTGCAGGCGGTGCTCGGGCAGGCTTTGTCCCACGCCTTCCTCGAGCAAACCGGGCGCCAGGCAATTGACGCGAATCTGGTAGCGGGCCACCTCTTTGGCGAGCGCCTGGGTGAAGCCCTTGATGGCGGCCTTGCTCGCCGAGTAGTGCACCGGCGCCTCGATCAGGCGCAAACCGGCGAGCGAGCCGATGTTGAGGATGCAACCGCGGCGACGGCGGATCATGCCTTTGAGCACGGCGCGCGATGCCAGGAAAGCGCCCTTCGCGTTGATGTCCATGACATGGTCCCAATCGCCCTCCTCCATGAGCGGCAACGGCAGTGGCTGACTCACCCCGGCGTTGTTCACGAGCACGTCCACGCCGTCCCATTCGCGCTCGATGTCGCCGATCATCCAGCTCAATCCGGATTCGTCGAGCACGGAGACTTTGAACGCCCGGCCGCGCGTTCCACTTGCGGTTATCGCCGCCAACGTCTGTGCCGCGCCCTCGTCGTCGCCGGAATAGTTGAACGCGACGGCGGCCCCCGCGGCCGAAAGTTGTTCGCACAACGCGCGACCGAGGCCGCGCGAACCGCCGGTTACCATCACGCGCTTGTCGCGCAGCAACGAATTCATGCCGGATGGCTCAGTCATAGGACGCCCCCTGCCATTTGCGTTGCAGCTGCCGCCACCCCGCCGCGCGCATTGCGTCCAAAAGGATGATCGCGCCGGGAATCATCAACAAGTATGAGCACAGGAAGCGCAGCAGACTGCTAGCCACCATACCGTTTTCGGTCATCGCAGGGTCGATCAGATAGTTGGTGAGCAGTTCGGAAACGCCGATCGAACCGGGTACCGGCGAAATATACGCGATGAGCAGGCTGACGCTGAATACGCAGACAGCTTTGTCCGCCGGCATCGGCACGCCAAGCGCCCGGCAAAGATACGCGCCGATGAAAATGTACGCGGCCAGGAAACCGATGCACGACAGATGACTGAGCAGATGCATACGGTCGGTCGATCGGCCAAGAGCCGACACCGCGGCGACGCTGCGGTGCAGGCCTGCAAGGAAGCGGCCCTTCCAACCCGGCGCCGATTCGCCGCCCAGCCGCTGCGCGGTCCAGCGCAATACCTGCTGCGGAAAAAAGACCACGTAAGCGAATGCGGCCAGCAGAAAGACTGTCGGCGCAACCAGCACGACGACATGTTCGGCGAGCATTGGCGGCAGATGCACATCCGCGCGGAGTAACAATCCCGCAAAACCGAATGCGCAAAGCCAGAACGTGATGTACATGACCTTGACGACCAATGCCGTCACGGCGCTCGTGATCGCGATGCCTTCGCGGCGCAGCATGAAAACCAGGGCCGGAATGTTGAGCTCCGAGGTCGGCGTGAGACTGGACACGAAGTAGGAAACGCAGGTGAGGCGAAAGCCGAGAGCCGGTCCGATGCGGATGCCCTGCAGCGCGAACAGGGTAGACATTCTCCAGTAGTCGAACACGTAGAACAACGCCGTCGCAAGAGCCAGAACCAGCCACTGCCGGAATCCGACCGTGCCGGCGAGCGCGGCGAAGCGCGCGTAGCCGCCGCTGAAGTGGCCGATGGCGATTCCGGCGCCTGCGACCGTCGCTACGAGCAACGCTCCCCACAGCGCGGCTTTAGTCCTGGTGCGCATGACGCTTCCAATCTTGGCTCGAGATTTTTCTTGCGACCCAGGATGCATCGCTGGCGATCCCGCGCAGGAATTCGCTGTTGAGTCCGCGCACGCAGGGCATGCCAACAAAATACAATCGCGGCCACGACGCGTTTTCGCATCCATCGGCAAGCGGTGGACTGTTATCGTCGTCGGACGAGTGCGCGACTTCCCGCGGCAAGAACGAAACGTCGAAATGATAACCGGTCGCCGCCACCAGCGCATTGAACTCTTCGCGTGTGTGATCCGCAAAAACAACGGTGTTTCCCTCCACGCGCGCGATCGCCGGCCGCAGGCGAATCATCCCACGGCGGCGAAACTCGCTGAACCCGAGGTCCGTACCGGGCAGTGATCGCTTGCCCGAGCAGTATGATTTCATCAGGCTGCGCGGCAACCATTCGAACAAAGCCACGAAGTCGTGAAGATCGCGCCCGAGGAATCGTTGCCGCGCCAGCGCGACATCTTTTCTGCGTACACTGAGCACGACGCGAAGTTCCGCACGAGCGCATTCTTCAGCGATTTCGACCGCGCTCGTCGCGCCGCCGACGATCAACAAGCGTCGACCCCGAAAGGGTTCGGGTCCGTGCCACTGGGTCGAATGCAGCGTGTGCAACCCACTCGACGCCAGGCCTTCGAGTGCCGGCCATTTGGGGAATTCGAACATGCCGGTAGCGACGACCACTGCGTCATAGTGCTCAGGCGCTTGCGCAGAATAGCGAACCTGGAATCGCCCGTCGGCACGGTCGATATGCTGCACATCCGCTTGTTCCACCACCAGCGCATGATGCGCCGCGTAGCGGTCGAGATAGTTGCGATACGCTTGCGCCGAGATGTATTCATCGGGAGTATCCAGCGCCAGGCCCGGCAGCACCGTGTAGCGTGTCGGCGACGCAAGCACGATGTGCGGGTACATGCGCCGATACGCGCCTCCCGGCACGCCGTGGCGGTCGACCAGGCGCGCACCTATGCCGCGATGCTTGAGGCAGGCTGCCGTAGCGAGGCCACTGGGTCCCGCACCGACGATCAATACTGCGGGCATGGAGGTAGGTCGATTCATTCGCGTGGCTTAAACTGAGATGACGCGGGTCATAGTCTAGCGAGCTGATTCATGAACCACCTGGACACCAATGCGTACTATGCGCTGGGAATACCCGCATACGTGCTGGTCGTGCTGCTTGAATTGTGGTGGACCCGGCGCAGAGGTCTGGTGGCGTACCGATATGCCGACAGCTTTGGCAATCTTTCGGCCGGACTGGGCGAGATCATCATCGGCCTTTTCATCGGGCCCTATCTGATCGCGCTTTATGTGCTGGGGTACGAGCACTACGCCCTGGTGTGCTGGGAGTCCAACTCGTGGATTCCATGGGTGCTCGCCTTTTTCCTCGGCGATTTCTGCTACTACTGGTATCACCGAGTGGGCCATCGCGTGGCCATTTTCTGGGCCATCCACGGCGTGCACCACCAGAGCGAGGAATTCAACGTGACCGTGGCCATGCGCCACCCGTGGTTTTCCGACTTCTACTCCGCGCCTTTTTATGCGCCCCTGCCGCTCCTTGGGGTGAGTCCTACGCAGTTTTTCATTGCCATTTCGGCCATCTCGTTTTATTCGCTCAGTATCCATTCCAAGGTCTTTCAGCGCACCGGGCTGTACATTTTCACCACCCCGGCGACGCATATCGTGCATCACTGCCATAACCCCCGCTACATCGGCCGCAACCTGGGGGCGATGTTCACCCTGTGGGATCGTTTCTTCGGAACGCATGTGGAAATGCGCGCAGACGATCCGCCCAGACTGGGCACGCCCTACGGTTACGAAACACACAGTGGCGCCCGCGCGCAGTGGATCTACTGGCGCGATCTGTGGCATGCAGTCAGAGCGGGAGGCAGGCTGAGCGAGCGCGTCAGGATACTCTTCGGCCGGCCGGGGCGGCATCTGCGTGGCACGGCCTTGATCGCCACTAGAAAAGCCCGCGATGATGATGAAGTACCGACCTGGCTCAAGCTGTACTCCGCTGGCCAGCTTTGCATCGCCGCCTGCTTTTCCGTGTATATCCTGTGGTTGCGAGACCAGCACAGCGTCGTGGTCTGGATGATCGCTGCGGTGCTCGTATTGTGGAGCTTGTTTTCCCTGGGTAGTCTGTTGGACGGCGACGAGCGCGCATGGTCGCAAGAACTCTTGCGGCTCTCCGCGTGGGTGCTTGCGGGTGCGTGGTTTTTGGCGGAACCGGGTTATGCCGTGGCTGGCCGCAGCCTGTTGCTGTGCTCATCGCTCAGCTTCGTGTGGCTATTGTCCCGGCGTGAGGCTTCGGCGTTGCAGGCGCTGCCAAGGGCGGCGAGCAACGGTCCGGCAGCTCCGCAGGGGGCTGCCGTCGGCGATGTCGCGCGCGGAATCGATTGAGCCGCGTGAACCAGCGGCGATCGCCCCGATCAAGTCGAGCATCTGCGCGTAATGACGGCGGCCACCATGGCAGCGGCAGAAAGCATCGAGCTGCAAAAACCAGCGCGACAAGCCGCGTTCCGACATTTCCAGTGCCGGCAAGGTTTCCTTCAGGGGATCGGCGTCAGTCGCCGCGCGCGCATCTTCGGAGATATTCGCGATGAAAATCTCGAACAACGCTGCAGCGTGACCCGCCGCCAGCGGTATGAGCCGGCGCGCCTGATCGTGGGCGCGCGCGTGTGCGATCCTGAAGCCCTGCGCGTGGCGCGCCATACCGCGCGTGACATCGGCGAATCGCGCATACGACTCGGCAGAGGCCGGCAGTCCACGCAATTCCTCAGCCATCGCTTCGACGCACCATTCGAACGGGTCGTTACCATGCGCAACGCCTTGTGCGTGCACCGGACAGGCCATGTCGACGAGCGGATGCAGCGCACGGCCGAGTTGCACCATCGCCGACGCAATCCGCTCCTGCGAGAATTCGCGCAGCGCACGGCGCGCCAGCTTTTCCGTACGCGCGCCGGCGTCGGGCGTCAGCCATGGAATGAATCCGCCGCGAACCCCTGCACGGCAGAAGTGACTCAGCGAAGGATTCTGCACGACGGCGTTAATTCCGCCGACGAACCAGACATCTTCGCGAAAGCAGCCGAGCACCAGCGCATCGCGATAACGCATGAGCAACGGATGCGCCTGGCGGGCAAGCGCCATGTCGATCACGGTCATGAAGCCGTTGAACCACATGACCTAGCTGCGCATGCGCAAGGTCAGGTCTCGCCAGGCCGAGACACTGCCGCCGTAGCCGAGAACCTGTCCGAAACCCCGGCACAGCGTCCAGCAGTCCTGACATTTGGCGACCGATTCGAGCGCGCGCATGCGCGTGACGAGTTCAGCGAGCGGCGCCTCGCGCACATTGCCGACCGGCTGGTTGATCTTTTCGATGCACGGCGAAACGTTGCCGCAGTGGTCAATGTTGAAGCTCTGCACGCCGGCGCGGCACGTTGGCATGTTCTCATTGGTGAGAAACACGTCGATTTTTGCGAGGTAATCGCGAAACATGCGCAGATGCGGATAAAGTTTCCACAGCGCAAGCAGTTTTGCGGAAATTCCCCGTTGTGGAAGCGCGTCGCTCTTGCCGCGCCGGAAGCCCTTGTCGGACAGCAGCGTCATGCAATGGCCCACGCCAAGTTCGGCCGACAACTGCAGCAGCTCTTCCAGGCAATCTTCGTTCTCGCGCATGAGCACGCTCATGACGTGCACCTGTTTGCCGGCATTCGGTGCCGCTTCACGAAACAGTCGAACGGCGTTGCACGCACGCTCGAATGCGCCGGCGACGCCGCGCTTGGCATCGTGACGCGCCGCCTCGGGGAAATCGATCGACACACCGACCTGCGTGAGCCCGGCTTCGAACAGATTGCGCGCAGCATCAGCGTCTACGTACCAGCCGTTGGTGTAGAGCACCGGCAGGTGCCGCGAAGAGAACGCGCGCACGATTTCGACCAAATCACGGCGCACAAACGGCTCTCCACCCTCGATCGAGATCAGGAATCGACCGATGCCAGCCAGTTCGTCGCCGATGCGACGATAATCTTCGAGGGAAAGCTCTTGCGCAGGCGGTACGCCGTTCGGCCAGAAATCGCAAAAGCTGCATTTCATGTTGCAGCGATTAGTCACCTGGATCAGACATTGAAACGGACGCCGCAAAGCGATGCCGGCTGCGAATCCGAGTTGATTGCGTAGCATTTGCGTACTCATGCGCGCGCGAGACCTCGGCGCGATATCCGCGCCGTCACGTGAGCGACCAGCTTCGGTAGCGTGCGGTATTCGTCGAAAATGCTGCCGATGACATCGATGACTCGCGCGATCTGGCCGGCTGTTATCGTCAGCGGCGGTTCGATCTTGAGCACATTCCAAGCATGTGCCGCCGGTTGGCAGATCATTCCCGCTTCGAGCAGGCGCAAGGCGATCCACTGACCTGCGATCTTTTCCGCGGCGAGCGACACTAGCCACGGCGCGAGCTTGTTGAGCAAGCCATGCGGCGTCGGACCGAGTTCAATGGCGACGAGCAGACCGCGGCCGCGTATATCCATGATCAGCGGGTGGTCTGAAAGGCGTTCCTGCAATCCGTTCAACAGCTCGCCGCCGCGTGCGGCCGCATTGGCGACCAACTGTTCCTCATCGAGGATGCGCAGCGTTTCCAGCGCGGCCGCACAAGCGAACGAATTGCCGCCGAACGTGGAGCTGTGCAAGTCGAAACGTTCCCGCGCGCCGTAGGCTTTGGCGTGAAGTTCCCGGCCGAGCAGCGTCGCACCGATCGGTGCAATTCCACCGCCGAGCGACTTGGCTAGCACCACAATATCAGGCACGACGTCATCGTGTTCGAACGCGAACCACTTCGCGGTGCGACCGAGCCCGGTTTGTATCTCGTCAAAAATCAACAGTGTGCCGAAGCGTTCGCAGATTGCTTTCGCCTGTGCCCAAAAGCCGTCCGCCGCAATGCGCACACCGGCTTCGCCTTGGATGGGTTCGGCGATGAATGCAGCAACATTACCGCCGCGCAAGGCGTCTTCAAGTGCCCGCACGTCGCCGAACGGAATCTGCATGCACGAAGGCAGCAGCGGTTCGAACGGATCGCGCATGCGCCGCTGGCCCATTACCGAGAGCGTGCCGAAACTCGTGCCGTGATAGCCACCGGTGCAATAGACGATATCGGCGCGGCCCGTCGCCGCGCGCGCGAGTTTCAGCGCGGCCTCGACTGCTTCGGCCCCACCGTTGGAGAACATGCAGATTCCGTACGTGGCGGGCAGACGCGCAAGTAGCGCAGCGGCAAGATCGGCGGCGTACGGCGAAGGCCCCACGTGATACAGGTTCGGTGCCTCCTCGGCGAGGAACGACTTCAGGCGTTGCGCGAGCCGCGGGTGATTGTGGCCGAGATTGACGGCGCCGAAGCCAGCGAGCAGGTCCAGGTACTGTCGGCCCTCGTCGTCCCAGAGCCACATCTCCTGCGCGCGAGTGAATACGCGGCCGTAGCCGAAGATGTCCAAGAGTTCGATGAAGGCCGGATTGACGTACTGCGCGTACTTTGCCGCAACGGGATGCACGGCGAAGACCCCTGCTCCGCTGCTCGAGCGTGTTTCGATGTCGGCGATGGCCACGCGCTCAGCCTATCGCTGAAACGAACCCTTGCCGAAAAACGGTCTCGGGGTTCCGGGCCCTTTCGCCGCGCCGCGATGGAACATGTTGAATCCGCACGCGGGGATGATCCGGCCGTCGATCTGCGGATAGTGATGGCAGCATTTCATCAGCCGTTCCACGTCGAAATCGTGGCGGTCCATGTAATGGTGTATGAAGATGGTCTTTGCCTGTCGTTCGGCGATTTTGATCAGCTCCTGCCGGCTCATGGTCTTGGCCGGGAACATTTCCAGCAGCGCACGGCGCATCGCGTTGATGATCTTGTCGCAATCGGGCGTTTCGCCGGCCGCACTCCATAGGTCCATGATTGCCTGCTGCAGCGTGCCTTCTACTCTCTCGCTGGGCTCAAGAGTCGCGGTCTGCTGAAAAAGATCCAGGTGCTTCTTCATATCGACGAAACGCGGGAATGGCAGATACGTGCCATCGTTCAATTTCAGCAGGTAGGTGAGCGATACGCAAAGCGGATGCGAACACGGCAACGGGATGAAGTCTTCGCGCGCGACAAGGCCGCCGGTTTGCTCGTCGATCGCCTTGAGCACGCCCGGAATGGTCAGTCGATCCATCGGGTCGACCGGAAACACGCCGCCACCGTGGCCGGTGTTGGAAACGGGTTGGATCAGCAGCGACAGAATGTGATCGCGCTCCATCAGCAGGCGCACCGCATCGCCGAGTTGGTGTTCGTTCACACCGCGCGCGGGTACGAAGGCGATCTGCGTCGAAATGTCGAATTCGGCCAGATGCTCCAGCGCCTTGTGCTTGACCTCCATCAACGGCACGCCGCGAATCGTCTTCTGGATCTCGTCGTTGAAGCCATCCAGCTGCAGAATCACGTAGACGTTCTTTTCCTTGAGCTTCTCGGCAAACGCGCGGTCGCGCGCAATCTTGATGCCGTTCGTGACCACCGACACGCGGCCGATCTCCGGACGCGAGGCGATATCGATCAGCTCCAGAAACTGCGGATGCACAGTCGGCTCGCCGCCGCTGAGCGTAATCGTCTCGAGCGTGCCCTCCGCCTTGATCAGCAGATCGACGATGCCGCGGAAATCCTGCAATGACATGTGGTTCGTGAACTGGTTGTCGACAATGCAGATCGGACATTCCAGGTTGCAATGGTCGGTGACCTCGACGATTGGCAGACATGTGTGCTGTTGATGCGAAGGGCACAACCCACAATCGGTCGGACAGCCGTGCTTGACCGCGGTGGAGAAGTGATGCGGCATGCTGCCGGGCTGCGCGTAGTTGAAGGCGTTGCGGTAGTACTCGGCGTCCTCGCTGACAAGGGCCTGGCTCGCGCCGTGTTCCGGACAGTGCTTGAGGAAGAAGACCTGATTGTCCTGAAACACAACTTGAACCGGCAGCACCTTCAGGCACTCGGGACAGGTGCTCATGGTCATCTTGAAAAACGTGTATGGCCGGTTTTCGCGGTAGTGTTGAGGCTTATTCATTCTTTTCCCCTACTACGACTCGCAGTTGGACGATGACTGTCTTAACGAGGGTACTATAGAAATGGTGCAGCGGCGACGCGATTCCGCCGGATCACATTGGCGCCCACGCGACTTGCGTCAAACAGCTGTACCAGGTTGCGCAATGACTGCTTTGCCGCGAGAACCTTCGCGTGTCACGGACCGCAGTTGGCCGATAGTTGCCTTCCCTACTCGCGACAAGATTCCCAATTGCGCAGGTAATACACATTTCGACCGACGACGGATGATGGATGATGGACCTGACACTATCGGTTGCCGCGAGTGCATCGATAGTACGAAACTATGACGGCTCCACTACTACCCGACGAAATAACGCAACGCGCGCTACGGCGACGTGGGCGACGGCTTAAAGATTAGTGCCTAAGCAGCGTCGGTCACCAATCGACAATCACCTGCACGGATCGCGGCCGAGATTCTTGTCATAAGTCGAGGCGCGTTGATCAAGGTTATGCCCATCGCGTCCGATCGCGCCCGCACGATTCATCTTTTGGCAGGCTTCCTCTCGTGACACTTGTCTGGAAGTGACTGCGGTCTGCGGCAGAGAAGGCGAAAGCGTTTGGCAGCGAGATCCCGTGCAGTTTGTCCATGTGGGAGTCGTCGTCGAAATCGTCCCGGGACAAGGCGTATGTTGATAGAAGACCCGTCCGTCTCCGGTCTTGCATTCGTATGACTCTGCAACCGGTGGTGTATAGACGGCCCCAGGCTGTGGCGCGCGGTAGGGAGCCTTATCCACGTATAGACCACGTGGATTGATCGCCGGCGGCTCTGTGGCGGATAGCTTTCCCGCAGCTTCGGCGGGATCGGGCGTCGATTGGTCGTTGCGGATGGTGACGTCCCGTTGCGTGGTGCCAGAAGGACAGGCCGTGGCTTGGAAGCTTACCCCTCCACCGGCATCAACACATTTGAAGATGGACTGGGCCACACCAGAGCAGGGCAG
>Ga0207667_10010919_pt1 | contig 10585 bp, 7 predicted proteins | sample KBSCornC52_FD_184301 | JGI IMG/M metagenome (GOLD analysis project Ga0207667, IMG submission 184301) | Corn rhizosphere microbial communities from Kellogg Biological Station, Michigan, USA - KBS Corn C5-2 (SPAdes) (version 2) | ecosystem: Host-associated > Plants > Roots > Rhizosphere > Soil ...
ACTCTGGTTCTATCGCGGTATCCCCGGGGGCATCGGCGGTGCGCTTTACATGAATGCGGGTTGCTACAAGACCGAAACCATGGACCGCATGGTCGAGCTCCGCGCCGTGTTGCGCAATGGCGACATCGTCACGCTCAAGCACGCCGACATGGGGTATCGCTACCGCAAATCGAACGGACCGCGTGGCGCCATCTTCACTTCCGCCATCTATCAAGGCTTCCCCGGGGATCCGGAAACGATCCTCACCGAGATGCGCACCGTCACCGAGCGCCGCGAGAGCTCACAGCCGACGCGGGCGAAGACGGCCGGATCGACGTTCAAGAACCCGCAGGGTCATTCGAGCTGGAAGCTGATCGACGATGCGGGTGGCCGCGGCTTCACCTTCGGGCGGGCACAGATGAGCGAGATGCACTCGAATTTCCTCATCAACATGGGCGAGGCCGACGCGTTCGACGTCGAGACTGTCGGCGAGACGATCCGCCAGAAGGTGCGCGACAAGCACGGCATCGAGCTCAGGTGGGAAGTCCGGCGCATGGGCCATTTCGTGCCGGGGCGCGAGGTGCGCGAGTTCATGGATGGCGCGCCGTTCACGGGAGCGGTGTGATGACGAGGCACGTCGCTGTCCTGATGGGCGGCATCTCCAACGAGCGCGAGGTGTCGCTGAGCTCCGGCCACGAGTGCGCGGCGGCGCTGCGCCGGGCCGGTTTCGAGGTGACGGAGGTCGATGTCGGCTACGACATCGCCGAACGGCTGCGCGCGGTGAAGCCCGACGCCGCATTCAATGCCCTCCATGGCCGCTATGGCGAGGACGGGACCATCCAGGGCGTGCTCGAGTTTTTGCGCATCCCCTACACGCATTCTGGCGTCCTCGCCTCGGCGCTGGCGATGGACAAGCACCAGGCCAAGATCATGTTCAAGGCCGCCGGCATTCCGGTGACCGATCATGTCGTCGCCTCGCGCGCCGAGGTCGGGCGCGCGCACGTCATGCCGCCGCCCTATGTGGTCAAGCCGATCGCCGACGGGTCGAGCTACGGCATCTTCATCGTCAAGGCCGACCAGAGCCATCCGCCGCAGGAGATTCTCGGAGTCGACTGGAAGGGCGGCGAGGAGCTGATGGTCGAGCGCTACATCCCCGGCCGCGAGCTGACCTGTGCCGTGATGGGCGATGTGGCGCTGGGCGTCACCGAGATCGTTACCGACCTCGCCTTCTACAACTATGAGGCGAAATATGCCGAAGGCGGCTCCCGGCACGTCATTCCGGCGCAGATTCAACCGAAAATTTACGACAAAGTGCAGAAGATGGCGCTCAAGGCGCATGCTGCGCTTGGGTGCCGGGGCGTGACGCGGACGGATTTCCGCTACAACGACCGCGCGGGCGAGGACGGCGAGCTCGTCTGCCTCGAGATCAACACCCAGCCAGGTATGACCCCGACTTCTTTGGCCCCCGAGCAGGCCCGCCATGCGGGACACTCGTTCGAGGACCTGGTCACCTGGATGGTGGAGGACGCGAGTTGCAACAGGTAGGCGCAAAGGGCTTCGCCGACGCCCAGCTTGTTGATCCGCGCCAGCTTCCGGTCCCCATCGCCGATCTTCCCCGGCTCGCCCGGCAGAATTTCAGCCGTGCCTGGATCCTGCATCGGACGCTGATCCTGCGTGCCGTGGCCGCCGGCGTCGTCGTTGTCGTCGGCGCCGGATTGCTCGTCGAACAGGACCGGGTCAGCACCGGTGCAACGGCCCTCTATAATCTCGCGCAGGGTGAGTTCGCACGCGCCGGTTTCGGTATTTCCTCGATCAAAATCACCGGGCAGACGCTTACCCGCGAAGCCGATGTCCTCAAGGCGCTGGCGATCACCCCCAATATCTCGACGCTCAATTTCGATGCCGACGCCGCGCTGACGCGGATCGAGGCCATCCCGTCGGTCAAATCGGCCAATATCCGCAAGATCTATCCCAACGAGTTGCAGGTCACGATCACCGAGCGCGAGCCGATGGCGCGCTGGCGCATCGGCGACAAGACCTGGCTCGTCGATGAGGGCGGGAACCCGATCGTCGCCGATGACGGCAGCTTCAAATCGCTGCCGCTGGTCGTGGGGCAGGGGGCCGCCGACGATGCGATGGTGATGATCCACGCGCTCGACAAGTATCCGCAGATCACCGAGAACCTCGCTGCCCTGAGCCGGGTCGGCGACCGGCGCTGGGACCTGATCTTCTATTCCGGCCTGCGCGTGCAGCTGCCGGAAAACGGCACCGCGCAGGCGCTGAGCCAGCTCGACCAATACCAGACCGACGACCAGCTTCTCGATCGCGACGTCGACGTCATCGACATGCGCGTGCCGGGGATGCTGTCGCTGAAGCTGGGGGATCTCGCCAACCAGGCGTGGGCCGAGTTCAAGAAAAAGAACAAGCATGCCGCCAAGGGTGGCGATGCCGAGTACGAGACAGCCGCAGAGCGTGCGGCGCAGAGTAAAGCGCAATGATCACCGACATGATGACCGCGCGGCTGAAGCCCGTGCAGCCGGGCAAGACGACGCTGATCTCGGTGCTCGATATCGGCTCGACCAAGATTTGCTGCGTGATCGCGCGCCTCGCGCCGCGACCCGAGGGCAAGGCCCTCAAGGGGCGGACCCACACCGCCGAGGTCATCGGCTTCGGCTATGGCGCCTCGAGCGGCATCAAGAGCGGCGTGATCACCGATCTCGACCAGGCCGAGCAGGCCATCCGTACCGTCGTTGGCATGGCCGAACGTGCGGCTGGATTGACGGTCCAGTCGGTCGTGGTCAACGTCACGGCAGGCCGCCTCGGCTCCGAGACCTTCTCGGCAACCGTCAATCTCGGCGCGCAAGAGGTTGAAGTCGCTGACATTCAGCGGGTTCTTCGCGCAGTGAATCAACGCAGCGTCCGGCCGGAGCGGTCGATCGTCCATGCGTTGCCGATCGGCTACGCGCTCGACGGACAAAAGGGGGTCAAGGACCCGCGCGGTCTGGTCGGCGAAAAGCTTTCCGTCGACGTCGCGGTAATCAGCGCCGAGACGCTGGCGATGCGCAATATCGAGCTCGTGCTCAATCGCTGCCACCTCCAGATCGAAGCGCTGATGGCGACGCCCTATGCCTCGGGCCTCTCGACGCTGGTCGACGACGAGGGACAACTCGGCGTGGCGGTGGTCGACTTCGGCGGCGCCACGACGACGGTGGCGGTGTTCGCCGAGGGGCATCCGGTCTACTGCGATGCCCTCGCCATCGGCGGGCACCATCTGACGCTCGATATCGCGCGTCAGCTCTCGGTTTCGGTGGCCGACGCCGAGCGGCTGAAGACGGTCTATGGCAGCGTACTGCCCGGCCAGTCCGACGAGCGCGAGATGATCTCGATCGTCCCGGTCGGCGCGGGGGCCGACGAAGCGCCGGGCATGATCCCGCGCTCGTACCTGACGCGCATCCTGCGTCCGCGGGTCGAGGAAATCCTCACCGCCGTACGCGACCGCATGCAGGCGACGGGCATGATGGATGTCTGCGGCCGCCGATTCGTCCTCACCGGCGGCGGCAGCGAGCTCACTGGCCTGCCCGAGGTCGGCCGGCGCCTGCTCGGTCGCAACGTTCGTAGCGGCCGGCCCATGGGGATTTCCGCCTTGCCCGAGATGGCGCGTGGCGCCGCCTTCGCCACCGTCGCGGGCATGCTGGTCTACCCGCAGGTCTGTGCCCAGGAATTCGCCGAACCCCGTCAGGCGGCAAGACTCACCGGCACCGATGGCTACTTCGCGCGCGTCGGAAGCTGGCTGCGGACGAGCTTCTGACCGTCGGACGTGGTTAATTCTCCGTAAAAATCACGGGTTAGAGCGTCGCATTCTGCATCTTCGTTAACGGCTTGGCACGGATTGTTAGGAGCCGGTTAACGAATTGGCGACTAACAATTGCCCCATCCCGCCAGTGCCATGGGGCCGTACATGACGATCAATCTCGCTATCCCGGATATCCAGGAGTTGAAGCCCCGTATCACCGTGTTCGGTGTCGGCGGCGCTGGCGGAAACGCCGTTAACAATATGATTATGCAGGGATTGGACGGGGTCGACTTCGTCTGTGCCAATACCGACGCGCAAGCGCTGGCGCTCAGCAAATCGCAACGCATCATCCAGCTCGGTGTATCGGTGACCGAAGGACTCGGCGCGGGTTCGCATCCGGAGGTCGGACGGGCCGCGGCCGAGGAAAGCTTCGACGAGCTCAATGATCACCTGAGCGGCTCGCACATGGTGTTCATCACGGCGGGCATGGGCGGCGGCACCGGCACCGGCGCAGCTCCGGTGATCGCCCGGGCGGCGCGCGAGCAGGGCATCCTGACGGTCGGCGTCGTCACCAAGCCGTTCACGTTCGAAGGCAACCGGCGCATGCGCCTCGCCGACGACGGCATCGACGAGCTGCACCGGCATGTCGACACGCTCATCGTCATCCCGAACCAGAACCTCTTCCGCGTCGCCAACGAGAAGACGACCTTCGCCGATGCCTTCAAGATGGCCGATCAGGTGCTGTTCTCCGGCGTGAGCTGCATCACCGACCTGATGGTCAAGGAAGGCCTGATCAACCTCGACTTCGCCGACGTGCGCGCCGTGATGCGCGGCATGGGCAAGGCGATGATGGGCACCGGCGAGGCCTCCGGCGACGATCGCGCCCGCCACGCGGCAGAAGCGGCAATCGCCAATCCGCTGCTCGACGATGTGTCGATGCAGGGGGCTCGCGGCCTTCTGATTTCGATCACCGGCGGTCCTGACCTCACGCTCTACGAAGTCGACGAGGCGGCGAGCCGCATCCGCGAGGAAGTCGACCAGGATTGCAATATCATCCTCGGCGCCACCTACGATCCGGACATGAGCGGGACCATCCGCGTCGCCGTGGTTGCGACCGGCACCGATGCCACGATGGTCCAGGCGCTCGAGCCGATGAAGGCCAGCACGACCCGCGCGCCGCTGCAGGCGACCACGGTTCGCCGTGCGCTGGAGCAGCAGCAGGCCTCGCCGCAGTATCAGCAGCCGCAATATGAGCCGCAACCGGGCCAGCAGTTCGAGCAGGACGTGCGGCAGGCGGTGGTCGAGGCCATCACCTACCAGGAACCGGTGCAGTACCAGCAGGACGACGGCGTGACGGTCGAGCCCTACATCCCCTCGGCCGCCCCGGAGAGTTACGAGGAGCCGGTCCGTTCGGTCGAACAGCCTGTTCCGAGCGTCTATGTTCCCTCGCATGCCGAGCGGCCGGAAGGGCAGCGGCGGATGCCGCGGACGGAGGAGCTTCCGGCTGTTGCGCGGAAGACACTGGCGGCCGAAGAACGTCACGATCCGGAACCGCGGAACGCCCGCGCGCTGTTCAAGCGGCTGGCCTCCAATGTGGGCATCGGGCTGCGTCCGCAGCAGCATCCGGGCCTGGACGAAACTCCGTATTCGGCTGCCGAAGATGCTGCCGCGCGCAGCGCGATCGAGGCCGGAGCGGCCCGGAATCCGGGGACTTCCAGCGCCTCCGAGGGCGCTCGGGGGTTGCTCGACCAGCACGGCCGGCAACTCCCGCAGAAGGAGCATATCGAGATCCCGTCCTTCCTCAGGAAGCACGGTTAACCATCGTCTGAACGCGGTTCTTAACCCCCACCGGCGCGCTTCCGCGCCGGTTTCTTTTTGGTTAAGACTGCTTCGGGTCCAAGGGGTCGGAGTTGTCCTTCATGCAGAACCTGTCGGCGCGCCAGCGTACCGTTGGCGGTGTGCTCGAATTCAGCGGGTTCGGGGTGCACTCCGCCCAGCCGGTGACCCTCACGATCGCTCCGGCGCCGGCCGATTCCGGCTTCAAGATCCAGCGCAAGTTCGAGGACGGCTCCATCGTCGGGCCGGTTTCCGTGCATTTCGCGCGCGTCACCCGGACGACGCTGTGCACCACGATCGATCTCGGCGATTCCGTCTCGGTGGCGACGGTCGAGCACGTGATTTCAGCGCTCTCCGGCCTCGGCGTCGACAATGCGCTCTTGACGGTCACCGGGCCCGAATGCCCGATCATCGACGGCTCCGCTTCGCCGTTCGCAGAGGCGCTTATGCGGGCCGGGCTCGAGATCCAGAACAAATCCCGCCGCTACATCAAGATCATGCGCCAGGTGCTGGTGCGCAACAACGAGGCCTCGGCGGCGCTGGAGCCCTATAACGGCCGCCAACTCGACGTCGAGATCGACTACGACAGCCGCCTGATCGGCCGGCAGCGGATGATCTTCGACTGGACCCCGCGCAAATATTTCGACGACGTGTCGCGCGCCCGCACCTTCGGCTTCGTTCGTGATGCCAAGATTCTTCGGCAGGCCGGCTACGCCCTTGGTTCGTCGATGGACAATTCGGTGGCGATCGGCTCCGGCCCCAAGAACGAGGACCGCATCCTCAATCCGGGTGGCCTGCGCTACGAGGACGAGTTCGTGCGCCACAAGCTGCTCGATGCGGTCGGCGACCTCGCGCTTTGCGGCCTGCCGATCTATGGCCGGTTCCGGTCCTACAAGGGCGGTCACGCGCTCAACGCGCTGGTCCTGCATGGACTGTTCGCGAGCGAGGCCAACTATCAGGTCGTGACGGCCGAGGATTTGCCTCTCGGCTACGATTCGCTGAACGACATGCCCGAGGGTCTCGAGGTGAGACCGTACCTGCGGTCGGTCAGCTAAACCCGTCACAGTTTTGATGGATTTGGTATCTAGGCCGCTTGGGCGGTGCTAACAGCATGCTGCAATTGAGTTCTGCGGGGCCCTTCGTGAACAAGAGTGATTTTGCAGTGCTGGCGCGCCGGCTGACCCAGATTGCAGCCATCGGCGCCGTCGCGGCGACGATCGCGGCCTGCAGCATGTTTGGTCCGACCAAGCTCAAGGACGAAGAGATCATCCCGCCCGAGACGCTCTACCAGCAAGTCCTCACGGACATGGACGAGCAGCACTACAACGCGGCAATCACGACGTTGCAGAAGCTCGAGCGCCAGCATCCCTACTCGGACTACAACGAGAAGGCGAAGCTGATGGAGGTCTACGCCAACTACCGCATCGGCAAGTTCGACGATGCCATCGCCGCTGCCGACCGTTACATGGCACTGTTCCCGTCCTCGGATCAGACGGCCTATGTGCTCTTCCTCAAGGGTACCGCCTATTTCGCGCAGATCACCGATATCACGCGCGACCAGGGCATCACCCAGAGCGCGATCGACACCTATACGCTGCTGATCAACAACTATCCGCAGAGCGACTACGCCAAGGACGCACGCGACAAGATGGTGATCGCCATCGACCAGCTTGCGGGCAAGGAAATGTCGGTCGGCCGCTACTATGAGGGTAACGGCCAGTATGCGGCGGCGATCAACCGCTTCCGTACCGTGGTCGACAAGTACCAGACCTCCTCGCATATCGAGGAAGCGCTGTTCCGCCTCACCGAATCGAACCTGGCGCTGGGTCTCACTGCCGAAGCGCAGACGGCCGCCGCGGTGCTCGGACACAACTACCCGGCAAGCGACTGGTACCAGGAGGCCTATGACCTGCTGCAGAAGGCGGGTCTGCAGCCCCAGGTGAATGCCCAGAGCACGCTCGCGACGGCGATCACCAGCAAGGCCGTTCCGGCCTCGCCGAACGCCGATCCGAACAAGCCGGTGCCGCCGCCGAAAGTCTGAGGCGGCTAGCCAGAAGACCCAAGAGTTGCTATTTTGTTCCGGCCCGTGCGAGATCTCTCCGCGGGCCGATTCATTGATCTGCGGCGGAGCTTTGACCCGGTGCTGAGCGCCCTTTCAGTTCGCAATATCGTGCTGATCGATCAGCTCGACATCGCGCTCGATGGCGGGCTGACGACGCTGACCGGCGAGACAGGCGCCGGCAAGTCGATCCTGCTCGACGCGCTGACGCTGGCGCTCGGCGGGCGCGGCGATGCCTCCCTGGTGCGGCATGGGCAAGAGAGCGGGCAGGTGGTGGCGGTGCTGCAACTGCCCGTCGAGCATCCGGCGCGGCAAATGCTGCGTGCCAACGAGATCACCGACGACGCGGACCTGATCATGCGGCGCGTGCAGTATGCCGACGGCCGGACGCGCGCTTTCATCAACGACCAACCGGTCGGCGCCAGCCTGATGCAGGCGGTCGGTCGGCAGCTTGTCGAAATTCACGGCCAGCACGACGATCGGGCGCTCGTCGATGCGGCGACGCACCGGGCGCTGCTCGATGCCTTCGGCGGGCTCGATGGTGAGGTCGTGGCGACCCGCAAGGCTCATGCTGCACTGAGCGAGGCGGAGTCGAAAGTCGGCGAGCAGCGGGCGCTGATCGCCGAGGCGGCGGCCCGCGAAGACTACGCCCGGCATGTGGTCGAGGAGTTGGCCGAACTCGCGCCCGAAGCCGGCGAGGAGGATGCGCTGGCCGAAAAGCGCGCCCGGCTCATGCAGCTCGAGAAGGCGCATGACGAGATCCGTGAGGCCGACGAGATCCTCGGTGGACCGAACGCACCGGCGCCAGCACTCAGCGGCTTGATGCGGCGGCTGATGCGCAAGGTCGACAGCGGCATGGCGCTGTTCCAGCCGCTGATCGACGCGCTCGACCAAAGCCTCGAGGCGCTGGATCGCACGAGCGAAGCGGTGGAAGCGCTGAAGCGCGAAATGGCGTTCGATCCGGCGGAACTCGAGCAGGTCGAGGGCCGGCTGTTCGCATTGCGCGCCGCGGCCCGCAAGCACCACGTCATCGCCGACGAATTGAGCGAGGTGCTGGCGAAGTATCGGGCGGAGCTGGCGGCCTTGCAGAGCGGGGAGGCGACCCTCGCGAAACTCGAAGCCGATGTCGAAGTCGCGCGCGAAGCCTATCGCAAGGCGGCGCGCAAACTCAGCGCCGGACGTGTCAAGGCCGCCAGGTCATTGAGCAAGGCGGTCGAGGCTGAGTTGCCCGACCTGAAGCTCGGCTCGGCGCGCTTCATCGTCGACCAGCAGGTCGATGAGACGCGCGTCGCGGCCAGCGGCTTCGACCAGGTCGCGTTCCATGTGCAGACCAATCCCGGCACGTTGCCGGGGCCGCTGATGAAGGTTGCTTCGGGCGGCGAGCTCAGCCGCTTCCTGCTCGCGCTCAAAGTGGTGCTGGCCGATCGCGGTTCGGCCCCCGTCTTGATCTTCGACGAGATCGATACCGGCGTCGGCGGTGCCGTCGCCGACGCGATCGGGCGCCGGCTCAAGCGGCTCGCCGGCAAGGTGCAGGTGCTCACCGTCACCCATGCGCCGCAGGTGGCGGCACGCGCCGATACGCACCTGTTCATCGAAAAGCAATCGATCGCCGAGGGCGCCTTCATGCGCACGCATGTCCGCCCACTCGACGGCCCCGCGCGCAAGGAAGAGATTGCGCGCATGCTGGCCGGCGCTACGATCACGCCGGAAGCCCGCGCGGCTGCGGGTAAGCTCTTGTCGGACGTGACATGACGGATCAGGCACGCGAGGTCGAAAGCCTTAGCGAGGACGAGGCGCGGGCCGAGCTCGAGCGCCTCCATGCGGCGCTGAGCGAGGCGGACCGCGAGTATTTCGAGCGGGACGCGCCGGAGCTGACGGACGCCGCCTATGATGCGCTGAAGCGTCGCTACCAGGCCATCGAGCGCGCCTTCCCCGAGCTCAAGCGGCCCGACAGCCTCAGCGACCGCGTCGCGGGCGCGCCGGTCGAGGGCTTCGCCAAGGTACGGCACGAGGTGCCGATGCTGAGTCTCACCAAGGCGTATACGGATCAGGACGTGGTCGACTTTGCCGAGCGGGCGAAGCGCTTCTTCGAGCGCGACAAGGATTTGCGTTTCGCCTTCACTGCCGAGCCGAAGATCGACGGGCTCTCGGCGTCGCTGCGCTACGAGAATGGGGTTCTGGTCCGTGGCGCGACGCGCGGCGACGGGACAGTGGGCGAGGACATCACCGAGAATTTGAGGACCATTGCCGACATCCCGCACCGGCTCAAGGGCAAGGGCTGGCCTTCGGCCATCGAGATCCGCGGCGAGGTCTACATGACCTATGCGGAATTCCAGGCGCTGAAGGCGCGGTCGGCGGCGGTGGGCGGGCAGGACTACGTCAATCCACGCAACACCGCGGCCGGCTCGCTGCGCCAGAAGGACCCGGCGGTGACCGCGAGCCGCAAGCTCAACTTCTTCGCCTACGCCTGGGGCTACAGCTCCGAAGATCCGGCGACCAGCCAGTACGAGGCGGTGCAGAAATTCGCGAGCTGGGGCTTCAGGGTCAGCCCGCTGATGGCGCGCGCCGAGTCGGTCGACGAGCTCCTGGCGCAATACCGCAAAATCGAGGCGCAGCGGTCCTCGCTCGGCTACGACATCGACGGCGTCGTCTACAAGGTCGACAGTCTCGAGCTGCAGCGCCGCTGGGGCGCGCTGAGCGGCGAGCCACGCTGGGCCATTGCGCACAAGTTTCCCGCGGAGCGCGCGACCACCGTGCTGCGCCAGATCGATATCCAGGTCGGCCGCACCGGTACGCTCGCGCCGGTCGGGCGGCTCGATCCGGTGACCGTCGGCGGCGTGACCGTGGTCAATGTCACGCTCCACAACGAAGACTACATCAAGGGCTTCGACAGCTTTGGTGAGCCGATCCGCGACGGT
>Ga0207667_10010920_pt1 | contig 10583 bp, 6 predicted proteins | sample KBSCornC52_FD_184301 | JGI IMG/M metagenome (GOLD analysis project Ga0207667, IMG submission 184301) | Corn rhizosphere microbial communities from Kellogg Biological Station, Michigan, USA - KBS Corn C5-2 (SPAdes) (version 2) | ecosystem: Host-associated > Plants > Roots > Rhizosphere > Soil ...
TATGGGGCAAACTCATTTGCTGGCAAGCGAGTGGGTACTATTGGTGCATCTACTAGTGTTATGGGAACGATTATGGCACAATCGCATCTTCATCATACTCTCGCTTACCTTGACACGAGGCAATTGAACCAACCCGAGGTGTATGTCGCTAATGCTGGTAGCATTTTTAACGAAGGCCAACTGATTGATGAACGCTGGGAGAAGAATTTGAAAGTATATGTTGAAGCTTTTGTAAAATGGGTTACGTCTGAAGAATAAATATAGTATTCACTCTTAAAATGGACGCCAGGACTGGTGTCCATTTTGGTATACTAGTGACATGCAACAAACAGGTAAGAATGACGATTTTCCGGACACCTTACCGATCTTTCAATTCAAAGATACGATTCTTTCAACTGTAGATCGTGAACAGATAACCATTGTTACAGCAGAGACTGGTGCGGGTAAGAGCACTCAAGTCCCGCAATATCTTGCTGAACATGGCTATAAGAAGATCATTGTTACTCAGCCGCGTATTCTGGCTGCACGAAATCTATGCTATAGGGTTCGAGAGGAACAATCGAGCAGAGGGGGTATCGATGTAAATAGCTATGTAGGCTATAGAACGGCACATGAGAGAGACGATAGTCCTGAGACGGTGATTCTTTATTGTACCGATGGTCTTCAACTCGTTCGTGAAATCACCGGAAGCGGTGTAAGGGATGGGCAGATTTTGATTTTAGACGAAGTCCACGAGTGGAATGAAAATATGGAAGTCCTTGTAGCATGGGCTAAGATACGATGTAACGAGGATCCATCTTTCAAGGTCATCATTATGAGTGCAACGATTGAATCGGAAAAACTTGCCGCATATTTCGGCACGAATGCGGTCGTGACTGTCCCTGGTCGCTCGCATGAGGTTGTAAAGCGTCGTGGTAAAGATGTTGTCAGTGAAATTAAGCAACAGATTAAAATGGGCGGAAAGAACATCCTTGTTTTCCTGCCTGGAAAGGCGGAAATTGAAAGTGTTGCGAGTGCCATTAAGGTGGACGCAACGTCACAGGCAATACCGATTATTCCTCTCCATAGTCAACTGGAGAGTATTTCTCAACAACATGCATTTGATTCCTACCCGAACGGCAAAATTATTCTATCTACAAACATCGCACAAACGAGTGTGACGATAGATGATATCGATGTAGTTATCGACTCCGGCCTCGAACGTCGCAGTGAAGTACAGAGTGGGGTTGAGGGTCTTTTTATCGCACAAGTATCTCAAGCAGATTGCCTACAAAGAGCTGGTAGGGCGGGTCGTACAAAACCAGGAGAGTATATATTAGCCCCATTATCTCCAATGCCTTGTCCTGCACTCGAAGAGCGACCACAATATGGCATTCCTGAGATTCTTAGAAAGCATATTGACCGGCTTGCTTTACGGCTAGCGAATGTTGATATGGATATCGAGACGCTAGCATTTTATCATGAGCCTAGCCATCGTACTATTAAGAACGCAAAACTAACTCTGAAAAGCCTGGGCGCTATGACTCCAGACGGGAAAATAACTCCACTAGGGCGTGAGATGGAGCGTTTACCTGTGGAATCAACTTTTGCGCGTATGTTTGTAGAGGCTGACAAATATACACCGCAGATTCGACTAAAGCTTGCTGCGATAATTGGTATTCAGGAAGTGGGAGGAATCACAAAGGGAGGGAGCCGTTTTACCGGCTGGAGGCAATTTACTCGTCAAACTAAGTCGGATCTTATTGCGCAGTATGATGTGTATATAGCCCTCCATTCAATCCCTGCAACTACCTATGATGAACTGGGTATTATCGGTAAAAACGTTGTCAAAGCCGGTGAAGTGATGGAGCGACTCGATTATGACCTTGTCCTGCATAAAGGAGCTCTGACTGCTGTAGAAGGGGATGAAGAGGAGCTTCTGATGAAGTGTATACTTGCCGGGCAAACCCATCAATTATGGTCTGTTGAGTCTGATGGTGGGATGCTACAGGTCGGAACTGGCGTAAGACGAGAGATTTCTAATAGTACTGTTGTCTCGCACCCTAGATTAGTTGTAGGTACTCCGTTTGACCTTCAGGTGACTACGCGTAAGGGTGATCTTGAAACACTTCATCTTGTCCAGGGGATTACTATGGTGAATGCTGATTGGCTCGTAGAACTCTACCCGGATAGGTATACGCTTCATAAAGGGAAGGTCTACTATGATAACGAACGAGGCGTATTAGCTGAAAGACAACTCCTTAAGTTTGGTGGCAAGACGTACGAAAGCGCTAGTGCGGTTGTTTTAGAAGCAAGTACTACTAATCGACGTCTATTTGTGAGCTTGTACGCTTCGTGGCTCTACGAGCATTTGGAGCGGGAAAGGCGTCATCTGCAACGTGATTATAGACGTCGTATTCCTATTATTAGTTTACGGCAATTACAGCAACAGATTCAATCAATTACTCCCGGTGTAGTATCCTTGAGTGATTTAACGAATGAACAGCGAGATAAGTTGAAAAGTCTTGAAAGACTTCAGAATCAACTCGGTGATAAATTTATGTCTCAGCTTGGTACTTCTCGTCGTGAAGAGAGACGGGTGCAACACTCTTGGATACCTAGACATAAGCGAAGAGGCCATAGGTAGGTAGATCCTAGGCAATGACTCCATTGGGTCACTATCTGATTGAATAGGGGTGATTGATGATATAATGTCGATATGCTAGATATTCGTTTTATTCGTGAGCATCCTGATGAGGTGCAAAAAAACTCAAACCAAAAAGGGTATGATGTTAATATTGACGAATTATTGAAGTTGGACGTTGCTAGGCGTGGTCTGCTGCAGAAGACGGAAGAACTTCGAGAAAAACGAAATGTCATATCATCTCAAATGCAAGGTGCTCGTCCTTCTGACGAACTTATCGCAGAAGGGAAAGCCCTGAAAGAGAATCTTGCTTCCATCGAAGGTGATTTAAAGAATGCAGAAGATACCTATACTGCGCTCTTAAAAAAAGTTCCTAACATGGCGCTCTCTGACGTCCCCATTGGTGTAAGTGAAGACGAGAATGTCGTTGCTAAAACAGTCGGTACGCCTAAAGAGTATGCCTTTAACGTACGAAATCATGCTGAAATTGCCGAACGGAAGGGCTGGCTTGATAAAGAGCGGGCGGCAAAGGTTGCTGGGTCTCGATTTACGTATTTGAGAGGTGATCTTGTTAAATTGCAGTTTGCACTTATTCAATTTGTTATGGATAAGTTATCGGACCAGTCTTTTATAGACGAAGTCATAAAAGAGAACAATTTACATGTTAGCAACAAGCCATTCTTACCCGTGCTTCCACCTTTCATGCTTCGTACTGAACTCTACGATGCGATGGATCGTTTAGAGCCGCGTGATGATCGTTACAAGATTGAGGGCGATGATTTATGGCTACAGGGAAGTGCTGAGCATGTGCTAGGTAGTATGCACGCCGACGAGATCTTTAATGAAAAAGAGCTACCTGTTCGCTACATAGGATACGCCACCAGTTTTCGTCGTGAAGCTGGTACGTATGGAAAGGACATGGAAGGCATGTTCCGGATGCACCAATTCGACAAGTTGGAGATGGAAAGTATAGGCGTCGCTGAGGCCGGCTTGGATGAACACCTCTTTATGATCGCAATACAAGAAAAAATTATGCAACTCCTAGAAATACCGTATCAAGTGCTTTTAAAATGTACTGCCGATATCGGGAAACCTAATGCGAGGGGTGTTGATATTGAAGCGTGGTTGCCAGGTCAAGGGAAATATCGTGAGACACATACGGCCGACTACATGACAGACTATCAGGCGCGACGCCTAAAAACTCGCGTACGTCGTGAGGATGGTTCGGTTGAGCTTATCCATACAAACGATGCAACGGCATTGCCACTAAGTCGCGGTCCGGTTGCTATTCTTGAAACTCACCAGCTTGAAGATGGATCTGTAGCAGTCCCAGTTGCGTTACGACCGTATCTTGGCGGTCGTGAGGTACTCTAGTTTTTTAGATGAGGAATCCTCTACATATCTCTGTTTTGAAAATGGTATAATTTAAGTATAACCAAACTCAAGGAGGAGGGTGACATGATCGAGGCAATCGAAATTACGGGTGAACAGTACGACGTAGACGATGTTACGAAGAAATATGTCACTAAGAAGGTTGGGCGACTGGATCGTTACCTTCCAAGGCATGCGCGGAAGAGTGTGACGGCTGAGGTCAAGCTTCGTCAGATAAATGCTGATCATGGCAATAAGTACGAAGTGGAAGTTATTCTTTTTGTACCAGAAAAAACTCTCGTTGCCGTTGATTCTACGGGTAATATTCTTGCGGCCGTTGACATCGTTGAAGCTAAGATCGTATCACAATTGCATCGTTACAAAGAAACAACTCTATCGCACATTGGACGAAGAGGAGTGCTTAGTCGTTTTAAGCGAAGTTATCTGCGCGAAAGTCAGTGATCTGATAAGTGAGCGGCTGGCTACTTTCATCTGTTGGGAAATGGGCGTATAATAATCAGTAGTATTTTACAGAAGTTTCAGACAGTGAGGGAATAACATGGTCAGCCGGCAGAAAGCATTAACAAGGGTGTTCGGTGATCCGCAAGTGCGGATTCTGAAGGCGTTGCAAAAAAGAGTGGGTGCGATCAACGCTCTAGCCGAAAAGTATAAAAAGATGTCAAAGGCTGAACTGAGAGAACAGACTGCCGTACTTAAAGCTAAACTCAAAGAAAAAGACGTCACGCTTGATACTATTCTGCCTGAGGCTTTTGCACTTGTCAGAGAGTCTAGCGATCGAGTGCTGGGCATGCGACACTTTGATGTGCAGTTGATCGGAGGCATCGTTCTTCATGAGGGTAATGTTGCTGAAATGAAGACCGGTGAGGGTAAAACACTTGTTGCAACACTACCGGCGTACTTGAATGCGTTATCAGAAAAAGGCGTTCACGTTGTGTCTGTGAATGATTATCTTATTCAACGTGACGGTGGTTGGATGGGTGAGTTATATGATTTTCTTGGTCTTAGTACTGGTGTCATAGTCAACGATGCCTCGTATGTATATGATAAGAATTTCGATAATGAGGCGCACACAGACCCCCGTATGCGTAAACTGCGTCCAGTGACGCGTAAAGAGGCATACGCAGCTGATATCACCTATGGAACAAATAATGAGTTCGGCTTTGATTACTTACGTGACAATATGGTTAATGAAGTGGATCTCTTGCGTCAACGCGATTTAAACTTTGCGATTGTTGATGAGGTTGACTCAATTTTAATTGACGAAGCTCGAACCCCACTCATCATTAGTGCACCTGCCGCAGAGAATCCTGACAGCTATTACCAGTTTGCTAAGGTTGCTGCCAAATTGGTTCCGGAAGACTATGTACTTGATGAGAAACGTCGTAGTGTTGCTCTGACAGACGAAGGTGTCGAGAAAGTGCAAAAACTTTTGGGAATCAAAAACCTCTATACTCCGGAATACGTTCGTTCTGTGTATCATATGGACCAGGCCTTAAGAGCTCAAGCATTGTTTAAACGAGATAAGGACTACGTTGTAACAGGTGAGGGTGAAGTCATTATCGTTGATGAGCATACAGGTCGTTTGATGCAAGGACGACGATATAACGAAGGACTCCACCAGGCTATCGAGGCAAAAGAGCAGGTTCCTGTTTTGCAAGAAAGTATGACGCTTGCAACAGTATCTTTCCAGAATTTCTTCCGTTTATATACAAAATTGTCTGGAATGACAGGTACGGCTTTTACAGAAGCTGAAGAGTTTCAACAAATCTATAGTCTTGATGTTATTCAGATTCCTTCTAACGTACCTGTTACCCGTATAGATCATGACGATCTGATCTTTAAGACGGAGAGGGGGAAGCTGAAGGCTGTCGCCCAAGCGATCAAAGAGTACCATGCTGTAGGTAGGCCAGTTCTTGTAGGCTCCGCCTCAATTGCCAAGAATGAACTGATAGCAGATTGGCTTGATAAGGAAAAGATACCATATGAGCTTCTTAATGCTAAAAACAATGAACGTGAAGCGGCTATTATTGAGAAGGCGGGCGAGAAAGGTGCGATCACACTTGCGACTAATATTGCCGGTCGCGGTACTGACATTAAATTAGGCAAGGGTGTCAAAGAACTTGGTGGCTTAGTGGTCATTGGCTCAGAGCGCCACGAATCACGTCGTATCGATAACCAGTTGCGTGGTCGAGGTGGCCGTCAGGGTGACCCTGGTGAAACGCAATTTTATGTTTCGACAGAAGATGATCTAATGCGTATCTTTCAAGGTGAAAGAATCGCCTCACTTATGGATCGTCTTGGTGTCGATGAAGACCAACCGATACAGAACAAAGCAGTATCAAAAACGCTAGAGTCTGCGCAAAAGCGTGTTGAAGGGTATAATTTTGATACTCGCAAAAATGTTGTTCAATATGACAATGTTATTAATCGTCACCGACGTGTTGTGTATGTCATGCGCCGAAAGATCCTCGAAGGTGATGATATTAAGCCTGAGATTGAGCGACTTATCGATGAGAAACTCCAAGAATTAACGACTGTTCCAGCTAAGAATAACAAGAAGTTTATTGAAGAATTCGAAGCTATGTTTCCACTTGATATGAAGAAAATTGAGGCTATTGGTACTGAAAAGAAGGATAAGACGAGATTTGAACAGGCACAGAAAGATGTAGCTGCATTGTATCAAACGAAAGAGAAGGAGCTTGGCGAAGAGGTTATACGAAAAGTTGAGCGTGAGGTGTATCTTCAGGTCTTGGATACGCTTTGGATGCAGCACCTCGAAAATATGCAGCACCTTCGTGAAGGTATTCACTGGCGCAGTGTAGGGCAAAGGGATCCACTTGTAGAATATCGCAGTGAGTCCCAACATCTTTTTGAGAGTTTGCAGGCATCACTTCGCGACGAGGTATTACGTGCAGTTATGCATGTGCGTCAACATGACATCATCGCAACAGGGGAGGAAGAACACGACACTGAATTAACACGACTTGCGGAAACTGCAGTTGAAAAGGGTGTGAATGAGGTTACGGGTGGTGAACTAAATCGTGATGCGGACTTTAAGGCTAAAAAGGCGAAGACTACTGCTGAAGTGAATAAACAAAAGAATGATGCACGTAAAAAGAAGAAAACCTCTCGCCAAAATCGTAAGAAGGGTCGGTAGTGTTTTAGAATGTGAGTAATGTGAAAACCCTGGCTATCGCTGCATCTACGCAGCGATAGCCGGGGTTCTTTTCACCTCACTACTTGCCGTGGACGATTGCCGTGAAGAGGATGCCGGTGAGGCTGCTCATCTGTTCGGAGATGGAGAGCGCTGCGACGCCATCCGCAAACACGGCGGCCACCACCAGGCATCCCAGAAGATACCAGGCGTATCGTCGTGCCCACCCGGAAGTTGCCGTCATGCGGGTCTGATCGTCGTCCTTGGTGCCGCTGTCGAACAGCGCATCCAGCGATACCCACGTGGTTCGCTGGGAGTGTTCTCTATTCAAGGTGCTTTCCTTACTCCCAGGTCGGGTGAAGGGTGAAGTGTAGGTCATCTTGAGGATGACGTTATATTATTTTAAAATAATCTATTAGTTAAGTCAATTTTCTAAGATATGAATCCCAAAATCTCTCCGCAGATTAAAGGTATGATATGTTTTTTGAGATATTAAAAGCCGGTGCCGTGACATCCAGAAGAGGACGAAACGACACCGGCTACCTCAGATGAAGCGGCATCTACACGATGTGGAACCCCAGGAAACCATCGGCCTCGTCGAGCGCCTCGACGGGGTCGATGGGGTCGATGACGGTGAACCGCCTGAGGTGAGATGTCCAGCTCAAGCCGATCTCCTCGGCTCCGGGCAGCCAGGAGTCGACGCGGTCGGTTTCGTCCCAGGAGCTGAAGTCGTCGATGCCCTCGGGCTCGTCGACTGTCGGTGTCTGCTCCACTCGCGGGGTGGGCAGGCTACGCTGGACCTGGTAGCCCTCCGACTCGGTTGTGTACGGCCGGTGACGCTCGGACGGGGTGGAGCTCGACGCGCCTGCGGACTTAGCCTTGCTTGCGCTCAGCAAAGCAGCCATCGTCGCAGGGGTCGGGCGGCGGGTCTCGGTGTTGAGCATGGCGCTCGCTCCCTCAATTAGGGTACGGATTCAGCTGAGAGGTGCTCTGCCGGGAGTGTGACCTCCAGCAGATAACATTATAATTATACAACTTTTATTGATAAAAGTCAATATATTTCGATTTAAACCTCGAAACACCATCCTTAAACAGAAAAGAACAACGGTACCCTTGGTGTAAAATGCTGGGGTTTGAGACTCAAGTCCTAAGATATTGATAGTAGTAAAAATAAGAGAAAAGTGGCACAATAGAGCATAGTATTTTGCGAGACTGATGATTAGGAGAAGGGTTTTTGAAACACACAATTGAAGAGGTGAAGTTAAGTAATGGCGCTCGTGGTTTGTTGATTGATATACCCGATGCAACCGTAATGAGTTTTCAGTTCCAGTTTCGTGCTGGAAACTGCTATGTAAAAAACAAAGATATATATGAAACTGCTCATATCATGGAACATATGGCGTTTGGTGCCAATGCTCGGTACAAAGACGAGCACGAGTATGAGGCTGAATTTACCAAAAATGGTGCCTATCATAATGCCTACACAAGTGATCTCTCGATGGTCTATGTGGCCGATTGTGCTGATTTCGAATGGGAGCGTATTTTTGATTTACAGCGTGTTGCCATTTGTCAGCCTAAGTTTAATGCCGAAGAGTTAGAAGCGGAAAAGGGCAACGTTAAGAGTGAATTAACAGGTTATCTAAACAACCATAATAGGGTATTATGGCCAAAGATCCAGCAACTACTTGGTGAGGACGTGTATACATTTTGGCAGCGTATACAAACGATACCTCATGTCACTCTTGCAGACATTCGTAGACATCACAAAGAGACGCATACGGCTAAAAACATGTGTTTTGTCATTGCAGGGAAATTGGCTGGTAGAAAAACGGAGATCAAGCGCCAGTTGGAAGATTGGGAGCTAGCAGAAGGGAGTCGTTTCGAGGTACCTCGCAATGAACTCTCTCGTGCTAATCCTACACTTATACGTCGAAAAGAGGCTTCGAATCTTACGTTCGGATGGTCTATGACGTTGCCACGAGAACTAAGCGATGAAGAAGCGGAGGCAATGAACTGTCTCGACCAGATTCTTACTGGTACAATGCACTCACGCATTTATGGTGCAGCACGTAAAAAGGGATTAGCGTATGGTGTTTTTTCGGATACGTCAGTTGGGTTCTATGATAGTAGCTGGGACTTTGGCGGTCAGGTGAATCTTGAGACATCCGGTGCCCTGTTTGACATTATTGTCAGGGAAGTGAAATGTGTGCTTGATGGGAAAATTACTGAAAAGGAACTGGACGCTGCCAAATCATACGCCCTTGGTCGTTATCAAATGGGTGCTCAGACGGTGGCGCAGATTAGTAACTTTTACACTGGTCGTTACTTCGCGGACGGTGTTTTAAAAGACTACAATAAAGTACCCGAGTCGATCCGTCGAACGACAAGGGATCGTATGGTGACAACGGCGCGGGAATTTATCGAGACTGACTCATGGGTGCTTGCTGGTGTGAGCAGCGGTGAAAAGTCTGACCTTATCGAATTAAACGATAAGCTCGACGTTCTTTTTGCTAAATAAACTTTTGTGTGATGTGAGTGCTATCTGCTCTATAAGTTTGTTACAATAAGAGAAAGAAAGAGGAATCATGCAACCACTACTAAAACGGCTTGATGTGTTGCAGCAGTCTATCGTAAATGCGTATGATCGGCTAGCTATTGGCGCAAAGATCACTCAAGCTGAGAAGCTTGAGGCGGAACTGATGGCTCCGGAGGTGTGGAATAATCCATCGTACGCACAAGATAAATCCAAGCAACTTGCTCAATTGACTAGTCTTATAGAGCCATGGAGGACACTTCGAAGCCAAGTTGAAGACATTGGTGAGCTGATGGCGCTAGGCGACGCTACATTGCAGCACGAATTCGATGTGCAGGTTAGTGCTCTCGAAGAGGAGTTTAATGAGCGTAAGAAAGACCTGCTCTTTAACGGGAAATATGATGACCATAATGCAATTTTACGTTTGAGTGCTGGTGTTGGCGGTACCGATGCTCAAGATTGGACTGAAATGCTTGAGCGTATGTATTTGCGATGGGCTGAGAAGGCAGGGATGCAAGTAGTGATTGTTGAACGTTCTAAGGGGGAAGAGGCGGGAATTAAGTCCTCCGTTATAGAGGTAGTTGGTCCATTTGCGTATGGAAGATTACGAAGTGAAAATGGGGTACATCGTTTAGTACGGTTGAGCCCTTTCAATAGTGATAATTTACGACAAACCAGCTTTGCACTTGTTGAAGTGCTGCCGCAGATAGATAAGCCTGAAGAAGTAACCTTGAATGAAAGTGATCTCAAAATCGACGTCTACCGTGCAGGTGGACATGGTGGACAGTCAGTAAATACGACTGATAGTGCTGTACGTATTACTCATATTCCTACGGGGCTTGTGGTGGCTATTCAAAATGAGCGTTCGCAGTTGCAAAACA
>Ga0207667_10010921_pt1 | contig 10583 bp, 8 predicted proteins | sample KBSCornC52_FD_184301 | JGI IMG/M metagenome (GOLD analysis project Ga0207667, IMG submission 184301) | Corn rhizosphere microbial communities from Kellogg Biological Station, Michigan, USA - KBS Corn C5-2 (SPAdes) (version 2) | ecosystem: Host-associated > Plants > Roots > Rhizosphere > Soil ...
TGCCCTCCGCCGACCGCGATTCTTCCCCAAACGAGAGGAGCGAAGCGCCCGCCGCCCGCCGCTGCCCCGGCCGATTCAGCCAGACGGCAAACGGAGAGCCGTCCGACCCCGCCGCATAGAACGGGACGAGCCGGAGCGGTTTCGCCGCGCCGCGTGTCGAGACTTCATATACCGGTCCCGAGTTCTTCGAGCCGCCAGCAGCGACCAGCGCGAACTTCGACGTGTCCTCGCCCGCTCCAGCCACCTCGCACCGCGCAATGGGTTTGCACTCGGGGTTATGCCCTTCGTCCGCAGCGAGCACGAGCGGCCCCACCATCACAGCCGCCTTGCCTGCGTTCTCGTGGTCCCCGAGGATGAGCTTCGGAGACATGTCGAATGTGACCTGAATCCGGTCGCCGGAACGCCACTTCCGCCGCAGCGCAAGGTATTCGCCAGGCTGCGGCGCGACCGTGACCGGTCCACCGTTAAGGGCCACCCGCGTGTGCGTGGACCATCCCGGAATCCGCAGCCTGAGAGCAAAGGGCTTGGAATTGGCGGGCGCGCTGACGGTGAGGGACACCGTGCCGCCGGTCGGATAATCCGTCTTCTGCTCGACGGTGATCGGCTCGCCGCCCACGTCCACCATCGACTTCGACGGCGTGTAGAGATTCACGTTCACGCCGTCACCCGTCGAGCTATACACGAACGTCGGGAGGAGCGCCACGCCCCGCGGACCGCTGGAGAGGCAGCAGTTGGTGGAGTTGCCGTATGGCTTCGTTCCCTGTAGCGGCGTATAGTAACACCACGCGTCGCCGGTCGGCTTCTGCGCGCCGAGCAGATGGTTGTACACGGATCGCTCGAGCTGATCGGAGTACTTCGACTCGCCGGTCAGTCGCAGGAGTTGGAGATTGAGCTGCTCCCATGTCACGGTGACGCACGTCTCGCAAATGGACGCGTTGTTGCCGTTCGGAAGATGATAGTCGTCCTGCCAGTGCTCGCCCGCGCTCCCGCTGCCGGTGATGTAGAGGCGGTTCTTCGAAACGTCGTTCCACGCGATCAGCGCCGGCTCCAGATACTGGCGGTCGCCGGTGGCCCGGTAGAGCTCGCACAGGCCCACAAGGTTCGACAGCATCTCGTAGGCCTTGCCATTCGCCGTCTTCCGCACCGATTTCTCTGTCAGGAGGCTCGTCTTCACCTTCGGCCCATTCGGCTCATCCCAGGCGCTGACGATGTATTTCGCGAAATCGAGGTAGCGCGGGTCGGCGGTCGCCCGGTAGAGGAGGACGATCGGTTCGAGCACGCTCGTGGCGGCCATCCCCATGTGGGTCCCCGCGGAAAGGATCGACTTCTTTCCGGGTCCGAACGTGTTGATGAGCAGATCGCCTACACTGCGGCAGGCGGCCAGCGCGTTCTTGTCGCCCGTGTACTGGTAGTAGGTGAGCAGGCCGAGCAGGTCGTACTTGTGCACCCAGACGTCCCAATCCGCGTTGGGATAGAGCCCGAATCGGGTGGAGGGCGTATACGTGCCGAGATAGCCGTCCGGCTCCTGCGTCTTCATCAATTCGGTAGCGACGCGCGTAATCTTCTCCTTCAATCGCGGGTCCTTCGTGCCGGCGTACGCGAGGGAGGCCGCATGCAAGAACTTCCCCACGTGCTCCCCGATCCACGCCTGCTTGCCGGGCTTGTGTCGGAATCCCTCCAGCAGCTCCGTCTCATCCACATTCAGCAGCCGCGCCACCGCGTTCTTCTCATACCGGTCTCCAAGGAGCCCGCCCGTCTGTGTAGCGTCAGGCGGCAGCAGATGGAGCGCGTCCTCGACACGTGCGGTTCCGGGCTGCGCGAGCCCTGTCGGTTCCTGCTGCGCCATGAGCGAGCAAGGCAGCAGCGCAATGAGCGCCGTCACGCCCCACGAGCGGATATGATTTGAGAGCATCGTCGACTCCTTTGGAAGATTGCGGCTGGATTGTAGTCTGGTGGTCTGGTGGTCAGGTTGGACAAACCCGCGCCAATTCCTGCCGTCCCCGACGGCGCGACCTCGTCCGCCGGGCGTATCCTGCCAATAATGCTGGCAGGGTAAACATTGCCCGCGGCTTGTCATACCCTCGTGAGGGAATTACGGATGATAACAGATACGGTCCTGCTGGTGGAGGACGAGCCGGTCCTCTGTCGCGTACTCGCCGCCGCGCTCCGGGCCGGCGGCTATGAAGTGGTCACGGCATCCTCCGCCGCGGAGGCGATGGCTGCCGCGCTCGACACCGAGCCGGCCGTGGCCGTTCTGTCGATGGAGCTGCGAGAAGGGGACGCAGGCACGCTCGTTCGGGCCTTCAGCTCGTCGTCGCCCGAGACCGAAATCATCCTGCTTGCGGAGCCGGCGAGCCTCGATAAACTGGTCGGCCTCTACGACCTGCGGACCATCTACAACCACCGCTGGAAGCCGCTCGACGAGATAGGCGACCTCGCCCGGGACGTTGCGCGGGCGATGGAGCGGCGCGCCCTGAAGCGGCAAAACTCTTATCTGCTCACCGAGCTGCGCGACACCCGAGACGAGCTTCGGAGCCAGGCGGAGTTCATGGCACAGGTTGAGCGGCTCGCCGCATCCGGCCAGGTTCTCGCCGCTGGCAGCAGGGCCGCCCATGCGATTGTCGACTCGACGTTGAAGGATTTCCGCGACGTACTATCCGCCCTTTCCGCTCTCGGCCGTGGAGGCGACGACGGCTGGGTGCCGCTCGACCTAAACCTGATTCTCGGTGACGCCCTTCGCCTCATCGCAGCACCCGCCGCCGAGGCGGATGTCCGCATCCATTGGTCACCCTGCGCGGGCGGGGCAAGCGTTTACGGCTGTCGCTCTCGGCTGATCGAGGCTGCACTCCACCTGCTTCTCAACGCCGTCGACGCCATGCCGGACGGCGGCGACCTGACCGTTACCTGCGACTCCGAGCCGGACGGCAGGGCCGGTGCGCAATTCACCGTGCGCGATTCCGGCACGGGAATTGATCCCACGATCCTTCCGCGCGTCTTCGATCCCTTCTTTACGACAGGTCCGTTCGGCAAGCGTACAGGTCTCGGCCTCTGGGCAACCCGTGCCATCATCCGCCAGCACGATGGCGAGATATCGCTAGACACCGCCGTTGGCAGGGGCACGATAGTCGCGGTCCGGCTGCGCGCCGCCAGAAGCGCCGCCATCGATGGTCGCGTCCTCGATTCTTCTGGCTCAACGCTGCGGGCCGCATGAAGAGGGTTGACGGCCCGGCAGGTTGAACAGAGAGCGGATACCAAACGGGAACGCGCTCTCACATGAACCCTCCGCCCCCCATCAAGGTCAGGCGCGCCACGTCCGACGACATTGCCGTGATCTCCCATATCCTCGCCAGCTCCTTTGCCGCACTGTTCCGCGCCGAGTTCGGCCTCCGGCAGGCGGAGGTCACCTCACTGCTGGCCGACCTCTACCATCAAGGCGTTCTGTCGCTGGCAAAAGTGCGAGTGGCGGAGTGGAGTGGCGAGCCGGTGGGCGTGGTAGTGTTGAGCCTCCCCCCCGACCGCGACCGGGCCGCCGCACCGCGCGGCCTGATGAGCGCCTGGCCCGTCTTCCGCACCCGGATGGGGTGGAAGGGCGCCCTGCGCGCCGCCATCGGCAGTAGCCTCATGAGGTACTACTTTGGCGGCCGAACACCTGTATCGGGCGAGGCATACATCGACAGCCTGGCAGTGGAGGAGAGTGCGCGCCGACAGGGCGTAGGGAAGGCGCTCGTTGAAGCGAGCTGCGATGCTGCCCGCGAGAGCGGCTGCCGCGAAATAGCGCTCCACGTCCTTCGATCCCGGTCCGGGGCGCGAAGCCTCTACGAATCGTGCGGATTCCGGGAGGAGCCCGAGCGCCGCATACTCGCCCGAATCTCCGATACCGTCTCCGCAGCCGCAGAGCGTCTCCTCAGACGGCCCGCCGACGACCAGCGGTCCATCCTAATGGTCAGACGGCTGTAAACATAAGCAGGAGGGCCGGAGCCCTCCTGTCTCATTGCATCGTGCAGCCATTAGTGTCGAGTCAACTCGGACATGCCGAAATGACGCAGCTTCTTCAGGGCGCGCAGCTCAATCTGGCGGACCCGCGCCAGCCGCGAGACACCCTTCGCCAGAGACAACGAGACACCGTCGAATTGGTTGTGCGCTGCCTTCTCGTCTTAATTCACTGGTTACCGCCCGTAGTTCAGCGTAACCGGATCGGTCTCAGTGAACGTCATGTAGCTTGGGTAATTAAGCCCACCGCTGTCTGGAGCGACGAAGACGCCCTTGAATGCGCCGGTCGTCCCGTCGTAACGCAGTACCTTGTTGGTGCCCGGCACGGTTGGAAAGAGTCCTGTGGCGCTGAAGTCAAGGCCGGTAGTGGCGACGTAGAGGTCGTTGTTGCCGTCGTTCGTACCGCCCGGCCCGAAGAGTATCGCAGTCGGCGCTCCCAATCCTCCCAACCCTTGCGGGATAAAGACGCCAAGAAATGCGCCGGTCAGGCCGTCGTAGCGCAGGACGCGGTTTACAGCGGGGTTTACACCCCGCAGGTCCATGCTGACCACGTAGAAATTGCCGTCGGGACCGAAGACCATACTCAGAGGAAACGACAGGCCGCCGCTGCCGGCGGGTACGAAGACTCCCTTGAATGCACCCGTCGTTCCATCGTAGCGATAGACTGTCGCATCATGGCCCGAGGCAACGTACAGATCGAGTCTCCCGTCGTTCAGCCCATTCGGGCCGAAGACCATTCCTCCGGGGTGAGTCAGGCCGCCGCTGCCTGGAGCGACGAAGTAATCTACAAAGTCCCCGGTGATGCCGTTGTATCGAACCACAGTGCCGCCGCCGTTGGCTCCTTTGCCCTGGGCGTCACCAACGTAGAGGTTGCCGTCCGGCCCGAAGAGAATGCTGCGAGGGCTGGCGAGCTTATTGCTGTCTGCAAAATCGTTCAGGAAGGCTCCTGAAATCCCGTCAATTTGAAAGACTTCGGCATGGCTGGCGCCAGCGCCGCTGTCCACGAAGAGGCCGCCGGCGACGTAGAGGTTGCGGTCGGGGCCGAAGATCACCCCCATAGGCTGGCGAAGCACGTTCTTTTTCGGTACAATGGCATCCACGAAAGCGCCGGATATCCCGTCAAAGCGGAGCACGCTGTCGTTGTCGAGGCTGCTGATAACCAGATAACTGCCGTTGGAGCCGACAGATTGTCCGCTACTCACCCGCGGTTGCGCCAGAGCTGGCTCAACACTTGCTGCCAAAATAGCGCCAGCCAGACCGACCCCAAAGGTCTTGAGCGCCTCCCTGCGCGATATGCCTTCCCTCATAGATGTCGATGGCTCGTCGAATTGCTTGTCCATTGCTTTCTGGTCCTTATGGGCAGATCGTGAAGATGCCGAATACGTCATTGAAGGTGGTCGAGGCGAAATTACCGAACGTGTTTGTGCTGGTGAATGAGTCCCGGCATGCCGTTCCGTCGGCAGTGAGATAGAATCCGCCACCGATTCCGCTGCCGGCGGTGCCGCCTGTGCCTCCTGCGCCGCCGAGAGCCTGGTTATGCGTTACCGTACAGTTCTTTATCGTAAGGGAGGATATCAGAGTGTTCGCAATTCCTCCGCCGATCCCATCCGCGCCGGCTCCTCCAACAGCGCCCTGCCCTCCGATGGCCTGGTTTCCGTCGAACGTAGCACCGCTGACCGCGGTCGCAACATTCCCGTAATTGGAAAGGCCGCCGCCGAAGCCAACTCCCGCGTATTGGCCGCCCACATTCGAGGCGCCGCCCGAAGCCAGGTTGTTGGAAAAAATGCAGTTGGTTACCGTCATAGGCGCTGGAAAGCCGGTACCCTCGTTGTCGATTGCGCCTCCGTACCCGGTGCCGGTGAGGACCTGGCCGCTGCCCGTGTTGTTACTGCCTCCCAGCGCCTGGTTGTCGGTGAACGAGCAGTTAACGATGGTCGCGGGGCCTTCGCTGTCCACGGCGCCCCCGATGCCCGTTCCGATCCAGCCCAAATTAGCGGGACCGCCGCTGGCGTTGGAGCCGCCAATGGCCCGGTTGTTTGAAAACGAACAGCCGCGAATGACAAGAGTTCCGCCATCGTGGCTTACGATGGCGCCGCCTTCTCCAACACCAATTGCCGGAACAGTCGACGGGCCCCCGGAACCCCCGCTTCCGCCGACCGCTTGATTACCGATGAAGGTGCTGTCGATAACGGTGAGCGTAGCTGTTCCTTCGAGGTGAAGCGCGCCGCCCGCCGCCGTGCCATTTGCTGCGAATCCCTTGTTCGTAGCTACGCCGCCGTCGCCGCCGAGCGCCTGGTTGCCGACGAAGCTGCAACGGATGACTGTGACGTTTGGACCATCGCGGGGGGTGTAGATAGCGCCGCCTTCGGCGAAGTAACCTCCCTTTTCGCGGCCATCAGCCCTGTTGTAGAGAAAGGCGGTATCGGCGACCGTGAGAGAACCGCCGTGGAAATTAGAGATTGCGCCACCCTCGGGGCTCCCGCCGTTGCTGCCGATAGACACATTGTAGGAGAAAACGTCATTGGCTAACGTCAGTACACTGCCGTTGTTCAATATGCCGGCGCCGCTGCCAATGCCATGCACAGCCCCGTTACCTCCGACGGCGTGCCCGTGTGAAATGGTCAGGCCGTTGATCGTGACATTAAGCCCCTCGTTGACGTTGAAGATTCGGTTGATATCATTGCCGCTAATGGTCAGGAGGCTCGCCCCCGGGCCCTCAATATCGATGCTGCTGCTGATCGTGAGCTGATCGCTCGTCAGGGTGATCGTCTGGCCGTTGAGGCTTGGCGCGAATGTGATCGTATCGCAATTCTTCGCACTGTTGACCACGGACCGAAGCGACCCTGGTCCCTTGTCGTTCGCGTTCATGACCGTTAACGTGCTCGCATTTGCGACCGTACCCGAAGCTAGCAGAACAACAAGGGAGATTGCGCAAAGAGTTGACGGCCTGCGATTATCGCGCGTCCGAACGCCGCCAAACCTCCGCGGAGCCTCCCGTCGAGACACGCCTTCCGCAAATGATTTCGAGAGTTCGTCGAACTGATTGTTCATTGTTTTCTTCTTTCGCTATCCGGCTACGGCTTGTAATTCAGCGTCGTCGGGTTGGTGTCGGTAAAGGTCATGAAGATCGGGAACTGGAGACCGCCGCTATCGGGGCCTACAAACACCCCAAGGAAAGCGCCTGTCTGCCCGCTGTAGCGGAGAACCTGGCTTGTTCCGGGAACAACGCCAAAGCCCTTGACGCCGCCCTGATTCGAGGGCGCACCTACTACGCTGGTGACGAATAGGTCGCCGCCCGGCCCAAAGAGCAGCCCGACGGGATTGCAGAGCCCGCCGCTCCCGCCCGGAACAAAGGTATCAATGATGGCGCCAGGGTTTGCTCCGTAAGGCCCTTGGAAACGCGACACGTTACCTGGTCCTGCTCCTCCGCTGAAGAAGTCACCCAGGCTGGCAACATAGAGATTGCCATCTGGCCCGAAGGTAATCCCCTCGATCACGTTGAGAGCGTTCACGGGCGCGACGTAAACCTCCTTGAATGCGCCCGTCTCGCCGTCATAGCGCATCACTCGGTTCTTGAACACGTCGCCAACGTACAGGTCGCCGTCCGGACCGAAGACCATCCCATTCGGATCATCGATACCTCCGCTACCAGGTGTCACGAAGTGATCGATGAATGCCCCGGTCCGTCCACTAAAGCGCAAAACGCCTCGGCTTGGCTTCTGGGGAGAGCCGTCCGCGACGTACAAGTTGCCGTCCGCACCGAACAGGAGCCCTCGTGGGCTATAAAGCTGGTTCTGATCGGCAAAGTCGTCGATGAACGTGCCGGTCACGCCATCGAAGCGCAAGACATCTTTGTGGCCGGTACCTTGATCCCACTCCCAGCCGTCAGCCACGTAGATGCTAGCGTCAGGACCGTAGATGACACCGCCCGGCTGGCGCAATCCGCCGTTGTTCGCTTTACCTATTTTGTCCACGAAAGCGCCGGTCGCTTCATCGTAGCGCAGGACGCTGTTTGTGTTGAAGCTGCTGACCAGGAGATATTTCCCGCTGGTCGCGCGGACCTTGGCGATCCCCGCTTGCGCCGGCTGCACCAGGAACATGCCCACCACGCCAATGCCCAGTCGCGCGAGCGCCTCCCGACGTGAAACGCCTTCCGGCGATGATTTCGCGACCTCGTCGAATTGCTTGTCCATTGGTTTCACCATTAAGTAGTGCCCGTGAGGTTGAAAGCGTCTCCTGTTTGGAACGAATCAGAACCCGCGAGGAAGGCATGCGCCGCCTTTACAGTGCAAGCCGTTCCTACACTTGCGTCCGCATGCACCACAGTCTTGATCGGTATTGAGGTAAACGCACTTACCATTGCAACATGCCTGCCCGCTTAGATACCCGCAGTCGGCGTCGGTCGCGCACCTCCCAATCTGAGCGTCTGCACGTGTAGGCGAGCCGATCCCAACAGCTGCGAGCAATATGCCCACCATCCCAATACCAAGCTTCCGCAGCGCCACCCGCCGCGAAACACCTTCGGCCAATGACTTCGACAGGTCGTCAAATTGCTTGTCCATTGGTTTCTCCTTTTCGGTGCTTGATCACGGGTTGTAGTTGAGAGTCGTCGGATTGGTTTCTGTGAACGTCATGAAAGTAGGGCAGTTGAGACCGCCGCTGTCCGCAGTGACGAAAACGCTCTTGAACGCGCCTGTCTTGCCGTTGTATCGCAGCACCTGATTGGTGCCGGGCACGCCTTGGAAGAGCAGCTTGCCGTTGGGAACTTCCAGCACGCAGCTCGCAACGAAGAGGTCGCCGCCTGGACCAAACAGCAGACCGAATGGGGTGCTCAGACCTCCGGAGCCGCCCGCTATGAACACGCCGAGGAACGCTCCAGGGTTTGAACTGGAAGGACCCGCATAGCGCAGCACATTCCCGGCCGGCGAAATGTTGTCCGTCGAAAAATAGGGTGAGCTCTGCACCGAAATGTAGAGGTTGCCGTCCGGCCCGAACGTCATTCCGCCCGGGAATCCCAGATCGCTGGCGCTCGTCAGAGTCGGGATGAAAACTCCTTTGAAAGCGCCGGTTGTGCCGTCATACCGGAGGACGTTGTTCTTGAATGCGCAGGCGACGTAGAGATCAAGCTTTCCATCCTTCTTTCCGTTTGGTCCGAACACCATCGAGAACGGACTATATAGCCCGCCGCTCCCGAGCGGAACGAAGTCGTCGATGAACGCGCCGGTCACTCCGTTGAACCTCGCCACTACCGGGGTGCCTACATCTATGCCGCTGGCGACATAGAGGTTGCCTTCCGGACCAAAGAGCAAGCCGCGGGGGCTCTCCAATTGGTTCTGGTCGGCGAAGTCATCCATGAACGCTCCGGTAGATCCGTTGAACCGCAGAACATCCCGACGGCCCGTTCCCGTTCCGGCGTCCGCATCCAGACCGCTGGACACATAGATATTGTGATCCGGCCCAAAGATCACGCCGAGAGGTTGTCGCAGCCCGCCGCTCTTCGCCGGAACGAAGGCATCTACGAACGAGCCGTTGGTTTCGTTGTAGCGCAAGACGCTGTGGGTGGCGAAGCTGCTGACAAGCAGGTAACCATCGGCGCGGGCGGCCACGGTGGCCGTCATGGCGAGGACTGCAACCAGCACGGCCATGAAGCCGATTCCAAGCTTCTGCAGCACATCCCGGCTGGTAATGCGTTTGACCCGGGAGTTCGAAAGTTCATCGAATTGCTTGTCCATTGGTTGCTCCTTAATTCGCGAGCGTTGGCGAGCCGATCATCTACATCGGTGGCGCAATTTCGGAGCGCGACGAACCTCGACCAGGATCGCAGGACCGCGCCAGACGATGAGCCAGCCACATCCTGTCCAGCCTGCACTATGCGCAGCACTGAATGCCGCATTCGGAACACTTGGTCTTCTTACAGTCCTTGCCCGGCTTGACAGTTGAGCAGATGGGTCCGTTCAGGCAAATCCAACAGCTACGACCTGGAGCGGCCTCAGCCCTGCTCCTGAATCCAAGCGTGGCCAGCAGCGTGCCCGCCAGCCCGAAACCGAGCTTCCTCAGCGCTGCCCTCCGCGAAACGCCTTCCGCCAGCGACCTCGAGAGATCGTCCAACTGCTTGTCCATTCGTTTTCTCCTTTCAGGAGTGAACGGTGTGTGGTGAGTAGTGTTCAATCCACCGGTTTTGGTTCACGTACCGAAACCAGCGGGTCGTGCAACAAACCGAGAATCGCGTCCGCGCCAACCGCTACATCCGCAAGCGTCTTGCCTTCCTCGTCAATCAAGTAACCCACCGGAGTTGCGAACATGCCATACAGTTTGCTGATCTCCCACTTTTTTTGGAGCACGACGGGGAAGGTGAGACCGTGTTGCTTTGCCTTCTTGCGGTTCTCTGCTATCTCGCCCCGACTGACCATCAGAACCTGAACGGTGGGATTCTGGTGCGCAGCCTTCTCCAGGTCGGGCGCGAGTGTGTCACAAGGACCGCAGTGGGGATCGGAGAAGACGAGAAGGACTCTCTTGCCCTTGTACTCAGAGAGGGTGAGCTCCCCACTCTCGATGCGCGGCAGTTTGAAGTGCGGCGCCGGCGTTCCGACTTG
>Ga0207667_10010922_pt1 | contig 10582 bp, 11 predicted proteins | sample KBSCornC52_FD_184301 | JGI IMG/M metagenome (GOLD analysis project Ga0207667, IMG submission 184301) | Corn rhizosphere microbial communities from Kellogg Biological Station, Michigan, USA - KBS Corn C5-2 (SPAdes) (version 2) | ecosystem: Host-associated > Plants > Roots > Rhizosphere > Soil ...
ACGGGCAACTAATCTTTTACCTCCAGTATAGCTTTGGTTTCAAACTCTTCAAAAGGCCAGCGTCGGCCATGGTACATAATCCGAACGAGTGGATATTGGAATTCGATTGGTCTGATATTAATTAACAGGCTAATACAAATATAAGTACGAGCGATTACCGTTTATAACCATGACCCAAATGCTGATCCTTTTCGAACCGGTCCGGACCGGCCGGCTGGGTGTGAAGGGCGGCAGAAAGGACCTGGGGAACGTTTACGCTGAAGCGGGTGTCCTGGTGCTGGTTGACCTTCTGTTGGTGGCGCTGCTTGGCGGGCCGCTGGCGGCTGCGGATAGCCGCATCGAAGGCGACGGTCGTGTACTCCGGACCCAGGTGCTTGCCGGTGACGACGATGCGGGTTTGGTGATTGACGAAGATCTGGTCATGCGGGTTTCGGCCATTGGCTGGTGGCCGGACAATCTCGATGCCGTCGCGTTGTAACCGGGATACCAGCGAGGGCAAGCTCGGGGGCTCCTGGTCCAACGTCAAGCCGACGCGGAGTTTGATGCTGACCAGCAGCTTTTCCCGTTTGATCCAACCTTCCACACATCTTTCTTCCAGCTTTTTTTGGGTGGGCCGGCAGGGCAGTTGGGAGGCCATGATCGGCGGACTGACGCGGTTGCCATGGTCGTCCAGGGCGACATAATAGAGGCCGTTGTGCCTGTGGGTTTTGCTGCCGGGGGCGCCGGTTTCGGCCGTGACATTGTACGCGCGAAGGATGGCGTTGTATTCGGCCAGATCGGTGAAATGATAGTGTTTCATGACGGTGGCGGCGACGCGGTTGACAGCCTCGGAGACGGGCTCGGACGAGGCAGGATCGAGCCGGTGGGTCGACTCCGGAACGGGGAGAATCCTGTTTTGCCGGCGGCCGGATGGGATCAAATGGAACTCCTCCTCGATGGCTTTGCAGGTGGGTTGGGAGAGATCTACACCCATGCGGTGGGTGTTGACGCGGCTGCCGTCGGGCCGGATCAACGAGGAAACGATGTGAATATGCGGGTGGTTGGCGTCGTTATGGCGGTAGACCAGATAGGGTTGATTGTCCATCTTGAGGCCATGCATATAGTTGTCGGCGATGGACACCAGCTCCTTGTCGGAGAGCGTTTCCCTGGGCGAAAAGTTCAGCGTGGCGTGAAACATTTTCACCTTGCGATCGGCCGTTCAGTTCGCGCAACCATAGTTCGTATGCTTTTTCGATGGTAGTAGAAATGGTGTCGATTTTCTTGAACAGGTGGGTCTTGTCGGCTTCGTTGTGGAGGATCCATTGCTGGATGCCGGCCAGGTGTTTGAGGGTGCGAAGCTGGCGGATGGCCGCGTCAAAGTTGTCGCTGATGGCCTTGAGTTCGGCCTTCAGCTGGAGCATGCTTTTCTCGAAATCATCCAGGGATTGGTTGTGATAGTGCAGCACAAGGGGTTTGCCGAGCACGGCCTTTCGAACATATTCGCTGACCGTTTGGCAGGTGGATTGCCGTTGAAGGGCTTCGAAAGCCTGGCTTTCTTCTTCGTTCATGCGAACCGTTAGCCATTTGATCCGCTTCGTTTTTGTCTTGTCCATACTGGTATTCTTTTTACCGATCGTTAAAAAATGGCGGGTGAGGTCATCATGCGACGGGCAGTGCTCCAATCCGCGTGGTACCTTCAGACACCTTGCTAAGCTTCGAGGGTACGGGCACTTTAAGGTGATTCCAGAGGGGCGGGATGTAAAGGGTATTGTCATGCTTGCTATTGGAATAGAAGCAGGATAAGGCGCTGAATGGTCTGAGTGCGTATTTTCCGGAGCTCGGGATGGCCATGCGCGGAAGGAGGGGAGCCGGGTGTCCGTCGCAGTGAAGGTGGATGCGCTGTGGACGGCGGGGAATTCGGAAAGCGGCTTGGAGGCGGGCGGTCGTTGCAGGACCGGCTACTGGGAGGATATGAGGATTAGCGAAGAGGATCTTGACTCCGGGTAAAGAGGGAAAAGGGAGCGGGGCGGGGCCGGGGAATGCCCAAGCGATACCTGGCGACAGGCAGCGGGACAATGCATCATATCCGCTGGGTGGCCGTGAGTGGTCGTTACCGATCATCCGAAAGGGTAGGGCGAGATCGCTGATCGGTTGGCCGGTGAATGTGCGTTTCCCGCGGTTGGCATGTGCTACATCGGGTAGGAAATGTTGACGATGGCGACAAGATTTTGTAGCGGCCAGACCGATAGGGTAGTGGGACCGGGGGACAGCCGATAAGAAGCTCGTTAGCCTTTCGGCAAACCCGTATTGTGGCACGTTTCTACGACAATATACGATGAAGGAGTGGGTCTTTCCCGGCTGAACGCGGGGGGTGTTGCCGCCGTCAACCGGGTCGATGCGGCTGTCCCGGTCAATAAGAAAATGTTCCATACTTCACGATTTCAAGATCACACGGTGAAGATAGAACGACAAGCTATAAGCTCCAAGGGCCGTCCACATTTTGTGATCTTTGTCACATTACCAAAGGGCGCCGGACCGGGAACCGCATTTACTCATGAGCAAATCGATGCGGTGGAGCACAATGTTGCGGAGGATCGTTGAGCGAGTTTCTTTGAATAATGCGCACGCGAGATCCAGTACACCACCTTTGCGTTTAGCGTGGTCGAGCCGAAAGGTGTTTGTTTGTCGGTCGACATACAGCGCGCCGGTTTCCTTGAAGGGCGAGTTGAAGATGGCCAGTCCCTCCTCCTCCACAATTCCGCCACAATATCCTAAAATCTCCATGTAGGTTTTGACACAAAGGTTGTTGACCATCTCCGCGTGCTGCTTCATCGTCGGTTTCTTTTTCATAATCTTCTGATTTGAGGTGATTGAAAAATTAAACCGACTGACCCGGCGGAGTGGCCGGACGAATGCCAAATAGGAACGCAATAAATGGGGTGGGTGATGGCGATCCCTGGCTTGTTGCAGCTCGTGCAGACCCCAATGCCCAGGATTTGCACTGCACCGTTTTATGGCGTAGTTGTTTGGCGAGGCCGGCCAGGAGCCGAACTTTGCGGGGTAATTTTCAATCTCTCTAGTTGAGGAAGCAGGCATAAACTGGCCTCCGCGGGGACAAGATGCCGCAAACTTTCCTCGCATCTTGTCCCCGCAGAGGTGCCAACGGCGAACTGTAGTCCGGAAGTCTTCCGTCGTCGATCGCCGGCGGCAGCATGTGTTAGGATTAAAATCTCGGGTCGAAGAACCTGGGCGAGCCCGGGACGGGAGCGAGGAGGAACGACGAAGCGGACGGGACGGGACCGCCACCGCCGCCACGTGCCCGGCAGTGCTGCGCGGAGAGCCCGACCCCTGGGAGGGCGGCGCGCAGCTACCCGCGGTCGGCCTTGGTTGTTCGGCCGGAGCCATGGCGGAGGCCAAATCATTGGACAGGCTGCCGGGCACCGGCAGGTGGCGGACAAAGTGAGGCAGCGGGTGGACGCAGCAGATGAGGCGGCGAAGCAAACTGTGTTCGCGTGGGCGAGGAGGGCTGAGGAGCGAAGCGTACTACAGACCCCGCAGCACATGCGAGCTCAGCGCCTGATCTGCGCGGCCACGGGGAGCTGCCCGACCGGAGGCCCCTGAAGCGAAAGAACCGTGCCAGACTGCGGACCTGGAAGCAACATACGCACGCCTCCGGCGACGCAATGAAGTGCGTATGTTGCCTTCCAGGCGAAGGCGATCTGCGAGGAGCCACTGCACCGCAAGCAGATTGCCTTCGGCATGGCACGTGTTCTTGCCGAGGGGGCCGGAGGGAGACATTTTTTCCTGCTAAAACACCCTTTCGTAAAGTAAGTAATTTAAGTTAAGTCGCAGTCCTGCAAGCTCTTTAGAATGGACGAGGCATTTCCATTGAAATATGGATCGAAATTGTCAGGCATTTCCTAGCAGAAAATCCGCTTGTTTTTAAGTATTTTGAGGATCAAGTCCCAGAACGTATAAAGGGAATGACGGATATATTAAGAATAAGAAATCTTTGAAAAGATATGCCTGGTATTACGTATGCATTGCTTATAGGTGTCGAACACTATCATGATCCGAGGAATTTTCCCCAAGTCACATATGCGAACCGGGATGTGGATGGCGTACATCAGGTGCTCGTCCGGCTTGGGTATGATCAAGGCGATTTCACGCTCCTACAGAACGATAAGGCAACTAAGACGGCCATTGTTCAAAATTTAAAGACGATTGCAGAGAAAGCCTTGGAGGAAGACAGGATCATCTTTTATTTCGCTGGTCATGGTTTTTATGAATCAGGAAAAAATCTTCTGGCGCCGGTGGATGCTATAAAGGCGGCCAAAGCGGACACATGTATTGCCATTGACCAAGTGCTTGGTATTTGTAAGACATCGCTTTGCCGTCGTACCATTCTTTTTCTGGATTGTTGCCACAGTGGTCTCCAGGCGGGTGAGTTGGAGCGTGGTGGAGAAGACGATTTTATGGCAGACGAGCTTGTTTATCAATTCAGGAATGAAGAATATTGTGTCGGCTTTGCTTCGTGCAAATCAAACCAGAAATCGATGTCTATGCCAGGGGTGCAACATGGCGCCTGGTCCCATTTCTTGATCCAGGCGCTGGCAGGAGAGGCAGGAAAGATATACAAAAGCGGTATTTTGTTTAGCGATCAGCTTCAGAGTTATTTGAATAAAGAGACAAGCCAATATGTAAAGATGAATACGGTCGACAAACGAGATCAGACCCCGATCAAGTTTGGAAGTGAAACTGATAAATTTGTTATTGCCGATATCAACCCAATCATAGAAGAGAATTTAAGAAGGTTATCATCTTCGGCGCTTTCAGTTCAGAAAATCGGCTTCTTTGGTGGCACTTATGGGTATGTAAAAGACTTGCCAGGCTTTATAAAAGGATCTCATACCATTCCAAAATTCGTGAACAAAACGACTAACAAATTTGTGCAGGAAAAAGGGCACGCGTTACTCGAAGACGATATCGCTCATATTGCTAACGAATTGAGAGAAAAATTGAAAATAAAAAGAAAAGAACTTCGGTCAGGTGTTGAAAGAGGGGCAGGATCGATAGAAACGGATAGCTTCGACTATAATGTTGAGTTGGACCAAGAAGGCAACAACCCGGAACAATATGTAATAGTGCGACGAATCGAAAACATCAGGAATGCGAAGTTGATGAACGATCCTGTGTTCAATTCTATCTTCAGCCGCCATTTTGACAATCTTGTGTTCGATCTGAATGGAATTGTAGACATAGCCTCTTTAATCGATACCATTGAAGACGTTCAAGATAAGTACGAAATATCCATTTCATATGATCCTTCAGTATTGGACAGGTGTACTATCATTCTTCCCGGGGCTGAAGATTACCCTGTTGAGGTGTCACCAGATCTAATTTGTCTAAAATATCCTTATAAAACGAGTCCTCAGGCACTTATCGAAGCGCTCAAAACGAGTAGACAGGCATTGATGACAATGCCTGAGCTAAAACTTATCGGAATCTGAATAGATATCGAGCCTACAGTGTTAGCCAGGATAACGAGTCATGAATTGACGGACCCCTATTAACATGCCTTCTACATGCTGCTGAGTGATATGTGCATAGTTGCCATGAGCAGCCTCATTTCGGATTTTAATATAACCTTCTATGGCGCCGAATTCGATCTTGTTGTAGACGCCTTTTGCATAAAGATCAGTATTTAGCTTATTGCCCGTTTTAGGCTGCAAATTTCCTTTCGCGTCAGTATAGTCTACAGTGACATTGTTCTTTTGGGCTAGTTTTTTCAAATGGCCTTCTAAAGTACTGCCGATGACCACGGCAGCCGCATCCTTATGTCGTTGATCCAAGTAGTGCTGCGCCATATCTAAGTAATCACCAAAAATCTCGGCGGAGACAAGGCCGGTAAGCGTCGACAGATAATAGTCGTTGTCGATGTCCTGTTTAATCCCCGTCAAAATGCCTTTGCAATTTGCGACATCTTTCTCACCTTCTCTTCGGGAACCTTTTTCGAATTCGCTGTAATAAGGTTTAGATGTCCCATACAGATCATAAACGAATGCCAGTCCTTGGGAGCGAAATTGATTGAATAAAGGTGCAAAGTTGTCGGATCCAGCCGCCTGCCTGGTCTTATCGGCCAGTGCCATAAGGTCACTCACGCGTTTCAATAGTGCTTGCTTAGTAGTCATGGTAACGAATTTAACGGAAAGAAATTGGCTTCCCTTCTGGAAGTTTAAAAAATAGGAGATGTAACTTTTGTTTTAATTTGTTGCATGGCGATCTATTATTTGACGTTCAGAAAGCCATAGCCTTTATTTAATCTCGCTCATCCCAGCAGGCGTATACCGGGGAGCGTAACTGGCATATATACCTAGGCGAACCGGGTCAAACCAAAAGTGGCTGGCGTCAAAAAAGAGATTTGGATTCAGCGGAATAAGCGCCCGTGGATTATGGAAAATGGCCACTGAATCACCCCAATCCTCCTCGTATCGCGGGTCATCTACATCCGATATCTTGGTCTCCATTGTATCTGCTACAGGATTATATTGAGAGTAATGCCTGATAATTTTTACTGCTGCTGATCCCAACTTGGCCAGTTTTCCCATGCGGTTAAAGGTGGGGATCGTTGCATTGGACGCAAACAAGATAGCGCTCACATGATCCGCATCCGGCAAATCAAAAAAACCGGAAGGAGCGGAGGCACCTTTCCACTTGTGGCTTTTGATTTTTTCAAAGGGAACGCCCACTTCAGAACAGACCAAGTCTTCACCTTCCATTTTGCACATCTGCCGGTATCCATATAAGTATTCCATTAACGCCTGTCGAGTCCAGACCATCGATCCCAGCACACCGCCAATACCCTGTATGTGGTAATCATGGACGGCGAAAAGAAGCGGTATGCCTGCTACGTGGGAAAGGGTGTGGTATTTTTTTTTGAGTTTACGCTCTAGAGTGCGGTGATATTTAATTGGCATATAATCTAGAGTATAGGCATGCATCTGAGCAATGTTGGTCGGATTTGGCTCATCAAATCCAGGGCTAGGATTTACAGTTACCGCTTCTACAGCCAGCTTGTCTCCGTAACAATCCAAACAAAAGTCGGGTGCATTTTTGGTGAGGTCACGCTTAAATGATCGTTTGGTAAGATAGATATGTAAAAATAGTTCCCACAACCGATTGTTAAACTCGGTTGTCTGGAAGTCTTTTATGAAATTGCCATCATTGTCAAAGTACGTATAGGCTGCTATTTCAATGATATTTCGTGCCGCCTCGAAGCGAGGGTCAGTTACTAATAGGGAAAAAATGGATTTACTGTACCTGCTCGGCTGACAGGTACAAAAAGGTCGGTAATTCTCTTAGGAATGGGTGAGGCTTCATAATATGATTTGCCATCCAACTGGTAAGGCTCTAGTTTATTCATCAATGCTGACCGGGCTCGATCCTGACTCTTAAAAAACTTTGGTCCAATATCATGAAAACGAAATACACGGCGCTCATCCCGGGCAAAGATGATAAAGTTGTAATCGTCGTCGGTCCGGCTCCTGGCGATGACCGCCACCAACTTCCGGAAAGCTTCAAACCATTCGACCTCCTCAAATTGTATCACTGCATAGGCTTCCCGAATAAAAATCATAGCCTCAAATTTTAGCCTGCTGATATTTTCGACATTCATAGTTAGAGAACTTATAATGTTGCAGTTTTCCCAGGGTCGCTTTAAGGTGGAAAATGTTTTTTTGAATTAATACGCTGTGCGTCATTAATTAGCCGCATCTAAGCTTTGCTTTCCAAGCAATCATGTTTTTGTCATTAGGAGTTGCAATCACTAGAAGTTTCCTAGGCCGAGTGATGCCAACGTAGACAATGCGGAGTTCTTCCTCTTGGTCACAGGCGGCACCATTGGCGATCATGGTGGTATAATGACTTCCTATCCCTTTTATTTTTAGAAATAGTAAAACCGCTTCGAAGGTTTCCCCCTTTACCGCGTGGACGCTCCCGACGGTAAAATCGGCAGGGAGGTTGTCCTTTTCCAGATGGGAAAATAGGTCTTCGATATTCAAATCGCGAGCCTCGTCGGAAACGGTGAGTGCACCGCCTACTTCTTGGTTGGCCAAGTCCACCCAGACACCCAGCTTACCCCGTGCTGGAGGAAACATTTTCAAAAAATCATAAAGTAATTTACGATATTCGGTAAAGTTATGACGACTGCGAAAGTCCTCCACCGATTTATTATCTACCAAATCCTTTTTTTCCTCGAGATGGTAGATTACTTTTTCTACAGTTTGAAACGCCTTTTTCAGCAGGCCATTAGTAAAAAGGAAACAGGCGTGGATTATTGGATAGGTGATCAGGAAGTCGGAAGTCCAATCATCCATGGCAGGATATCCCAGGATATGCGCGACTAGGCCCTTGCTACGGCAGATCACCGCTACGTTTCGGGCGTTGATCTCGATTTCGAGCTCCCGGCACTTTTGCAAAAACTGGTCAATGGTTTCCTCAATGTTGTTTTCCGAAAAAACAGTAAAATGCGGACGCTCGCCAAATTCTTTAACTTCAGGAGTGACAGCTATTGAAGCTTCTTGCAACGTAGAAAGGTGAAAGGTCGCATCGCAGATGGACTGGGAACTGCGCCTGTTATCATTCAAGACAATGGAATTGTTCTTCCAGGCCTCGAATTTATCATTAAACAGCTGGGGCCGGGCCTTATTCCATTCAAAAATGGCTTGATCGGGATCGCCAACCAGCATGATTTCGGAAAGCCCGTTGTCGCACAGCAGGTCCAGTATCCGCATTTGCACCTCACTGGTATCTTGGGCTTCATCGAGAATAATTTCAGGAAACCGGTTTACGAGGGCTCGGGCTATTTGCGGGTATTTCTCCAGGATCCGCATGGCAAAATAGTTGGCGTCGTGCTGACACGCATAGCCTTGCCTCCAATACCTGACTTTACTTTCCCGAAGTCCCCTACCAAAACCACTTTCCTCCCCATCATTGTTGTATATCTTGGTGTAGCCAAAGAAAAAGACACCCGGTATTTCCGGATATATCAGCTCATCATTCACGCCAAGGCTCACTTTGGCAAAGTATTGATCATAGTCCTTGTCATACCTTTTTACATTCCAGTCGCTATGCGGGTCACCTACCAGTACCGGCCGCTGGCTGCAGCCCATGACCAGGTGGCCATGGGGCAGAAAAATGTGTTTATTGATAAAGCTATCGATGGTGCCCAGAAAGTGGGGGTACTGCAGGATATGACGAAGGCCAAAGACGTTGGTGAGCTTTTCGTCGATTTCCTGCCAGGCAACATTGGTAAAGGAAATGGCAGCGAGGCCCTGATTAGGACGCATCCACCGGCCGATCCGGTGGGCGATGCGTGCGGCGACAGAAAAGGTTTTTCCACTGCCGGGGCATGCCCTGACAACCACTTTGCCGTTAGCCTCATGGGCTATCTTTTTTTGTATGTCTGAAAGTATTGGCATCATTACTCGCCTTTAACGACCCATCGGATGGCGTTTTGAATGTACTCAGGTATCATAAAAGTATTGCGAATGGCTTCGGTCAACTCCAACTCAACGGCCAGTCGGTGTGAAAGCTCGCTTTTCGCCTTGTTATCAACTACTTTTTTTACGAACGCGCGGCCGTGATTTTCCAAGGTATTGCCCGGATCGATGTTGCGAGTAGCCGTAGGTTTAAGTTCCCTGAAAATACTAAGGAGAATATCCTTGTTATTTCCTTGAATAAATAACTCATATTCGAAGGTTACGGTACCCAAAAACACTTTCAGGGAGCCAGCTTGCAAATCTAGTGCGTGCTGAGCCCTCGGGCTTTCATCATCTGCCTGCACCCCGCGATCATCATCCGTGATAATGGCGCAACGGGCAGCTAGGCGCCTGGTGGCATCCGGATCATTAAAGAGTTTACCGAAATGCTCGAAAGCAACCCCGTTCACATTTACAATTTCAACTCCCGCTTTGTCCAGGTCATATTCTGGCCCCATCATACGCGAAAAGATTAGCATGAGAAGCGCCTCCGAAATTCCTTCTACCAGCAACACCCCGTTGGCGAAAAACAACTGGGATTTTGTTACATCTAAAAACTTGTGCAGGTATCTTTTGTTTTCTGAACTGAGGCCGGACCGCAGGACGGGCAGCGCGGCGACCTTTCCGCCCTGATGTTGAAGCACCACCAAGGAGTCCAGGTGAGCTTTAGCCGTTATGGTAGGAGAATGTGAGGATATGAACACCTGGAAATGCTCCTCATTTAAAGAATCCAGGTACTTAAAGAAAATATTTTGTAGCTGCGGATGCAGATGGGCCTCCGGCTCTTCGATCAGCAATGCCATATAAGAGGAAGGCTCCACTGCAGCCCTTTGCTTGAGATGGCCCAATATCGTCGCGGTGTATATTAGATTGTTATACCCTAATCCGTTTTGATAAAGATCAAAGTACTTCTGTTTTGTCTGGTCCCCGTCCAGTACCTGGGCGCTAAATACCGGCATTTGAATTCGCAGGTTCTCCACGATGCGCTTAAATTCGAAAGGCAAAAAGTCCAGGGCTACATCCTGCTCTTTGCCTCGAATTGAGGTTTCGAATAGGTGGGCATT
>Ga0207667_10010924_pt1 | contig 10582 bp, 13 predicted proteins | sample KBSCornC52_FD_184301 | JGI IMG/M metagenome (GOLD analysis project Ga0207667, IMG submission 184301) | Corn rhizosphere microbial communities from Kellogg Biological Station, Michigan, USA - KBS Corn C5-2 (SPAdes) (version 2) | ecosystem: Host-associated > Plants > Roots > Rhizosphere > Soil ...
AACGCGCCAAGCAACGCACGGCATGTCCGGCCTCGACCAAGCGCGGGATGAGCCTTCCGCCGATATATCCGGTCGCACCGGTGACGAGCACGCGCATCGGCTAGACGCGTTCCGTCATGGGGCGGCCGCTGACCGCTAGCCTCCGGCGGCCGGCTGGCCGAGGTGCTGCGGGATGATCTCGTACATCCGCTCGATCACTTCTTCTTTGGAATGCCCGTTCGCTTCGACACCGGGCAATGCGGGGCAGTAGCCCCGGAACTGGTCGTCGTGTCGCTCGATCACGATCTCGTACATCGGTGCGCCCCTTTCGCCGAGGTCATTCCCGGAAATACGCCCGCGCAATCGCGGTGATCTCGTCCGCGTGCGCCGGCAGGTTGTTGCGCAGCCAGAGAATGGTCGACTCGGCCTCGGGGACCGCTCCCCAGGCCGGACGGTGGTTGGGTTGGATCAGCGACTTGATCGAGCGCGCCCCGCCCACGCCGAGCACGGTCTCCATGCCGCGATCGAGGGCGGCCGCGAGCCCGGAGCCGGGCGTGGTCGGCACCAGGTGGCTGTGCGCGCACAGGATCGCATCCATGTTCGCGCGCTCGAAGTCGGCCCCGAAGACGTCGACCGGATACGAACAGAAGAGCCGGACCGGCACCGAGGCCAGCAGGTCGTTCCACATCATCTCCAAGGCGGCCGCGGCGGCCGCGTCGCCCGCGGCCCAGAGCAGTCCGACCATCTCGCCGTAGAGCCGGACGCCCGGATCGCGGCGGGCGGCGGCCCGGACCGCCACGCCCACGGTCGCGTCGAACCGCGCGCGATCGGGGCGTCCGTCGACGACGAACGACGCGAGCGTCGCGGCCGCGTCGAGGAGCACCAGCGAGCCGTCCGCGACGGCCGCTTCGATGGCGATCCCGCGCCGCTCAAGTTCGGCCGCGATCGCTTCCCAATTCTCGGGGCCGACGATCGCGAGCGTGCCGTGCCCGCGGGCGCGCCCGTCCGCCACGAAGCCCCCGACGGCGCGGGCGAGCGCCTCGAGGTCGGTGCCGTACAGGTGGACGAGGTGCTCTCCGTCCATGAAGTCGAGGTCGCGTTCCGGGATGGTCATCTGCGCATTTTTCCCGGCCGGCGCGGTTTCTATCGCAGGTGATTAACCAGGCGCGAGCGTGGGAACGAGCGTTGGCATGGCAGCAAAGAAGAAGTCGGCCGTCCGTAAGGTCGCGAAAAAAGCAACGAGCACCGTCAAGAAGGCCGCGAAGGGCGCCAAAGGGATCGCCGGTAAGGCGGTCGCGACCACCAAGAAGGTCGCCCGCGGCGCGCAAAAAGTCGGCCAGGTGATGGAGAACGTCGGGCACGTCCTCGAAGCCGGCGGCGCGGCGGCCGAAGCGATGACGGACAAGGCGGTAGCGGTCGCCGGCGGCGTCAAGAAGAAAGCCGGCGCGGTCAAGAAGTCGGTCGCCAAGAAGACGTCCGCCAAGAAGACCACCGCCAAGAAGTCGAGCGCGAAGAAGTCGAGCGCCAAGAAGTCCCCGGCCAAGAAGAAGACCGCCAAGAAGCGCTAGCCGCGGCCCGGGGGTGCCGGATGATGGTGGCGGCTCGCGAATAGGCGTCTCACCATGCATCACGACGTGACCCCCGAGATCCGGAAGACCGAAGAGGAGTGGCTGCGGGAGCTCGGCCCGGAGCGCTACCATATCCTGCGGGAAGCCGGCACCGAACGGCCGTTCACCGGCAGCCTGCTCGACGAGCGCGGCGCCGGCACGTTCACCTGCGGTGCGTGCGGCGCCGACCTGTTCGACTCCGAGGCGAAGTTCGACTCGCATTGCGGCTGGCCGAGCTTCACCCACCCCGAGCAGCAGCAGAACGTGCGGCTCCTCGAGGACAACAGCCTGGGCATGCGGCGGATCGAGGTGCGCTGCAAGAAGTGCGATTCGCACCTCGGCCACGTCTTCGACGACGGTCCCGGCCCCACGCACCAGCGCTACTGCATCAACTCGCTCTCGATCGGCTTCCGTCCGGCGTGACGTCCCGCTACGCCGTCGTGCATGTCGGGACGCATAAGACCGGCACGACGGCGCTGCAGGTCTTCCTCGCGGTCAACCGTCCGCTGCTCGAGAGCGCGGGCATCCATTATCCGCGCGCCGGCCGGCACGATCTGGGCGGCGGCATGATGACGCCCGGCCATCACCAGATCGCGATGGACCTGATGGCCGGCGAGACCAGCTCGAGTCTCGACGCGGCATTGGCGGAGATCGCAGCCGTCGACGCTTCGGCGGTGGTGCTCAGCTCCGAAGAGTTCCAGATGCTGTTGCCGCGCCCGGGCGCGCTCGAGGCGGTCGCCGCCGGACTGCGCGAGCGCGGCTACGTCCCGGTCGCGATCGTCTATCTGCGGGCTCAGCCGTACTACGCGGAGTCGGTCTACGCCGAGATGATCAAGGGCGGCTGGCTGACGGACTTCGACGCCTACCTCGCGTCCATCGTGCGCGACGGCGCCTTCACGCCGCCGGGCTCGGCCCGCACGATGACGTTCGACTATCCGCGGCTCGTCGCGCAACTCGAAACCGCCGTCGGCGCCGCGATCGTGCGCGCGTACCGCTCCGGCGCGAGCGACGACGCGCTCCCGCGCGATTTCCTGACCATGGTCGGCGGCCTCCGTGGATCGCTCAAGGTCGACGGACTGAAGAATCCGATGCCGCGGGCGAACGAGAGCCAGACCCTGCGCCAGCTGATCGCCTCGCTCTACGCGATCGCCGGCCGCCCCGAGGAACTGCCGCCCGACGTCGCGCCCGGCGAGCTCGATCAGCGCTTCGCGCTGCTGACCCGCGGCGACGTCTCCCGGTTCTTCCGGCGTTTCGGCGAAGGCAATGCGGCCGTCGACGCGCGCTTCGGCATTACCATCGGGTTCTCGACGCCGGCCGACGTGCCGCCACGCGAGGACCCGCGCTTCGCGCGCGCGCGTCGCCACCGCGAGATCCTCGGCAGGATAATCGAGACGCTGGGGCTACTCTGAAGCGATGACCGCATACCCTCGCGATATGGTGGGCTATGGCGCCCATCCCCCCGATCCGAAGTGGCCGAACGGCGCGCGTCTGGCCGTCCAGATCGTGATGAATTACGAAGAGGGTTCGGAGTACTCGATCCCCGACGGCGACGGCATCAGCGAGATGTACCTGACCGAGGTCCCCGGCGCCACCCTCGGGCCCAACAAGCGCGACCTGATCGTCGAGTCGGTCTACGAGTATGGATCGCGCGCCGGCTTCTGGCGGTTGATGCGGATGTTCGCAGAGCGCGACATCAAGGTGACGGTCTTCGGCGCGGCGCTCGCGCTCGAGCGAAATCCCGAGGCGGCTCGCGCGATCCGCGACGCGGGCCACGAGGTCTGCTCGCACGGCAACCGGTGGGTCGGCTTCCAGGATATGCCGGAAGAGGAAGAACGCGAGCAGATGCGGATCGCGGTCGAATCGATCGCGCGCACCATCGGCCGGCGTCCGCAAGGGTGGTACTGCCGCTACGCCCCGAGCGAGAACACGCGCCGCTTGGTGGTCGAAGAGGGCGGCTTCCTGTACGACTCGGATGCGTACAACGACGACCTGCCGTATTGGGTGAAGGTCTCGGGCAAGGACCACCTCGTGATCCCCTACACGCTCGACGTCAACGACATGAAGTTCTCGGTCGCGCCCGGCTTCTCGGCCCCGTCGGGCTATTTCGAATATATGCGCGATGCGTTCGACGTGCTCTACGAAGAGGGCAAGACGGCGCCGAAGATGATGTCGATCGGCTTGCACACGCGTCTGGCCGGGCGGCCCGGCCGCGCCAAAGCGCTGGCGAACTTCCTCGACCACGTGCTCGCGCACGACGACGTCTGGGTCTGCCGCCGCATCGACATCGCGCACCACTGGATCGCGAACCACCCGCCGCGATGAGCGACGCCCACGACGTCATCGCGCGGCTCGCGCAGCTCGCGAAGCTCGGCGCCTACGAGGCGGGCATCGATCGTCCGCTGGCCTCGCCGCAAGAGCGAGCCGCTCGCGACCTGTTCGCGGGCTGGGCGCGCGCGGCCGGCTTCCCGCTGCGGCAAGACGCCGTGGGCAACGTGTACGCGCGACGCGAGGGAACGCGGCCCGGGCTCAAACCGATCCTTACCGGTTCGCATCTCGACACCGTCAAGACCGGCGGCGCCTACGACGGCGCGTACGGCGTGGTCGGCGCGATCTGCGCGCTCGAACTGCTCGAGGCGCGCGGCGCGAAGACCGCCCATCCGATCGAAGCGGTCGCGTGGGTCGGCGAAGAGGGTTCGCGTTTTCCGCTCGGATGTCTGGGGAGTTCGGTCTTCGCCGGCATCACCCGCGCCGACGACGCGCTCGCGATCGTCGGCGACGACGGCGTCTCGCTGCGCGACGCGCTGGCCGCGAGCGATGGCGGGCTGCTGCCCGGCGTGCCGATGCGCGTCGATCGCGACGTCGCGGCCTATCTCGAACTCCACGTCGAGCAGGGCCCGATTCTCGAGGAAGCCGGCGTCTCGCTCGGGGTGGTCAGCGCCATCTTCGGCCAGCGCCGCCTGCGCGCGACCGTCACCGGGGTGAGCGGCCACGCCGGCACCGTGCCGATGCGGATGCGCGCCGATGCGCTGTGCGCCGCCTCGGAACTCGTGCTCGCGCTCGATCGCGCGGCGCGGACCGAACCGGACGCGGTCGCGACCGTCGGCCGGATGCTGGTCGAACCCAACGGCACCAACGTGGTGCCGGGCAACGTCACCTTCTCGCTCGATCTGCGCGCGCCCGACGACGCCGCCCTCGACGCGATCGAGCGCGTCTTTCACGACGCGGTGGCGGAGGTCTCGCGACGCCGCGGCGTCACGGTCGACGTCGAGGCGTTCGAGCGGCGCAAGCCGACGCCGATGGCGCCCGCATTGCGGGCCGCGATCCACCGCGTCGCGGCGGCGATGGGACGCGAGGCGATCGATTGCCCGAGCGGCGCGGGCCACGATGCGATGAGCCTGGGCACGATCGTCCCGACCGCGATGATCTTCGTGCCGAGCATCGGCGGCCGCAGCCACGTCGCCGAAGAACGCACGGCCGATGCGGACCTGGAACTGGGCGTCGAGGCGCTGGCCGGCGCGCTCGTCGAGGTCGACGCGACGCTCGGAGAGAATGGGCGCGGATGAAGCGATTTTTCATCTGCGGTTCGGCCCTGAGCGGTCAGCCCGACCATCCGAATCTCCAAAACGCCTACCTCGTCGGTCCGGTCAGCACCGCGCCGAAGTATCGCCTGCACTCCGTCAAGGACGGCTGGCATCCCGGCATCTATGCGGTCGAGAGCGGCGGCATCTCGATCCTCGGCGAACTGTACGAGCTCACCGACGACCAGTACGCGTCGTTGATGGCCGGCGAGCCGCCGGATCTGTACGAGACCCAGATCGACCTCGCCGACGGGACGCACGCCAACGCGATGCTCTATCCCGAAGAACTCGTGAAGAAGAACGGCTGGCCCGACATCAGCAAGTACGGCGGCTGGGCCGCCTATAAGGCGGCCGAAGGCTAAGCCGCCCTCACCCTGTCATCCCGAGCGTAGCGAAGCGAAGTCGAGGGACCGCTTGCAGTTGTTGCGGCGGTCCCTCGTCACGTAGCGGGCTTGGATACTCCGCATTCGATGTAGGTTACGCAGAGAGAGTGCATCCGCGGCTCGAGCAAGGCGCTTTTGCGGTCCGCTCGTTCGCTTACGAGGAAAAGCGGAAGCTTGGAGGGGTTGTGTATCGCGGGATCTTCCGTACGTATGGACGCGAGATGCGCCGCCGTGGTCGGAACGTCGCCTTTCCAGTTGACGATATATGCCATTCGTTCGAGTGGTGCGTACGACGGGAACGGCTCGCCATTGGAATCCAGAGCGATACTCGACATGGTGTATCCAGGTGCGCCTGTCGACCCCGGCATCGGCTCGCCGTTTCGGCGGACCCAGGCAAGGTCGGTCTCACTCTCGATCACCGCGACGAGTTGACCTTCGCTGTAAACGGCGATATCGGCCTCGACCCATCTGCGTTCGATGGTTGGTGCGCCCGTCAAGGGTACCCGGCCCAGCGAGATTGGGCCGCTGATGTGGTATTTTCCCGAGGCGTCGAAGCCTGCGCGGCAATCGCGTCTCGCGTTTCAATGGATGTACTGGCGATATCTGCTCTACCGGCCATGCTTCAGCTCCCGCGATAGGTCGAGTAGCCCCAGGGGGCCAGGAGCAGCGGCACGTGATAGTGTCGCGTCTCGGCAACGATGAACCGCACGGGGATCTCGTCGTAGAACGACGGGGTCCCCGTCGCTTTCAGGTACGCGCCGGCCTTGAAGACCAGCTCGTACTCGCCGGGCTGCAGGTCGCCGCCGAACGGGCCGGCGATGCGGCCGTCGTCGTCGGTCGTGCCGCTCGCGAGGTCGACGCGCATCGCGCCGACGACCTGGACGAGGGTCACGCCGATGCCGGCGGCCGGAACGCCGCGGGCGACGTCGAGCACGTGGGTGGAGAGCGTCATGGCGTCTTGGCTCCTTGCGAGATCCACGCGCCGAGCGTCGCGCGCTCGGCGTCGGTCATACCGGTGACGTTGCCGAGCGGCATCGCCTTCGCGTCGACCGCCTGCATCCGGATGCGCTGCGCGTTGGCGGCGATATGCGCGGGCGTGTCGAGCAGCACGCCGGCCGGCGCGGTCGCGAAGCCGGCCCGGGTCGGATGGGCGGCGTGGCAGACGGCGCAGCGCTGCGCGACGATCGGGCCGACCGCGGCGAACGGCACGACGGGTGCGTCCGCCACCGGCGCCGCTTGGCGCGGCGCGATCGCGATCGCGGTGATCGCCAGGATCGCGAGGGCCGCGACCGGCAGGCCGATCGCGACCTTCTGCTTGTGGGTGAGGACGAAGAAGTAGCGGACCAGCACGCCGGCGACCGCGATGGCCGCGAGCACCAGCCAGCCGTTCGCGTTCTGGTACGTCATCGGGTAATGGTTGCTGATCATGATGAACAGCACCGGCAGCGTGAGATAGGTATTGTGCACCGAGCGGATCTTGCCGAGCTGACCCGGGCGCGGATCGGGCTGCCGTCCGGCCCGGATCTGGGCGAGCATCTTCTTCTGACCGGGGATGATGACGAAGAAGACGTTGGCGACCATGATCGTGCCGATGATCGCGCCGACGTGGATGTAGGCCGCGCGCGCGCCGAAGACGTGGAACAGCCCCCAGTCGGCCGCCAACAAGAAGACCGAGATCGCGACGGCCAGAGCGCGCGGATTTCCGCCGAGCAGCCGGCAGAGACCGTCGTAGATCAGCCAACCCAGGACGAGCGACGCGATGCTGATGGCGATCGCCGTCGCCGGCGCGAGCGCCATCACCGATCTGTCGATCAGGAACGTGTCCGCGCCGGCCCAGTAGATCAGCGCGAGCATCGCCATGCCCGAGATCCACGTCGAGTAGGCCTCCCACTTGAACCAGTGCAGGTGCTCGGTCAGCGGTTCGTTCTTCGGTCCGGTCAGGTACTTCTGATTGTGGTAGAAACCGCCGCCGTGCACGCTCCACAGCTCGCCGCTCACGCCGTTGGCCGCGTCCGCCGCGGCCGCCGGCGCGACCAGATGGTTGTCGAGCCAGATGAAGAAGAACGACGCGCCGATCCACGAGATGCCGGCGACGAAATGGAACCAGCGGATCAGCAGGTTGAGCCAATCCAGGACGTAGGGAAGCATCAGTCGGCCTCTATGGTGTCGAGGAGACGAAGGCGCGCGATCTTGGCGATCTCGGCCAGAGCGGTCGCGACCTCGGTCGCGCGGTCGTCGGCGCCGCGGGCCCGCAGCGCGGCCAGGATCGACGCGGTGTCGTGCTCGCGAGCGCAGATCACGAACGGGAAGGCGAAGCGCTCGCGATAGGCGCGGTTGAGCGCGTCGAACTGCGCCCGTTCCCCGGCGGAGAGCCGGTCGAGGCCGGCCGAAGCCTGTTCGCCGGTCGAGGCGGCCGTGAGCCGGCCCTCGCGCGCGACCTTCCCGGCCAGATCCGGGTGCGCGGCGATCACGGCCGTCTTCCGCTCGTCCGGCGCCGCATCGAGGACCGCGAGCATGGCGGCGTGGAGCGCGTCGACGCTCGCGAACGGGCGCCGCGACCAGGCCGCTTCGGCGATCCAGGGCGAGTGCTCGAACGCGAAACCGACCGTCGCGACGAATGCGTCGCGATCCAGGCCGTTAAGCTCGGCGATCGTCATCCCGCGCATTTCGCGAGGCCGCACAGGTTTTCCGGCGCGCTGGGGTCTATTCTCGGGCAACTGCTGGAGGGTTGCCCGTGCATCTGACCACGCTCGACTGGGTCATCATCGTCGTCTCGGTCCTGATCATGTTCGTGCCGGCGATTATGCTGGCGAGGCGAGCGGGGAAGAACACGTCGGAATTCTTCGCGGCCGGCCGGCAAGCGCCGTGGTGGCTGATCGGCGTGTCGCTGGTCGCGACCACCTTCAGCACCGATACGCCCAACCTGGTCACCAATATCGTCCGCCAGAACGGCGTGAGCGGCAACTGGCAGTGGTGGGCGTTCTTGCTGATCGGCATCGGCACGGTGTTCTTCTATGCCCGGCTGTGGCGCCGCAGCGGCGTGATGACCGACCTCGAGTTCTACGAGCTGCGCTACTCCGGGACCGAGGCCAAGGTCGTGCGCGGATTCCGGGCCGTCTACCTGGGCCTGATCTTCAACTGCATCATTCTCGGGACCGTCTGCCTGGCGGCGGCGAAGATCGCGAGCGTCCTGTTCGGCACGCCGGAGCTGGTGACGCTGGGCGTGGTCGCGATCTTCCCGGTCATCTTCGCTTCGATGTCGGGCCTGTGGGGCGTGATGGTGACCGACATGATCCAGTTCTGCATCACCATCACCAGCGCGTTCGCGGCCGCGTTCTTCGCGCTGCACGCGCCGGGCGTGGGCGGTCTCTCGGGGCTGCTCGGGCACATCCAGGCCGCGCATCCGCAATGGCTCGGCGTACTGCCGGACTTCCAGCACGATTGGCCGGCGGCGGTCGCCGTCTTCATCATCCCGCTCACCGTGCAGTGGTGGTCGACCTGGTATCCGGGGAGCGAGCCGGGCGGCGGCAGTTACGTCGCGCAGCGCATGCTCGCGGCCAAGACGGAGAAGGACTCGGTCTTCGGCACGTTCTTCTTCCAGGCCGCGCACTACGCGTTGCGGCCGTGGCCGTGGATCCTGGTCGCGCTCGCGTCGACGATGGTCTATCCCGACGTCGCCTCGATCGCGCAGCACTTCCCCGGCGTTCCGAAGGAGTTGCTCGGCGACGACATCGGCTATCCGGCGATGCTCGTCTTCCTGCCGGCGGGCTTCGCCGGCTTCATGGTCGCGGGGCTGTTCGCGGCCTGCCGCTCGACCCTGGAGACGCATCTCAACTGGGGGACGTCCTACCTCGTGCACGATCTGTACGCGCGGTTCATGGCGCCGGGCCGCACCGAGAAGCACTACGTCATGGTCGCGCGCCTGGTCACGATCGGGATCATGGTGTGCGCGATCTTCGTGACGCTCGGGTTGCGCACGGCCAGCGATGCGTTCCACATCCTGCTCAATATCGGCGCGGGCACGGGCCTGGTCTATCTTCTGCGCTGGTTCTGGTGGCGCGTCAATGCCTGGACCGAGATCGCGGCGATGGTCGCCTCCTTTGCGGTCGCGACCACGTTCCATTTCGCGAACTTCGGGATCGGCCCGAACTGGGAGCTGATCCTGACCGTCGGCATCACCACGATCGTATGGGTCGCGGCGACGTTCCTCACCAAACCGGTGGACGAAGAGACGCTGGTCTCGTTCTACACCAAGGTCCGTCCGGCCGGGCCGGGCTGGGCGCGCGTCCGGGCCGCGCACGGCCTGCCGCAGTCGCCCGACAATCTCGGGCTGGCGTTCGGCGCGTGGGTCGCCGGCGTCGCGGCGATCTACTGCGCGCTCTTCGGCGCCGGCGCGTTCGTGTTCGGCAATATGATGCAGGGATGGATCTTCACGGCCGTCTGCGCGCTCGCGGTGTTCTCGCTCGTGCGTCTGACGCACGCGCTCTTCGGGACCGACGCGGTTGTCAGCGCCGAAGCGTAAGCGCCACCTCGGCTACCTGATGCCGCTCGCCGCGGCGGCGGGGATCGCGCTGATCGCGGCGTCCGCCGCGCCGCGCTGGATGGACGTCTTGGCGCGCGGCGTCTTCGCCTACGATGCGGCCGCCCTGGTGATGCTCGTGCTCGAGTGGCGATTCGCGATGCAGCGCGATGCGGCGGTCACGAAGCGGCGGGCGGCGGTCGAGGACCCGGGCCGGGTGGCGATCACCGGCGTGGTCCTGGTGAGTTCGGCCGCCGGGCTGTTCGCCGCAGTGGCGATCCTCGGCGCCGGTGCCGGCGCTCAGGGCGGCGCGACCGTCCGCGTGGTCGCCTACGCGCTGGCGCTCTCGGCCGTGGTGCTGGGCTGGCTGATGATCCATACCGCGTTCACGTTCCGGTACGCGCACCTCTACTACCGCGACGACGAAAGGCCCCCCGGGCCGGACCGGGGGCTGAAGTTCCCGGGCCGCGAGCAGCCGAACGATTTTGACTTCGCGTACTTCTCGCTCGTGTTGGG
>Ga0207667_10010926_pt1 | contig 10582 bp, 10 predicted proteins | sample KBSCornC52_FD_184301 | JGI IMG/M metagenome (GOLD analysis project Ga0207667, IMG submission 184301) | Corn rhizosphere microbial communities from Kellogg Biological Station, Michigan, USA - KBS Corn C5-2 (SPAdes) (version 2) | ecosystem: Host-associated > Plants > Roots > Rhizosphere > Soil ...
TCCGAGGTGGCAGAGGCGGGGTGCGAAAATCTGTCGCGTCTATCAAACTAGACTCCGTAGCTTCAAAATCGTTTCAAAGGAACATAGAGTCCCTCTCGTGTGGTAAAGATACGTTTCGCGATAGGTCTATTTAAGAGCGCTCGCGATCAGGTTCCCACGGCAGGGACGCGGCGGGCATGAACGATGAAACGCAGCGGGGCGGGACCGAGGTAGGAGAAGGGATAACAAGTTACCAGCGTCAATTCCGAACGGTTCGAGCTATCGAGAACTGCGACATCCTCGGGTCGAAGCACCTCCGTGGAGTTGACTTCAAACTCGTAAAGCCCGCGTTTCGTTATGAATTTGATATGGTCCCGCAGAGCGATGTTGCCCAACGACCAGAATACAGTATCGCGATGCGCGGCAATGCCCAAGTTTCCGCTCTCAGCAGGCAAGCGAGTCCACGGAACGTGACCGGCCCCAAAGCGCAACGCAGCCGGGTCATCTCCTTCAACCACCACCGTGGATACGTGGAGTCGCGGGATTTCAAGCCTCCCGATGACTTCGTGCGGATGCAGGATTCTGCTGGGAAGTGGCACCGCTTCGCTTGAGCCGGGCATGGTGGCATGCAGCGGGCGATTCAACTCGCGTCCTTCGTACCAATCGAAAAGGGCCGCGCCGGACCAAACGACGCCGCCGAACTCCAGCCGGATATTGTCATCCTAGACATCGCCATGCCGCTGCTGAACGGCTTGCAGGCAGCACGTGTGATCCGCGAGAACGCGCCGGTTGGTGTGATTTTCCTCAGTATGCATACCGATGAGAGCTATATTCTGAAAGCGCTCGATGCGGGAGCCCGCGGTTACTTACTTAAGGACAACGCGGACGAAGACATTGAGCGCGCCATCCGTGCTGTGGCAGTCGGCAAGCCGTTCTAGGCCGTGGCGCATCGTTCGTTTCCAAAAGGCAGCGAAATCGTTCTTGAATGAACGATGATGCTTATCCGTGGCCATCACGGCGAGCCCGAACTTTTGGACTAGAAAATACGAAGTTACTTCCCCTTGGCTGTGATTGTGGGTTCAGCTCTTATTTTTGCGACGTGGACATCGTAAACGTACTTCTTCAGCTCACCAACCTGCGCTGCGTTTCCTTGGCCAGCTGAAAGATAAACCGTCAAATAGGGAGCGAATTGTTTGTCGCCTTCCGCGTCTCTTTTAACCATGCTGACAAGAGGAGCAAGATCGTTCGCGGGATTTCCTTCCAAGGATAGATATCTTAAACCTCTGAGTCCGGCTAGGGGAGAGCTGCGCCGCCCATCGCCCGATTGCGTGAGCGACGGGCGGCTCCGCTGGATCGGGATCAACCGGGCGTCATGACCCTGTTCGCGTAAAGCACGTGACCTGGCACCCTACCTCATCCAGATGGAACTCAACGAATTCAGAACGCAGATGCTCAGGGCACACCATCGCCTCAATGACTTCCTGAACACCGGAATAGTGCCAGATGATCTGAAGCGTAGCGGGTGAGACACCCCCATGCTGAGCTAAAGCCGCCACTCAGTACCCCACGATTGGTTCGGCAATATTCGTCGTTGTGGGAAACGGAAAATCAATGGAGATGCAATCACGAAGGTAATAACTTTCTCATTACGGCGGTCATTCTGCGGATATGAATCGTCAGTTGAATACCCGGTGATAATGATAGACCATTGCAATCGTACCTGTCTTATCACGCCCTCCGATATGGAGATCCCGGTCCAAACGAAAAGTGATCAGGCTCTCTGTGGGCACTCGAACGCTTCCGCCCCACGTCACCGTTTGTCCAACCGCGCCAGCGCCGGGTCGGCCGCCGCGCCAATCGCCGCACCTTTTCCCCTCGCCTGCGAATCGCGCCAATAATATTTTCTGAAGACAGGGATCGTGCCGGAAGACTTGAATCGGAGCGGGCAATTTCAATCAACGAACATTTCAGACACTACCCAGGGCGGCCAACTGGGGAGGCCGGGCGGGATACGAGTCGGATCGATTCCGGCAAGCCTAATTTTGGAATTGAAACAGCAATGAAACAAGACCGAGGCAGGTGTAACTTATTGAAAATGTTGACGCGAGGAACGGCCTTGTTCTGGGCCAATTTCGCACAACGCCCCTTTACCAACGGGTCTTTTGGAAACGCAGTTGCAGTACAACAAGTGTGTAGACGAAAGGAAAGGAGATTATGAAAACGATTTCAAAACTTGCAATATCTCTCTGCCTCATAGCGGCGTTTGGTGCCGCGGCCAGTTGGAATGCGAAACTGCTCGATGCGAACTGCCCCGAGGCGACGACACCGGCTCAGCAAAAAGTCTCAGAGAAAATCGCGAAAACCTGCGCGCCAAGTACGGCGACAACGAGCTTCGCAATTCTAGCCGACGGTAAAGTTTACAAGCTCGACGGGGTGGGCAACGAAAAAGTTCTGACTGGGATGAAGAATAGAAGTTTCAAGGCAGATCACGATGGCGACGTACACGCAACGGTCTCGGGAAGCCTCAACGGCGACATTGTGAAGGTCGATTCCATTAGCGTGAAAGGTGAGACAAAATAGGCACAATCCCTCTGGTTGTACATCAAGCTTTTCTATTCGATCCGCCACGGAGAGCGCTCATTCCACTGGCGCATGGTGTCAGTGGCCCACGCCGTACTCTTATCGGAATGGCACGACATGCACGGACTAGGAATCTTGTACTTGTCCGTCATCACCGGGGTGATGAACTTGAAAGTATGCGCGTGAACAAGGGTGCCGGGCGGGCCTTCAGTTTCGATCGCCGGCATATGGCAGGCCTCGCATTGGCTGCCCGGGCTACCATCCTTGTGGTGGGTATGCTGCTCGATAGTGGCTGTGCGCGGACCATTGGGCGAGGATGGGCCATGACAGGTCAGGCAGAGCTGATTGGGAGGCTTCCGGAGTTGCGCGTAATTTCCAGTACCGTGCACATCATGGCAATCGAAACAGGTCACTCCTCGCCTGTACATGATGCTTTGAACGAAATCGTTACCCTGCATGCGATTTTTATGGGCTGTGCCGTCGGGGTAATACAAGAAGTTGGTCGGCGCACCGAGCGTGCGTTCCTCTAACTTCCAATGATCCTGCAGCTTCATCCCGACGTTATAGCCAACCGGCCAATCGTAGTATTTGCCCTCGATGGGATTCGAGAGCGGCTGTCCCTGGGAGTGGCATTGAATGCAAGTGTCGCTGGCCGCCACGTAATCCATGTGGGCAGGATTTAGAATATTGCCGCGAGCGGGATGCGCCGCGTGTTCGCTACCGGGGCCATGGCACCGTTCACAGCCCACATTCCACTCGGCCACCTGCTTCGTGTGAATATCGTAACCGACCGAATGACAGCCATCACAAAGAGGACCAGTGGGGCGATGCATATTGTCCGGCGGATAGAAGGCCGCCCACCAATCGCCGCCTGTCGGAGGCACTACGTACTTGCTCCATTTGTGATTCTGAACTTCCCACTGTACCGGCAGCGGAAAATAGTCATCACCGACTTTTGTGAAATAACGCTGCTTCCAAATGCTTCCATAGACGAACGCGACCTGGTCCTTCGAAAACTTGGATACATTATTGGTAGCGAGGTCCGGAATGATCGCATCGGGGTGTTGGCGAGGATCGCGAACGATGTTGGCCATAGGTGTTTTCTGCCAGTGCTCATAAATTTGCTCGTGGCACTTGGCGCACGACTGAGACCCTACGTAATGGGCTGAACTCTTAGTTTGTGCCTGCTGAGTTTGCTCCTGGTTCGTAAGTGGACGAAGGCTCCGAATGTAGAGAACCAGTTTCCAGCTGTCATCGTCCGGCATCTGATGCAGGTTGCCCCATGCTGGCATTCCGGTGAGGGCGACACCGTTTACGATAATGTAATGAAACTCGCCGTCGGTGAGATTCTGAGATCTGGTGGCGCGCAGGTCCGGTACACGTGGGTAAAGTGATTGCCCGGACGGCGTCGTGCCGCTACCGTCGCGCCCGTGGCAATTCGAGCATCGCGCGAGGAAATTATCCCTGCCATCGTTCAGATTCTGCGATGTGAACTCCAGAGGGTTCTTCCGCCTGCGCTCTTCCTTGGGAATTGCGAAATCGCGCACGGCTCGCGCGACCACTGCCTCAAATTTGGATGGCTCTGTAGTAGCGCGAAAACCTCGGTGAATCAATAGCGCCAGCCCGATGGCTCCTATGACTACGACCACAAGAACCGCGAGAACAAGCACCTTCCATGCTTTCATGTTCAATCCTTTCCGCGAGTTGTCGCGCGGCAATCCAAACTAATATTTAACAAACGATTGCGCGCATGAACTAGGACGCGAGTTTCTCCGCAGAACCTGCGACCCAGGAGCGCGGCAAGCAAAAGGAGTCGAATGGCTCCTGAAGGGCATTTTTCATTTCAAGAAGACTCCCCAAGTAATCTGGAACCTACCGTTTACCTCGTCATCCTCGAAAGAGGGATGGTTTTTGAATTGGTAGTCGAAGCTGAGCCGCGAATTTTGGCCGAGCGGAAAAAAATACCCGAAGTTGAATGCCCGAATATTCAGCCCTGTCACTGGGTCGCCATTGAACTGGTTATAACGAGCATAGACAGTGTGCGGGCCCGCCACGCGATAGGTCGTAAAGAGTGAGCCAGCCGAGGAGTGAGATCCTGGCCGGAACGCAGGAAAGAACACCGGCTCGATGGTCGCGGCAGTGGAAGGCCTATTTCCTGCCATCGCTTCACCGCGCAAGCCGAAACGTCCGGTAGTGAATTGGAAATCAAGTCCGACTAAGCGTTGGTTGTCGTTACCCGAGACTCCGGGAGGCAAGAGCTGTTTACCGAGCAAGACTGAGGCTCCGACGGCAAGCTTGTCTTTGTCGAAGATCTTGCGGATTCGCGCCATGTAATTTACCTGGCGATTGCTGTCGTTGAAAAAGCGGTTACCGTTGAATGCTCCGACATAATATTGGAGGTCTTTAAAGGCGGAAGTCGAGAGAAAGCCGAAATCGCCGAAGAGCATGATTCCGCGGTCCCTCTCGCCGGGAAAGAAATAGCCCGAGAAAATGGCTCGTTCAGGAGATTCGCGCAGCTGACTAGACTGCTGCATATCGAAGCCAAATGGCACAATGAACTGGCCGGCACGCACGGTAGCGTGATCGGTCGCATAATACTCCACGAACGCATCGTTGATAAGCTTTTCCGGGCTACCTTCGACAGACTCCTGAAACTGGATTTCAAAGCCAGCCCCGAGTCGATCGTTGATCTTTCCTGCCCACCGAGTTTCCACACGGCTTAGCCGAAGATTCGGATCGAATGCCGTACCGGAGCCCTCGATAGGAGCGACCGAATATCGGGTCTGAATAAAGATCTCCGGTTTTGCGTTCAACTCGCTATCGTGTTCATTGCTCCCATTCTCCGCACCGATGATCCGTGCGGTGAAATCTTGAGCTGCGTCGGTCTTTCCGTTGCCTCCCTCTTTGGCGCCCGTTGTAGCTGCTACCGACTTAGGCTCCGGTTGATGCAGTGCCTGTACTTCTGCGGAAAGCGATTCAATCGTCTTTTGGAGGACAGCGACACTGCCCTTAGCTTCCGAAAGCTGCCGTTCCAAGTCTGCGATACGTTGGTCTCGATCCTGTGCATTCGACAATGCCGGGATGATCCCCGTAAGACAAAGAAATAGTGCTAATGGTTTCATGCCATACTCGCTTTCCGATTTGGCTGGACCCGCCGACCTAACGGTCCGAGGCCTTCGCAATGGGGGCTTTACCCTTGCCCAGTTCGCTCAGTGCAGTTTTGAATCCGGAAGCAAGTTTTTCCGCAGGGCCCGTACCCCAATAGTGCAGGAAGTAGATGGTAGGTTGTGTCCCCGTCATATGATGATGAATCGCGACCACGTTGAGTCCGTTCCCGCGTAGCGCCTTGAGAACCGGAGTCACTTCATGTGACAGCATGGCGATATCTCCAGCAACCTCGGCGTTGGCATCGCTCCCGAAAAACGCTGCCCAGGTGTTCAGTCCCATGCGCGAATTTATGCTGGCGCCCATTTCCTTCAGCTTCAGATCGTCTCGACCGACGGTAATCTTGTAAACCGCGCCGTTCTGCTCACCTTCGTGCCCGACAATCTGGGCGATCCTTGCTGTGTTGATTTGTCCGGCTGTCACGTTAGAATTCCCACCGGTTACCGTGCTCTGGTGCTGGGGCGATCCCCGTCCGATCAGGTCCAGTGCGGGTTTTGCCTTTTTCGCCAGATCGGCGGGCTTTCCGTGCCCGTGGACGTGCATGTAGAAGATTCTCGGACTCTCAAAGAAAAAATGGTTATGCACAGCGGTCACTTCAAGGCCGTTGTCGAGTAGCGCGGACATAACGGGATTGACCTCGTCTTCCAAAAGCACGAGATCGCCCATCATGACCTCCATTCCGCCGTCACCTTTGGTCATCGCCAGCCATCCTCCAAAACCAAACGGCGTCGGAGTGGCTATTCCATCGATCGTGACCTTCAGGTCGTTGCGGGGAATGTTGATCTTCAGAACGTTCTCTTTGAAATCACCCTGCTTGCCGAGCGTCTTGAGCACACCCGCGTAATCCGCAGGCACGTCCTGAGCAACGAGCACTCCTGCCGAAACAATCGCAATCAGCACAGCCTTATTCATGGTTCACCCCTTCCTGGTTCACTTTCCACGAACATCGAAATTATCGAAGTATGTAACACTGTCCGCCTTGGTCCACAGGCCGGTCTTGCCTGTACCGCTGAATGTGTGGTCTTCGGTCTCGAACAGTTTTTCTCCGTTCAAGAACACAGTGAAAAGCGCCCCTCTAAATGTGATGCGCAGTGTACCCCAGACACCCCTAGGGATTGAGTGCTTGACCCCATATGCTTTGGAGGGCAGTCCCTTCGGTGCGATCGACTCGCGGACACCACTCACGACTCTGTACAAGACGACATTGTTCTCCAGTGCATTCGCACGGACGATGTAGTAGTTGCCAGGGTCCTGATATCGCCAGACTATTCCGGCGGCCTGATCCACGCCCCCCGACACCGGTTTGAACGCAACGCTGACCTCTCCATCTTGGAGGCTGGTTCCGTCCCAAATCGCTAGCGGAAATCTGCCAGCCGTCCCATCCTTGGACACTTGCGCCAAAGCATATGGCGGGCTAGGAGCTGATTCGTCTCGCACCACCTCCCATTTCGGGGGACTTCCCTTGTGGGTCATTGCGGTTGTCCAGCCCGGCGGGAGAGCGCCCGGCACGCAGTTGTCAAAATTAACCATCTGGGCAGCACCGACGGCAGCAAGCGATATCACGGCCACGCTGACCAGGAGAAGGCGCATTCCGGTTAGCATTGTGAAACTGTAATCTGAAAATCTGCTGAGTCGGCGAACAGGTCGGCTCAACTCAGGAGTCCTTCAGAAAGCCGGATGATACTATCAGGGCGCAGATGAGAATCCTCATTGTCGAAGATGATAAACGACTTGCGCGCCAACTCAAGAAAGGTCTGGACGAACACAGTCATTCCGCCAGTTTGGCCCTCGACGGTAGGGAGGGGCTGGAAGCGGCACAACAGGGCGGATTCGATGTCTTGGTTCTCGACGTTATGCTTCCTGGCATCGACGGCTTCTCGATCGTCCGGAAACTACGTGGTCTTAAGGTCAGTACTCCGATCTTGCTCCTAACGGCCAAAGACGCCGCAGAAGATGTGATCGAGGGGCTTGATGCAGGCGCCGACGATTATCTGACCAAGCCATTCTCATTCAAGATTCTATTGGCCCGACTGCGCGCCTTGGCAAGACGGAAAACAGTGCAACCGACAACCCAGCTGGAGGTCGCCGATCTTGTGCTCGATCCGCTCACCTATGAGGTAAAGCGCGCGGGCTCTCTCATCCCGGTCACTCGGACGGAATTCCTGTTGCTGGAAGTCCTGATGCGAAATGCAGGCCGCGTCATGACGCGCTCGCGCCTGATCGAATCGGTTTGGGGACTTGAGCGGGAGGTTGGAAATAATACCGTTGACGTCTATATCAAAATGATTCGTTCCAAAGTTGAACCGGCGGTTAGTCGAAAATTAATTCATACGGTTCGCGGAATCGGCTATGTGATGCGTGAGGAGGAGCCCGCGTGAAGGACCATTCAATCGGATTCCGCCTGGCGGCCTGGTATTTTCTGGTTTTTGCATGTGGGCTGGGAGCTTTCAGCGTAGGCGCCTGGTTCGCGATGCGTGCCAGCCTCTACGACGCGATTGACGACGAGCTACGCGATCGCGTTCGCGGCGTAACCTCATTCATGGATCAGCAGATTGCGGCGCTCTCCGTTCCTGAGATCCGCGATGAATTCCGGGAACATTCCGTCCTCGGCCCAGGTGGAGATCTGTTCCAGGTCTGCGATAGCCAAGGTCAGTGGCTCTATCGGTCGGTACCGCTCGAAAACGAGAATGTTCCAATCGAATTGCCGGATAGACTGATGCAGTCTCGATTCGAGAACAAGCAGCTTCAACAACATCTGCTCCGGTTCTACTCCCAGCGAATCGTCGTCGACGGCCAACCCTATAGCGTTCAGGTAGCTTCACTGATGAATGAGGGGTTGGAAGCGCTGGAACGATTCAAGCTGATGCTCCTAATTGCTGCGCCCCTCCTACTCATCGCCGCGAGCGCTGGTGGATATTGGCTCAGCACGCGTGCCCTGGCCCCTGTTGATGAAATCTCGCGAGCAGCGCAACGGATCAGTATCGAGAACCTTGCGGATCGATTGAAAGTCCCGCATACCGGTGACCAGCTTCAACGGCTTTCGGAAACGCTCAATGAGACATTCGCGCGACTGGAGGCTTCGGTTTTGCGAATGAAGCAATTCACAGCGGACGCTTCCCATGAGTTGCGCGCCCCTATTTCCCTGATCCGGACCACAGCCGAGGTTACAATACAACGAGATCGGGCTGCCCCGGAATATCGCGCAGCGTTGATGGAAATCCTCGAAGAATCCGAGAGGACATCGCAGGTCGTGGACAGCCTGATGCTGCTCGCGCGAGCTGATTCCGGAAAGGAAATACTGGAGTGTGTGCAGACGGATGTTTGTGCTGTCGTAAGGGGAGCGATTGAGCAAGGCGAAAAGCTCGCACGCAGCCAGAACATTGAACTCAAGGCAAGCGTTCCATCCAGCTCGATTTCAATTCAAGCAGATAGCGATGCGTTGCGCAGAGTAGTGCTGATACTGATCGACAACGCCGTGAAGTATACCCCTCATGGCGGAGTCGTGAAGGTTGATCTCGCGGAAGAGCGCGGCTTTGCGGTCGTCTCGGTCGCGGATACCGGAATCGGAATAGCGAAGGAAGACATCGCTCATGTCTTCGACAGGTTCTGGCGGGCAGATAAGGCGCGTTCGCGCGAACAAGGTGGCGCTGGGTTAGGACTATCCATTGCGAAGTGCGTCGCGGAAGCGCATCGGGGATCGATCAGCGTTGAAAGTGCACCGGGACAAGGCTCTGTCTTTCACCTGCGTGTGCCCAAGGGATGACGCCGCTTTCAGAGCGGACTGAAGTCTCGAAATGCAACTTAGCGCACGTATAAGCATGGCAAGTGCACCGGCTCTTACACCGCGGTTTCTCTTGTGTCGCCGGATCCCCGTTTGGCGACGAACGAAGAAGGAGGCTGCAAAGAACATTGCGTCTCGGCGCTCCGCTGACGATGGCCAACAAGCGCTCCCCGAAGAAACGGCGGCCCGCTCCGACGCGCTCGGTGAAGCCATCCTCAACTTCTACCGGAACCGATGATGCCCACGCTTCCTCGAATCCGGCGACGTTGAGGACCACGTCTCGACCCGGAGGCCAGGCAATCATCTTGTCGGCAGAGGCAACGCCCCGGAACGGAATACCGATCGAGCCGACGGATTCTCGATTTCAGTCGATCTCATTCCATCCTTGGAATTCATCCCAGCTCTCAATGGCGATTCCGAAGTCGATATCGCGGGTGGCGCGCCCGGGCCGGAGACCGTAGACGTTGACCAACATCAAATCGCGTGCTGTTGCGCCCGCTAAAAAGAATAGGACAGGTGAGAGCAGATGCGACATGTTCAACGGCGCGAAGGACACGGATGGTAGATGGATCGACCGGTTTACTTGGCGTGATGGAATGTGGGTTCGATCCGTTGCTCATAGATCAATCTCGCGGCCTCGGCGTTCCGGCCATCGTTGGTCGCGAGAAGATCAGCATACACGAGCACCGGAGGGGCCGTGCCGGCCTCATCGGGGCCGGCGTCGAAGTCCCAGAAGCATCGAGGATCTCAACATTCCCGGTACGATCGGCCGGCATCCAGTTCGTCGCGACCAACTCGGCAACGGGTTCGCGTGCATAAATCGTGAAGTGTGCTGGCTTCAAGAAGTGCGTCAGCTTTTCGGCGGCGACCTCACCTCCCCAGTATGCATTGTGTTGTTTGATCTTGGTCTGGTGGATCTGCTCCGGGTCCGCTTGGAATCTCCGCGGATTGAGTTTCGGTCGCAGCGTGGTCGGATAGTGTGCCACCCATTCCTGGAGCATGCGTTCCGGATCGAGAAGATCTCGTTCTGTCGCAGTTTTAAGGCGTAGGAATCCGCGCGCATCGAGGTCTTTCATG
>Ga0207667_10010927_pt1 | contig 10581 bp, 13 predicted proteins | sample KBSCornC52_FD_184301 | JGI IMG/M metagenome (GOLD analysis project Ga0207667, IMG submission 184301) | Corn rhizosphere microbial communities from Kellogg Biological Station, Michigan, USA - KBS Corn C5-2 (SPAdes) (version 2) | ecosystem: Host-associated > Plants > Roots > Rhizosphere > Soil ...
CCCCATAAAAGTGGGCAAATGTAGGCGGAACGGCAATCGAGTTGGTCCCCGACTGGAACGTCCCCACCGGACCCTTGGCCGCTTCGGCACCGTAATCAATGGTCACTAGCGAGCCGTCGCTGGTCGAGTAGACGTATCCGCGCAGCTCGGCTGGGAAGTTGAAGATATTAGTCGGCATTCCGTCGGAGTAGCCGTTGATCTGGAAGTTGGGAATCGTGTTCTCGACATTGTTGCGGATATCGCGGCTCGCATCCACAATCTGCAGGCTTCCCGTCGTCCCGTTAACGCTCATGGCAATCATCACCCGCTGCGCCAGCTTGCTGGGCGGAACCGGGCGGCCTGCGAAGTTATACTCCGGAAACTTGTAGTAGTAGTACTGCGCGGAATGGCACGAGGAAAGCCCCAGCGTACCCACCGCTGCGGCTGCCAGCAACAGGCACTGCAGCAATCGCAAACCGCGCTTCGGCCGGTTGTCCACTGGTTGCGAGCTCCCGCTCAAAGAGGCCTCCGGACGCACTCTCGGAGTCAAACCGGCTTCAGGCCGGTGGGCAAAACACCATCGAATCTTCAACGTGGACCACTCCAACCTTTGTCTGCGAAGGGAAGTACCCTGATTCCAACCATCATATCAAAGCGCAACGGACTCATACTTCGACGGATCGTGTCACGCGCAGTCAACGGCCACACCGTAGAATGTCCACGGACCCTGGAGAAGCGCGATGCCTGGATTTGAAGATGACCTTAAGAAGCTCGAAACCGTGGTCGAGAAGCTTGAGCGAGGAGACCTGACTCTGGAGGATTCAGTAAAGCTGTTTGAGCAGGGCATCAAGCTCTCCGGCGCGTGCAAGCAGGAGCTCGATAAGGCCGAAGGACGGATCCAAGTTCTCGTTCAAGGCAAGCGAGGCGCCATGCAAACCGCCGACCTCGACGTCGAAGCCGCCGAACCGCGCTTCGGCCTCGCCTCCCAGCGCGAAGACTCCTGAGGCCCTACTGCGGAACGATCCGCGAGGCTACCTCGAGCTTATGAAAGTTCCGATAGCTCGCCTGGAATGTCCAGGTCTCCGAGTGGAATGTGTTCGGCTCACCGGTCACACGCGACCGCACGCTCGACGGCATCCAGAAGGAACGCCCATCCAGGATCACTGGGGCGTAGTCCACCGTAATGACCCACTCGCCTTTTACCGTTGGGGAGTACCACTGCGATCGGCCGCTGTTCGGCACGCGATGCTGTGGCATGGTGAGTTCCAAATGCGTCACCTGCAGGCTCGCCGGATCGATGACCGCTCGTCCACGCGCTTTCTCATGCAGGCAGGCGTCATTTTTCAGGTTCTCATCCCGCGTCCGAAAGCTGACCACGAACTGGCCATGCTCTTCATGCTCCAGCTGGTACTCCATGCATGCCTGCTGGCTCATAGAGACCACCGCCAGGCCGCCTTCGAATGCGCCTTCGATGGTTGCCGGCGCGTCCCACCCAGCCGAACTCGAAGGCCTTCCGTCCACCATCTTCACCTCGCGGGATTCAGCCAGGCTCATGCTGCCGTCGGCGCTTGGTTCCCGTTCCAGCCGGAAAATTGAGTCGGCTTCCTTCCTGTCCCACCTGGTCCCCGGCGTCATCTCCGAGACCGAGTGCTCGTCACAGAAGAAGCTCGGAATTTCGCGGTCGTAACGCTGCAGGTTCTGTTCCAGCCCGCGCAGGATTCCTTCGAATGCGTGCTTCTGCTTCGCGGCCAGGGCAGGAACCATCAGCAACGCAACTGCGGCGACCGTCCACCTCTGCATGGTCCCTCCTGCGAACAGGCATTCCAAGGAACAGCACACTGGATCTCTCGATCCTCGTACTTCCAGTTCCTGCTGCGCACTTCAAATCCGCAGGAGACTCTGATCGAACCACACGTCGAGATAATCAGCAGCAAGCAGGAATCTATAACCCGGAGCGAGGCCGAGCAGCCGCCTGATTTCAGGGCAATTCTGGTATACGTGGCCCGTATGGACGGGCTGAAAGAACTTTGGATCTTGTGAGAATTCTTCCCCGCACCATAGATACCATCCCGTCGTATCGGGTGTGGTAGGGTGTCTCAGCCCATGGAACGGAAAGAGGCCTAGGGTCTGAAGTGCGATTCCTGAGTTCACCGTGCTGTTAGATGGCGTAAAAACTGCTCCGTACTCGGCACACAACTCGGCTTGCATGCGCTCCATCTCGCGAACATCTTGCATGTTCATTGCGGGCGTCAAGTTCCGAATCGCATCACTCTTCATGCTTCACTGCCCCGCGCAAACTTCACACTGCTCACGTATCCACTAATACAGGGGCACTGTTGGATCGATACTCCGCGACCAGGCATCGATACCCCCGGCCAGCGATTGCGCAAAATCGAACCCCTGGGCCCGCAGCCACATCGCTACGGACAACGACCTCTGGCCGTGGTGGCAGAGCACCACGATCGGAGCGTCCGGGTCCAGCTCTGCATGCGCGCGCGAGGGAACGTCCCCCATCGGCATCAACAACGAATCCGGCAGATGCGCGGTTTCATACTCCCATGGCTCACGCACATCCAGCAGCACCACCGGCTCCCCAGCCGCGCGCAGCCGAGCGTACGCCTCCACCGTAATTTCCGGATCCAAGTTCTCCATCCCTGACTCCACCTTTTCCTCGCTCCCCAGCATACGTCTGAACCTACTCTGCCTCAGGCAGGCTCCTGCTGGCTAAGGCAGTGCAACGTGCCCAGCCCCCACACCAGATCCACAGCATGGATGCCGACGACTTCGCGGTCGGGGAAGCAGTCGGCGATCGTGTTCAACGCATGACGATCGTTGGCGTCGTTGAACGTAGGAACCAGCACCAGCCCGTTGGCAATGTAGAAGTTGGCATAGCTTGCCGGGAGCCGCTGCCCCTGGAACAGCACAGGGGAAGGCATCGGCAGCTCGCGAATCTCGAACGGCTTGCCCTTCAGGTTCCGCGCCGCACGCAGACGCTCCAGATTCTCCGCCAGCGGAAGGTGATTCTCATCCGAGGTGTTCGGCTCTACGCAGGTGAGGATCGTGTTCGGCTTTACGAAGCGCGCGATGTCGTCGACATGTCCATGCGTGTCATCGCCCGCACAGCCGCGGTGTAGCCAGACGGTCTTCTCGATACCCAGATACTCCGCGAACGCCTGCTCCAGCGCAGCGCGGGTGACCTCCTCGTCGCCTAGCCCGGGATTGCGCTGCTGCACCTCTGAGAGCAGGCACTCCTCGGTGGTGAGGAGGATGCCGGCGCCGCTAACGTCGATCGATCCTCCTTCGAGCACGAGCCGATGTGGCCTGCCGGCGGCATCTTCGATCTGCGGCTTGATCTCTTGCAGCCCGTAGTGCTTCGCAACCTGATGCGGCACCTGATCGTCGCGGTTCCAGTTGTCGTACTTCGCCCAGGCGTTGAACTTCCAGTTTGTGACTGCCAGTTGCCCCTGGGGCTTGCGCACGAAGATTGGGCCGGAGTCGCGCAGCCACACGCGGTCTGTTTGCCACTGATGAAAGTGAATGCGCGCGAGGTTGGCGCCGCCCCTTCGCAGGACGGAGGTCGCAGACCGCTCGGCGGTCGCATTGTTTACCAGAATGTGCACGTCTTCCACGCGCGAGAGCTGGCGAACAATCTCGGCGTATACCCAGTCAATCGGGCGAAACTTGCCCGGCCAGTCTTCCGGATTGTGCGGCCACGCGATCCAGGTTGCGGCGTGCGGCTCCCACTCAGCGGGCATGCGGTAATCAGGTGCGTTCATCTGCTAACAGGCTAACGCACTCGGAATCGCCCGCTGGCAAATCCGGCCATTCACATAGAGGAGAAGTCCACCGTGATCGTCGTAGTAACATCCGTCGGCTGTCCATTGACCATGTAAGGCCGATATCGCCACGCCGAGACCGCGTCCAGCGCCGGCTGACGCAGCTCTTGAGGACCATCGAGCACGTGCAGCCCTGTCACCGAGCCGGCTCTGCTGATATGAGCCTGCAGCCGCACCACACCGGTCAGGCCGCTCTGTCGGACACTCTCCGGAATGATGGGAACCCGTGAAATGACCAGATGAGAGTTCATGGTGGTTTCCGGCACCTTCACCTCTTCACCGGAGGTCACGTCCGGAATCGGAATGACGGCAGGAGGAGTGCGGTCCTGGCGTGCGGCTTCGACCGCCATCCTCTGCTCCGGAGTCAGGGGCTCTCTTGAAGGCTGCGGGAGGGGCGCGGCCTCTCGGGGCGCGCGGCTTACGGAGGCCGCTGGATTCGAGTTCTCGGGAGCCGAGGCGATCGGGCCGGCTGCTGCGGACGGAATCGCCGGAGTTTCAGTAGCTGGCGTTACTGGCGGAGCCACGGCCGCTGGAGGTGCCGCGGCAGCTTCCGGCGCAGCGCTTTGCGTGGGCTCTCCGTGCCATGCGGTTACGGCCGAGTCGTATCCGGCGTGGGTTGCAGTCTTGACCCGCTCCCACCCGCCACTGCGGCTGACGACGTACCCTGCGCCGGCGAGGAAGAGAACAACTAGAACGCCGATCACTGGGCCCGCAGCGATGGACCGGCGAGGAGCCGATTCGGCATAGCTGGACAGCGGAGCTGCTCCCCTTGCTGAACGACCGGCAAGAAGTGGCTCGTCAGCGGGCATTGCTGTTGTCGCGGGGCTGGGGTATGAAGCGGGTTCCGAAGCGCGCCTGTGCGGGATGGCTTCCGGCTCCGGCATCAGGACCAGCCGCGCGCTGTCTTCGGCGGCAGCGGCGGCAGCAAGATTCCGTTCCTTTCGCGCGGCGCGCTTTGACTCGGCAGAGCGCGATGGCCGGGTGCTGCTCCGCATGGGAAGGATCCGCTCTTCCGACGGATGGTTGGTTGGGGGAGTGGCTTGTGGGATGGCCGCGAGCGGCTCAGCCGGTACTGCCTGGTTAACCTCTTTCAGCTCGTCTGTCGGTACGTCCTGACCATTGAGCATGCGTTGGAGGCGTTCCAACAGGATCCGGTGCGAAGGCCCAGCCTCGCGAACCTCATCGATTATGCGGCCGGTGACCGCCTCGGTGATGGCGGTGAGAACTGTGTCGGTCCCGGCAGACTGCTTCTCTGTCATTCCGGCTACGGCAGACCAGAAATGCATCGCAAAATGCTTGTTCACGCCCAGCTCGCGGAGCAAGGCAGGCAAGCAGTTCAGATCGCCGCAGGGCACATTGTGGCGAGCGCAGACCGCCAGAAATTCGCGTACATTGCGGCTGGCGGGCGCAGTCGGAAGCGTATTGGCGTTGGCAGGCATCCCTAGGAATAGGATGCCTGAGCCAGACGGCGAAGTCACCCTCCGGACGGTTACCTAAGTTACGATACCCGTGCTCGAATCAGGCTAAGTGACTGGAAATCCTCCGCTACGAAATCCAAGATAAAAATGGCGGCGATTCGACTCAGGGGACCGGTTCCATGGTCACTTCAAGTTCCTGGTGACGGTTGGTGTCCTCGATGTCAAAGCTGCCCAGCCGGAGCGGTTTGCCGGGTGTCAGGTAGGAAGCGCCTTTGATAGTTGATTGCCGGATGACAGGATCCTGCGTCGCTTCGCCGGCTTTCAGCTCCGCGGGTGTAGTCGACTGCTCAACGGAGGTACGCAGACGGATGCCCTGCGCGCTGACATCCATGCTGGCGGTGAAACTCATTCCGACATCGATGTACGTGACCTGCGTCTCGTGTTGAGCATTGGAGCCTGTCGCTATCGGGATGCGGCTGCCCTGCTTCATCGAGGATTCCTGGCCCGGAGTCACGATCATGGAGTAGCGGTGGGTTGAGATGCGAGTGGTGCCCTCCAGATCGGTGACCACGTAAGTGAGCCGATAATTCGGCCTGGGACGGTCCAGCTCCGAGATCATGCGTTGCGCAAGCGCCATCTGGTCTGGCTGGGCGCATATCGCAATCGCGTACTGGTTGGGAACAACAAATGATTTTGCGTCCGGCGGTAGTATCTGGCGAAGAGCCGTGAAGATTTCATTCGCGTCCTGCTGCTGGGTCGCGTTCTGAAGGTGGAACACACGCACATTCTCGGTGGTAGGACTGGAGCACTGGAGCACTCGGACCGGTCTCTGATCGGCCTTCTGATCACCGGCCGCAGTTTGGGCGAAGGCGGTCACACTGGAAAGCAGAGCGGGTAGAAAGATAGAGCTCAGAAAAGCGCTGCGGATATATTGCGGGTTCATTCGGTCACTCCTGTGTCTTGCGGGGGTGGAGGTGGAGGCGTGAAGAACTTCTGAAAAGCCGTGCTCTCCTGCTGAGCGATCTGCGCCCTTGCCTCGAAGCTCAGGTCGGTAAGTTCAGCAGGCCGGGCTACATGGACAAGGCGAACGAGCTGCTGCTCCTCGCGGGTCAGCGCGCGCTCCTGTACGGGCCGCTGAGGCTCTGCCGAGGTCTGTTTCGCGGGTGATTCCCGGTGCCGCATTCGACCCACGGTGGCCGGGTGGGCACATGGCGCTGATTCCGTCCCGCCGCTTGAAACTGGCAGAATGCGCTTACTGATCGGTTTGGAGGCGGGCGCCGCCGCCGTCTTTGCGGCCTGCTCCGCACGTTCGTGGTGCACTCTCCAGGACCCAATCAGCACTACCGAGCAGAGCAGGCCGGCAAGGGCCGCTCCGGTGAGCATTCCCAACCACCAGGCGCGATCAGGTCGCCACTTCAAGCGCCTCGCGACGTGCCCTTCCTGGGCGCGATACTGGAGCCGTTGCTGGATGCGCGCCTCCATACCGTTGGGCGGCGTGGCCGCGGCCAGCGCGGAGAGCGTTCTGTCGATGGTGTCGTCATGTCTGTGTTTCATAAGTGAGTCCTTCAGTCTGGAAGCCTCTCCCGCAACCGAGCGCGGGCGCGAAAGATCAGGGAACGCACGCCCGATTCGCTCTTGCCCATCACCGCTGCGATTTCAGCATTCGATAGTTCTTGCATCGCGGATAGAAGCAGGGCCTGGCGTTCGTATTTTGGCAGCCGCTCGATTGCATGCAGCACTTGCCGCATCCGCTGAGCGTCTTCAAAGAGCCGATCCGTGGGCGCTTCGCGCGAGGCCAGCTCAGCCAGGAACAAATCTTCCATCTGGTCCGGACGTACTTTGCGGCGGCGGTCGATTGCCAGGTTCCACGTGATTCGCACCAGCCACGGGCGAATCTCAGCGACTCGGACGAGCTCAGCCTCACGCTCCAGAACTCGTAGAAAGACGTCCTGCACAATGTCCTCTGCCTCGGCGCTGTTTCGCACCACAGAGAGCGCCACGCGATAAAGCAGGCCGGAGTAGTCGCGCGCGAGCGCGGCCAGATCGGGCCCGGCAAGAACCCTTTCTGCTGAGAACACGGTCAAGCTCTGTTCCCCGATCGCTTGCATGAATTCCTTCTGCAGCAAAGACGTTTGCGGCCCGGAGTCCGCTCGGATTTTTCGTGTATCGAGGGGTTCACTGCGGCACGCACCAGCTACGCAACGCCGCTCGCATGGTTGAACCCCGGTACAATAGACCCCGGCAGCCTGGAAGGACCTTACAACATGAGTTGGTTCAAGCGGGAAGAGAACGAGATCGTCAACGACGCGCGTAAGACCGTCCGGACCGAGGGGCTCTGGACCCAATGCGGAAGCTGCCGCCAGGCCATCTTCCGGAAGGACCTCGAAGAGAACCTGAACGTCTGCCCCAAGTGCGGCTACCACTTCCGCATCGATGCGAGGCGTCGGATCGATCTGCTGCTGGACCCCGGATATGAGCTAGTGGACATGGATTTGCGTTCGACCGATCCGCTCGACTTCTCCGACCTGAAGAAGTACAGGCACAGATTGACAGAAGCGCAAAGGAAGACGGGCCTGAACGACGCTATCGTCAACGCGGTCGGCACCATTGGTCCTCATGCCGTGGTGATCAGCTCGATGGAGTACGGGTTCATTGGTGGCAGCATGGGTGCGGTGGTAGGCGAGACCATCGCTCGGGCCGTCGACCGCTCGCTGGCGACCCGGCACCCGCTGATCATCGTCGCCGCATCGGGCGGCGCGCGCATGATGGAAGGCATTGTCTCGCTGATGCAGCTGGCGAAGATATCCTCTGGTCTGGCGCGCATGGACGACGAGCGGATCCCATACATCTCCGTGATGACGGACCCCACCACCGGAGGCGTGACCGCCAGTTTCGCCATGCTGGGGGATCTGAACATCGCTGAACCCGGGGCGCTCATCGGCTTCGCAGGGCCAAGGGTGATTGAGCAGACCACGCGCCAGCGGCTACCGGAGGGCTTCCAGCGTTCCGAGTTCCTGCTACAGCACGGCTTCCTGGATGCGATCGTCAGCCGCAAGGAGATGAAGGGCTACCTGCAGCGGACCCTCACCTGGATGGCTGGGAGCGCCGAGGCGGCAAGCTAGCCAGAACTTTAGTGTGTCGCAGACTTGGCGCTGCTGCGCCTCTTCTTCGTAACCGGAGCCGGTGCAGGAGTGCAGGTCACGGGCGCGGGCGGAGGAGGAGCCGGCCGGGCTGCGGCCTGCTGCAGCCGGATCATCCTCTGCTCCTGAGCCTCCGTGTTGGCCTGGAGCTGGTCACCCAGGCTGCGGCGCGCGTCCGCAATGCTGCCCAGGGCATCGTCCAGCGCTCCGACCTGGTCCTTCGGCGCGGCCAAGCGGCCGGCTGCATCCAGCCGCAGCATGACGTCATAGAGCGCATCGACGTTGCGGAAGACGGGGAGGGCCTTGGCTGCGGAGTCTGGGGCAGCATCCGCCGCCATGACCAGGCCAGGAAGCGTTTGGTCGATATCGCGCTGAACCGACTGGAGGTTTCCATCCGCTTCGTTCTTGATCGCGGAGGAGGCCTTCCACTTGTCGATATTCAAAGAACTGAGCGCTTCCTTCACGAGCCGGATGCTGGGCTGGAGCGTCGCGCCCATGCGCCCGGAGTTGGACGGAGCTACCCCGGCCGGCGAAGGTGCGGCATTCATCCCTTGCGCTCCGGCTGACACTATTCCACAGGACGTGCCCAGCGCCACACAGCCTATCCAAACCCGCAAACTCATTGCATTTCCTCCATCACACAGCCGTCGGCCGGGAGCGATGTTCCTCCGGCGAGTTTACATGCGCATCAGGTCTTCGATATTCGATGCAGCTTTTCCCCTTCTCCGCCGACAAGTCGGTCGATTTGCCCGGTTTGGGAAGCGACGACCCTACTTTCTGGATGGCCGCTCAACCGGGAGGTTAGACCCACGCATGCACGATTCGGGGTGCTTTGCCTCGCAGTCGAAGGTCGTCCTGTCGGTCCGCGAAGTATCGGGCGTTGAGCTCGGGGGCTCCCAGGTCTTCTATCCCTTTGAAGGCCGCGAGCTCAGATGCAAGCTGCGGAGGGGTGAAGAAGAGCTTGAAGTTTTCTCCGGCAAGTGCAACACGAGCGGAGAGGGAATCAAACGCAAGCTGCTCGAGGTGAGGCAGAACGGATCGGGGTTGGGCGTAGTCGAAGGCCACTCCGCTGCCCGTCGGTTGATGGGCGAGGAATGTAAGGGTAGAGCGGAAAGCTTCGAGGGTCAGGTAGGGAACAACGCCGAGCCAGCTGAAGAACGTAGGAGCCGCCGGGTTCCAACCGGCTGAGCGAAGCTCGTCTCCTGCGGACTGGCACTCGAAGTCCACCGGAATATTGGTCAGGCACGCAGGCTGCGGCAGGCCTGCGGAGTGGAGCAGTTCCTGTTTCCAGGCCTGGGTGGCAGGATGGTCCACTTCAAATACGCGCAGCTCCGGGTAAGGATTGCGGTGAGCAAAGGTGTCGAGCCCCGCGCCGAGCACGACATACTGGCTGACTCCGGCCGCTACGGAGCCGCGGAGCACGTCCTCCGCAAGGCGGCTACGGACCACTAGCAGAGCGCGAAGGCCTATGGAGTGGGGACGCGGTTTGTGTTCGGCCACTCGGCCCGGCGTGCGTTCCAGTTCGCCGGCATGCGGGCCAAGGATGCGAACCGCGAAGGGATCGTCGAAGACCAGCGGCGGGGGATCGTAGAGCTGGTGCGCAGCACGCCGCAGAGCCACTCGAAGGGCCGTCCGGGACGGGAGAGCTGCTTGCAAGCCGCCGCTAGCTCCGGAAGACGCGCTTCGTCCAGAGGCGAACGAGGTACACGGTTGCAAATGCAAGAACCGCAAGTCCGCAGGGCAGCCCGACCCGCCGATAGCTGTAGGCAAAGTCCACAGCGCTATGGGTGGCGAAGTTGTAGAACAGAATGCCGAAGATGGCGCAGAAGGTGGTCGCAAAGAAGGTCAGGAATCCCGAGGCCAGCGCAATCAGAATGCTTCCAAACCAGCCAAGTTGACCAAGTGGAATACGAAAGATGTACCCCTCACTGAAGCTGCGAGCTGCGGAAGCGGCAGGGGTCGAGGCGGTGCGGCTCATACAGGTAGAATAGCCTCTTATGGCGGATAGTGCGAAGAGTGTCTCGGGCAGTGGGCTGGTGGCGGCGACAGAGGTTGCGAGTGAAGCGGCCGTCCGAAGCTCGCCCAACGGACTGCATTATGCCCCGTTCGCTGATACCGGTTTAGACGAGGCCGAGCTCGGTCGGATGGTGCAGGCTGTACCTGCATCCATAGCCGCGGCCCTGAGCGGTAAAACCTATTTCTTCGTGC
>Ga0207667_10010935_pt1 | contig 10576 bp, 15 predicted proteins | sample KBSCornC52_FD_184301 | JGI IMG/M metagenome (GOLD analysis project Ga0207667, IMG submission 184301) | Corn rhizosphere microbial communities from Kellogg Biological Station, Michigan, USA - KBS Corn C5-2 (SPAdes) (version 2) | ecosystem: Host-associated > Plants > Roots > Rhizosphere > Soil ...
AGAATTAAGGTGAAGAGTGTGTATTCTGGTTGGAATGAGCTGCGGCGGTGCGCAGAAGTTGTAACTGACACGATTCCTCCAATGGCGGCGCCCCCACCTACTTGTCAGTAGGACGTAGTTTACCTACATAAATGGGGCGACGACAGTGTTTGCAGCGGATTCGCTGCTCCTCCTTTCCCAGCTTCCCAGGGGTGCACGGTGGCAAAGGCACCAGAAGTGTCCATCACAAAGTGAAGTGTGCACCAATAAGTCATGTAAGTCAAGACGTATTAATCAAGTAACTACACTGTTAGATGCAGTTACTTGCCAACAAGGTTCACGGATAAGCTGCGTTTCCGTACTTATCGCAGAATATCGAGAGGGGGTCTTCGGCTCTCCCTTGCAATTCGACCGCATTCTGTCCCAAGCCAAGAGACAATCAAGACGAACTGACGGTCGGATGCGAGCTGTTAGCTTGCTAGCTAAAGTAATGTCTCGAAGTTAGATAGGGTAAAGTAATATTACGGTCATCCCGGTACAGCGGGCGTTGGTTATCCGGCGTTCTCCAAAGCGTGGGTATCACAGCTCTATTCACGCGAGAATGCGCTCCGGAGTTCTGCGGGTCCGCCTGTACGTATTGTTGCCCGTGATGTCATTCTCCCGGGTCCAACCGAAACACTTGCGGCAGCATCGCCCTGTAATCAACCTGCTGCAAGCCGGCTGAGCGGATGGCTTCACGTGCATAGGCTCATCCCGACAATCAGGAATTAAGTTTGGCGCAGCAGCCCGGAAACGAAAACGCCCCAGGGTCGGTTTAACAGCTCAACTCTGCTGTAGTAGCTCCCGCCCAAGCACGTCCTCTAGGTCCTCGTATCACCGCCTGAGCTTTTGTGTAGTCTTTCCTCCCCTGCGACGTGTGCCAACCGCGTGTCGAGTTGCAGGAGCCCGCTCGACCGGCGCGCCGAAGGTTACATCGGCTGTGGCGTTGTCGTGATAGCATCGTCCCGTTTTCTCTGCGGAGGTGCGTGTGTTCCAGCGAGGACGATCGTCAATGCTGCTGCTTGGGCCTTTTCTCTTACCGGCTGTTCTCTTGTGGGCAACACCGAGGCAGGGTCAAACAACCTCACCGATGCGCAACCCGCTCGAGGGTACGGAGATCTTTCGACACTATTGCGCCTCTTGTCATGGAGTCGACGGACGAGGTCATGGACCAGCCTCAGTTGCGCTGAAGCATGGGGCTCCGGATTTGACGCGAATCTCGCATAGGAATGGCGGAACGTTCCCTTTTCGGCGGGTCAAAGACATCATAGAGGGAAAAGAGTCTGGACCACTGGCGCACGGCAATCGAGAGATGCCAGTTTGGGGACCTATCTTCCATGAATTCGAATCAGATATGGACTTTGGTGAGGCAAGGTTGGACGCCGTCACCAAAACCGTAGAGGCAATGCAGCAAAAATAGGCAGCGTGTGATGATCGCACGGGCCAGTGACGACGGCCATGGCACGCCAAAGCGCTATGCAAGGCAGCCCGACGCTGCACTCGGGGGCTCGTCCGTTACGCGACTTCCATCAAAACAGGCTCAAACTGCCGCTGTCGAAGAAACGGCGCGCCCATCCGCAGGTTGTCACGGCGGCGTTCTCACTCAGTCCCAGAATCACTAGTTCCGTTTGGGGATCGTTTGCGTAGGCCGCCGCTTTCGCCTCCTCCATGTTCTGAGCAATGATGAGCTTACGAGGAGGCTTCGTGCCTGTATCTGCCATGCGGCCGAGAATATCGTCAGCACCGCCGGCGGGTAAGATCACCGAAGTGAGGGAGGACTGTGGAACAATGGGCCCAGTTGCACGTGGAGATCGGACGCCGCGACGTGTGGTTCAGTCGGGCGGCCTACTCCACCCAGGTGCATGCGGCGCCGGGAGTGTTTTCGCAGTAGAGCACACGCCAGGACTTCGGCTTGTGCGCCGCCGTCCAGGCGCATCCCCGAATGAAGTAGGGCTTCGCCCAGACCTCGCTATCGATGGCGCGGGGCGCAATGACGGTCACCTGAACAGCGCTTTCGGCCGGAACGCCGCGGCGGGGATCCATGATGTGCGAGTAACGGCGTCCGCCGGCACGGAATGATTTCTCGTAGCTGCCCGAGGTAGAGAGAGACAGGTCTTTGAGGAACACCTGCGCCGCGTTCTTCCGGTGGTCCCAGGGGTCGGCAATGCTGATGGGCCAGCCGCGGGGCTCCTCTGGAGGGTTGCCAAGGCCGAAAATACTGCTGCCCGATGCGGCGACGAGCGCGTTGCGAATACCTCGTGCGCGGAGGACCTCGACCATGCGATCGACGGCGTAGCCCTTGCCCACTCCGCCCGGATCGATCTCGACGCCGGGACGATCGAAGCGCACGGTTCGCTTCCGTGCGTTCAGTTGCACGTGCCGGTATCCCACCAGTTCGAGCGCTTCGCGGATCTGGTCGGGAGATGGAACATGACGGCCCCCGCCGGAAAAGCCCCAGGCGCGCATGAGCGGGCCGACGGTCAGATCAAAGGTCCCTTCGCTCGCGCGGCTGTACTCGACGCAATCGGACAGGAGACGGAACAACTCCGGCGAGACTGCGACCGGACGCGCGGCCGCCTCGCGATTGATACGGCTCCACTCGCTCGCGGGCCGGTAATTCGAGAGCAACGCGTCCAAGCGGTGGGCTTCCTCAAACGCTGCGTCCATCGCCTGGTTCATGGACGCCCGATCGGAGCCATAGAGGACGACGGAAAACGTAGCCCCCATGGCATCCGTGCTTCTTTCCATCTGCAGCGGTCCGGGTGCTCGCACCAGCAGAACCGCTGCGAACAGGGTGAGAAACAATCGGCTCAGGATTGCTCCCTCGCCATCTGGTTCTTCCAAAAGGCTTCGTAGTCGAACATCGCTTCCTTGATGGGCACGCCGCGCACATCGATCTTTTTCAAGTCCGCCGACCCGAGTCCCACGGCCTCGGCCAGAAGCATCATATTGTCGGCGTACTGGAACGTCTCATCGCCGGGCTGTAATTGTTCCGGAGGATGCCCCTTGGGGTCTTTGAACACGCGATACGGCGCCTCATGCCGGCCGGCACGGGGATTGTAGCCCATGGTAGCCGCGGCCACAGCGTCCGTATTCACGCAGTTCCTGCCGACGACAAGTAGTCCCGGATGAGCGGGCTTGGAACCCAGGACCCATGGGCCCTCGCCACCGACCATGGAAACGATGCCGTCGGCGATGGCGAGGTCCACCGGGCGCGCGCCGAGAATATCGACGAGAATTCGAGGGAGCCGCCAGCCTTCGTACCGATTCGACTTCGGATCGAGTTCCGCGGGCGCGCCGGAAGGCGCCTGCACCTGCCCGTAGTGGAAGACGGTCTCCCGGTTGCCATACAAGCCCATCGGCGTGATGCCGAACAGGTTCTTGATGCAGACGGTGAGACCCATCTCTTCGTGGTTCTTCATCTTGCCCAGGCTCACGAAGAAATCGCAGTCCTGATAGGAGTGGTTCAACTGGAATGCTGGGAAGATGTACGGTTTGCTCGGGACCTTCAGCAGAGAGTATTGCTTGCCTTGGCCGAGCGCGTTGGTGTCCTCGAATTCGACCAGGGGCGCCGCATTGCGGATAGCGGCGACGTCCCAACCGCCCGAGAGCAACTTGTCTTCGAGTTTGTAGCCGGGCTTGCGACTGCTGGCGCTTTCGAGAATGCGGATGCGCTTCGCGCCGAGTTCACCGAACACCGCGACCACCGCCCCGACCACGCGGGGGTGCACCCAATGCGTGTCGCCCGCCGTGTATCCGGGGAACCGTCCGCCGCCGGTCAGATTGACCTTTATGCCGACCGTCTTCCCCTTGACCTGGTTGCCGATCCCGCCGATCTGATCGAACATCTGCCGGAATCGGGTCGTCAGATCCTCGTCGTAGCTGCGGACCTTGGCGACGGATACCGGTTCCACCGGACCCGCCGATACGGCCCGCGCCCCTTCGGCTGGCCGCGCTGCCATTGCCCCTAGAGCAAGACCAGAAAGTGCCAGCCAATCGCGCCGCGTCACACCCTCTCTTCTCATGATGTTGTCTCCTCTTAATATTCCATCGAAACCGCACCCCACAACAAAAGCTTCGGAATCGTCACTTCCGTTCTTCCCTCGGCCTCCCGCAGCGGCAGATCCACCGCCGCACCCTCGGGTGTTTCCAGGCGAGCCGAGCCGAACTTCCCGGCCACACGAAGCGTGATCGCCTCCACTGGATGGTCGAAATAGTTGAGTAACTGCACGAGCAGAGGTTGTCCGGGACCGCCTCCACTCGCAAACGTGATTACCGACGGCACATTGAATGGGACCACGCCCAGGTCGTCGTCCGAGAGCAGTTCCTTGAGATCGCGCACCACCGCTTCGGGATCTGGATCTTTGTAAACGACTACGCGGCCCATGCCGGCCGGGACCTCAGCGAACGGCTCCGTCTTCGGAGCGCCGCCCCAGGAGGGACCGGCGATCACGAGCCCGCCGTTCTCGGCGAAATCTTGCAGCAGTTTGCGCTCGGCCGCGGACGGCGAGTCGAGGTCGGTGGTCACGAGCGCGCGGAACTTTGCCAGTGAAGCGGCGTTCAGCCCGGAACGCGTCACCAGGCGGTAAGGCACCTGGCGGCGTGCCGCGAGGTTCAGGTACTCGTCGGCGAGATCCTGTTTCGTGCTCGCCGGATCGAGCACGATGCCGACATTCCCATATGGCGCAAGGGCACGCCAGGCGGCGTGGCTCTCGGCGAATTTCAGATAGCTCGAGATACGGCGCCATGCTTCGAGCGCCGAGGCATCCCGGGCGCGCAGTTTGGCGCGAAGAGCATCGTCGAGCGAGACGATCCAACGACCGCCAGCCGCGGCAGCATCGGCCACGGTACGCGCGTAATCGACGGCCGAGGCGTTCTCGATCTGGTCGCTGATCCACACCGGACGCGAGGGCGAGGCAAGACCGAACGACCGCACCAGCCAGATATTCGACTTGATCCACGGCTCGCTCGAGGGCGCACCGCGGATACCCATTTCCGAGAGATTGCGTGCGCTCGGAGCCACGCCCGCGACAGCGACAATCGGTGCAGGCTTCCACCGCCACGGCGCCGCGTCCTTCGCGATCTCGACGACCAACATGGAGTCGGCGGCTTTGCGCAAGGCGGCAGGAAATTCCGGGGCGAACTCGCCTTCGAGCACAAGTCCATCGAGCGCAGCCCGGGCGGCGTCCGCAGCGATTTTCGACGCATCGCCTGCCGCATAGACGAGGCCGAGCACGGCCAGACCGCGCTTGTGTGCCGCCTCCGCATAGACCTTCACGAGTTGCTGCTGCTCGGCTTCGACAGCCACACGGGCAGGCGCGCTCCAGGTGACCAGCAGGCAGTTCGCGGGCGAGTCTTCAAGAAGACCGAGCGTGGCGGGTTCGTACCAGCGGGCGAGAGCGTCGCGGACAGCAGCATCGGCGGGGAGCGTTTTCGCCCGGGTTCGCCAGGCAAGTTCCAACGGGCCGCCAGTCCACCGGACCGGAACCCACACCTCCGGAGCAGGGGGACCCGAGACTCCGAGCGTGCACGGCAGCAAGAAGAGCGCCATCAGACGGGGGAACCAGCCGGGCATGTCCTCTCTCCACGATATTTCGTTGCTGGGTCCGATTGTCAGCTTTCCTGACGCCCGCTGCAAGAGAAACCCGCGGGCAGCCGCGAGGGGTAGGCTGGAATTTGCGAAGGGCACCGCACGGGAAAGGGCCAATGCGAAAGATAGCGGTTTATTCAATTCCGCAGGTTTACCGGTTGTGCTGTCAGCGTAGCTGACGTTTGGTATCAGACGACACACACAAGCATCCAGTTGCTTCTCCGTTTCCGTCGCGGGTTCTAGGTTGTCTCGGGTTGTCGAAAATTCTGATTAAAGACATGTGTCCACGAATTCCTTTTTTCCTGTATCAGATCCCGGAATATGAGTGCTGAAACCATGGCGTACGTCATGCCATTTCCCGAAAAAGCCGTTGCGACAAACTGATGCGGTTCATACGCGCCAATGAGCGGCAGGCCGCCCACCGCTTCAAGGACGGCCCCGATCCATTTGCGAACGATTTGATAGGACCGTCCGCCTAAAAGGCCGGCAAGGTATTTCTCGAGAGCATCGAACCTCTTCTTCGGGCTGACAGGAAGCTCGGAACGATGGTCTTCGCCGCCGACGATCAGGCGGTCCACTGGAGGCTGTTCCCCGATGTTAGCAAGGGACGCGCCACAGGGCCGAGTCCAAGGCGCTCACCCTTTCGAGGCATGTTCCCCGCCGCCCCCTGGTCGTCCAATTCAGAGTTGAGCAGGTTAGACGCTGTTAGAGTGGATCGCTTCTCCCTGCCGTAGACATCTGTGTGGTTGCCATCGGCAACACGGGCAGCAGCAAGGTAGTCTCAGACTGAGGCTCATCACAAGCACCCACATACTCACGCGCATCGCAGCCAAGGAACGAAGTTGAAATCGAGTTGGGAATGCCAGAGACATCGCCAAAACAATCTTTTGACAACCAAGTTGCAACTGTGCTGATCCGAACCCCCCATTCTTTGAATCAAATGTTCCATAACGACTTGAAAGCAGCTTTTGCAAATTGCTATTGATTTGCTCTGCTCTGGTACGGGCTACTGTAGCTGCTGACTGAAAGCTACAGACATCAAGAGATCAAGGGATTGTCATGGCAAAGGTGATTGAGTTTTACGTACCGAAGAGATTCCGGAAACCGTTGAAGTGGGCTCCGCAGCTGCAATGCGGAAAGCTTATCGAGTTTTGCTCGCAGGCAAAGAAATCAGCCTAGCTCAACCACTCGTTGTCTGGAAGCTCTAAGGGAGCACGTTGCGATCACTAGGATCGCATCAGGCAAGAAAAGACAGGAATACCACATGAAAAATCGAGCTCTAACATTGGCGCCTTCCGAAGCAGAAGCAATCGAACGTGCCAAGCAGGGAGATGCGGAAGCCTTTGCGCTGCTGTACGGGCTGCACAAGAGACGAGTTTATTCGCTGTGTCTTCGTATGACGGCTAACTCGGCGAAAGCCGAGGATCTGACTCAGGAGGCCTTTCTGCAGTTGTTTCGCAAGATTGGGACTTTTCGCGGCGAGTCAGCTTTTTCCACTTGGCTGCACCGAATGGCAGTAAATGTTGTCCTCATGCAGCTGCGCAAGAAGAGCCTTCCCGTGGTCCCGCTGGAAGAGACGCTGGAAAGCGAGGAAAAGACACCGAAGAAGGAACTGGGTGCGCAAGATCCGGTCTTATCGGGCGCCATTGACCGGCTGCGGCTGCAACGCGCGGTGGATGCGTTGCCGCCGGGATACAGACGGATTTTTGTATTGCACGATGTGGAAGGATACGAACACAACGAGATTGCTGCTATGGTGGGATGCTCCATCGGCAACAGCAAATCTCAGCTACACAAAGCGCGCATGAAGCTGCGCGAGTCGCTCAAGACAAGCAGAGCCGAAAAGGCCGCGACGAAACATTGGGGAGAGATGAAGTATGAACTGTGTGGAGTTTGACGAAGGTCGATTGACAGTGGCCGGAATACCAAGAACGGGGCTACTCCTGACGTGATACCGGGGCAACCCAAGGGGCAAAGAATCAGCAGGACGAAAAAAGTCGTCATGGAGGCTTCTGCTCTGACGCAGTCCAAGGTGCACACGTCACGCCCCGGCTGCTGGCGAACTCGGAAACGAGCTAGAGGCTAGCCGCCGTCAGAACGGTAATGAGAACGCCTCCTCCAATTGCAAAAGCGTCCTCCAGAACCGCAATTCCCAGATCAGGCCGGTCACGGCTTAGCCTCTTGCGCATGTGATAGCCGGAAAAGGCTCCCGCAATCGCTCCCAAGCCGCCGAGGACCGCCCCCTCCGTAAGAGGCCGCTTCACAACACCATAAATTGTTGCCCCGCATATCGCCCCCGACACGATACGGGACGCAAGCGGCGCGGCATTCAATCGGCTAGGGGTAAAGGGCAGCTTATCTGCAATCAGTTCGCTTACCGCAAAATCGGTGATTCTTTTCGCCGCCGTGGCTGAAAGGATTGTGGCAAGCGGCGAACTTCCGAGGCGAATCAATCTACGTTCTGCCGCCCAAGCGAGGACCGCGGGCGCAGTCAGCGCGCGCAAACCCGCCACTGCACCTATCCCGATTGCTAACGCGGGAGTGTAGGAGCGCTTCATTTATTTGCCACCAATCTCATCTGGAGCAGATTCTATCGCTAAAGCTACGGAGTCTTTCTGCACATGTCAACATTCTCCCGTTCGCTCCACTAAAGTTGAGAAGTATGTGAATGGGAATGGCTTCCGTTCAGGGTCATTCATGTCCCAGAAGAAAGCTGGGGATTAGCTGTTTACTCTCCTAAAATGGAATGGTTGGCGGACAGCAACCCTGGAGCTAGTTAAATGGCGGATAGCTTCGAAGAGGTGGTCACAAGTGTGTGGCGGCAGATTCTCGTCCAGAATGCGAAGATTGTCGAACTTGACGGCAAGCGCTATTTCGTCAAGCGAACCTCGCGGCACCATTTTCGCCAAGTAGACCTCACGTTCGATGGACAGGGATTACGGGGAATCGAACAGAATCCCGAGACTGGCTCCCGGTGGGCGCAACTGGCTCGTGAGGGTAAGAAGGTCATGCAGTTTCTGAGAAACGGGCGCTACGTGGCTGTAGTCGTTGATGGACAGGTTTTCCCGTACGATTCGAGAGGCCGAGCCGGGGAGCCCGCTTAATCCTGCATGGTCTTCCTGATGGGTCGGATCATAGACCGCAGACGATTACTTCCACACAAACTCCCACAAACGCGCAAGGAATCACGTGCACTCATGGGTGTTCATGGATGGTCAGCGGAGACAAACAGTAATGGAAATGGTGGAGTTAGAAACTTGCGTGTGTTGTAAGATGAGCCCGCAATATGAAGAGTCCCGTGAATATCGTGGCAGCGATTGGCCTGGTTCTTGGTGGCGTGTTTGGCCTGCTAGGGACCGTAGTCACGGCGCAAAATCTTCGCGCGGCTTCATGGGGAATCGACGGGGTTGGTCTGGTCGTGGCTACCTCTTTGCTCGCCCTGAGATTCATCAGAAAAGGCAATGACTATGTTGCCGCCGGGTTTCTTGTATTCGCGATTGGAGAGGGCGTAATGCTTTCCGGGACGGCGGCGACCCTTGCGGAAAGCGTTCCTTCATTCGCCGCAGGCACAGCACTGTGGTCTGCTGCTCTATTGCTCACAAGTGTCCCCAAGGAATTCGCCTGTTGGATTCGTCTGGTAGGTATTATTGGTGCAATTCTTTTTGCAATTACGTCGGCAAGAATTTTTTGGGGGGAGCAAGTGCTTCCCACCTCCTCGCCTCTGCCCCTCTTCGCGTACCCCTTCCTCGTCCTCACGTTCGGCGGCTGGATTTGGACCCTGCTGAAAGCGGCCTGAGTAAAAGATCAGCTTGGAAGGGACCTGGATAATTCCGGCCCGAGCGCTGACCTTCCGGGCGGTTCCAGCTTGCTTGGAAGTGGCTGACGTAGAGCGACGCTAAACCCGCAACCGGGTCAATGAGTCAACAGTAAACTAAAAGACAGCCTCACTTCACTTTACTGGCAAGTGATCCAAGGTTTAATTATGAGATCGTGAACGACGACCGAATGACTCGGAAGAATGCGCACGCGCAGAAAAACATCGTCGCCAGAGTCAGACTCATGGATCGAGAGAGGAAAAAAGGTCAAAGTCTGAGTCACGAAAGACCGGAAACAGCCTGAAAGGCTCAGTATGGGATGAATAGTCGGGGGGGTATCTCCAGGCGCTGGTGCTAGCGGGCTAAGGAAATTACCTTTTTTCAATCGGTCGTACTGGTTCGTAGGATAATGGCCACGAAATGACGTGGACTCGTATCACGGGCGTTGTGGCTGGGTTCTTGGCAGTTTTGGTCTACGTGCAGTTTTTGTCGGTGCGGGTCGCAGTGCTGATCTTCTTGCTGTTCGCATCGTGTCTAGTTTTCTTGGTCTTCATCTGGCCGAATTTGCGACCAAAGAAATAACCGCGTGGCCTCGGAAGCGTAAAACTCTTAACTTAAGTCTTCCTCTCGCTATCCGGAAACGATTAGATAAAGTGCACGAAACGTACGCACGAGCGGCGGCTGCCTAAATTACGCACGAGCGGCGGGCGAGTATTTGCACGCTGAGGCAGAAAACGCACAACTTAAAAGAAAATTCCTTTCGGGTTTTCCTGTTGAGCAAAGTCCAGTTTGCTCCTCTCCTCGAAAGAGAGCACTTCAGGGGCTTTCCCGGGCACTGCTTTTCTTGCCGGATTTGCGGGGGTGCGCACAAACAGCGGACGGTAGTGACGGCGCATGCAAACGTGGCATCTTACCAATCGAAGCAAGAACAGGGCACAGAACCGATCCCACGGAGTAGCGGAGCGAGAATCATAAATCTTGGAACACCCGCAAAATGGGCAATTCTTTACTCTGATTGGGCGCATCTCTCCCCTTTGTCGTGATACAAATTTGTTCGATGCGGTTTCGTGTCTCCGGGGAGGCTGAGGAAAATACCGATCCAGACGGGAATATAGGGCTGCCGGTGAACCCTAGGAGGTCTTGAAAGAAACAC
>Ga0207667_10010943_pt1 | contig 10573 bp, 9 predicted proteins | sample KBSCornC52_FD_184301 | JGI IMG/M metagenome (GOLD analysis project Ga0207667, IMG submission 184301) | Corn rhizosphere microbial communities from Kellogg Biological Station, Michigan, USA - KBS Corn C5-2 (SPAdes) (version 2) | ecosystem: Host-associated > Plants > Roots > Rhizosphere > Soil ...
TTTCCGACCGCTGAAAGCTTTCTCGGGGCGGAAGACGACGTCTTGCGCGCCGCGGGTCTTAGTCCCGGCAAGCTCTCGACGCTCCGACGCGTCGCGGAAGCACTTGCAGCGGGTGCGCTCGAGGAGGCGATGCTGGAGGAGCGTTCGAGTCCTGATGCGATCGCGCTTCTCCGCGCGATCAAGGGAATTGGGCCGTGGACCGCTACGGTCATCTTGCTCCGCGGACTCGGGCGCCTCGATGTGTTTCCGATGAACGACAGCAGCGTGGCGCGAAATCTTTCGCTCGTCTCCAGCTCGGATCGACTCGATGTTGAAAGTACTCTCGATTCACTGAGTCCCCAGCAGGGGATGCTGTATTATCATCTGTTGCTTGCGCGCCTCGAGGCCCGGGACGACTTGGGACGCGCTTCCGGTTCCAAGGAGATCGAATGACTGAAACGGCCGCGACACTCGCTGGGCCTGACCTCGCCATGGGCGTCCCAATCTCGGAGATCGGCGACGGCGCGATGTTGCTCGGGCACGTGAGCGCAGAGCCGGTGATCCTCGCGCGGCGCGGGCACGAACTGTTCGCGTTCGATGCCTTTTGCACGCACTACGGCGCGCCTCTTGGAGACGGGCTGCTGGTCGACGATACAGTTCGTTGTCCCTGGCATCACGCGTGCTTCAGCGTGCGTACCGGCGAGGCCCTGCGCGCTCCAGCGCTCAACCCTATCGTATGTCGGCGCGTCGAGCAGCGGGGCGGGAATGCGTATGTCGGAGAAAAGCTCGAGCTCCTGGCACCGCCACGATCGTCTACATCCAGCTCGATACCGCAAGCGGTCGTGATCGTCGGTGGCGGCGCCGCCGGGAACGCCGCGGCGGAGATGTTGCGTCGTGAGGGATACGCGTGTGGAATCACGGTGTTGAGCGCCGATGAGTCGCGGCCATGTGACCGTCCCAATCTCTCGAAGGGCTATCTCGCCGGCATGTCGCCGGCCGAGTCGAATCCACTCCGACCACTCGATTTCTATAAAGAGCAGAGAATCGAGCTAAAATTGAATGCGCGGGTGGCCACGATCGATACGGCGAAGCGGCAGGTACGTCTCGCCGACGGGACAAGCCACGCCTATGACGCGCTGCTCCTCGCTACCGGCGCCGAACCAGTCCGGCTCGAATTGCCCGGCAGCGATCTGCCGCACGTGCACTACCTGCGCACTCTCGCCGACGGCGAGGCCTTGGTTGCCAAAGCGCTGACTTCGCAACGCGCCGTGGTCGTCGGCGCGAGTTTCATCGGCCTCGAGGTGACTTCGTCGCTGCGTGCGCGGAATATCGCAGTACACGTGGTCGCGCCCGATGCGGTACCTATGGAGCGAATTCTCGGGAGAGAAGTCGGAACGTTCATCCGTAAGCTTCACGAACGGCATGGAGTGACATTCCATCTCGGCACAACCGCTACCTCGATAGACGAGCATGGTGTGACCTTGAAGACCGGAGAACATCTCGATGCCGATTTAGTCGTCATCGGCATTGGCGTCCGGCCGGCGCTATCACTGGCGGAACGGGCAGGACTCGCCATTGATCGGGGCATCATCGTCGACGAATACCTCGAGACGAGCGTCCCGGGAATCTTCGCGGCGGGCGACATTGCTCGCTGGCCCGACCGGCTCACCGGTGAGCGCATTCGTGTCGAGCACTGGGTGGTAGCCGAGCGTCAGGGGCAGACCGCGGCGCGAAATATTTTGGGCCGGCGCGAGCGCTTTGACGCGGTCCCGTTTTTCTGGACCGAGCAGTACGAGTTCAGCCTCGCATATGTCGGTCACGCAGAGCGTTTCGACAAGGCGGAGATCGAGGGGCAACTCGATGCTGAAAAGCACGATTGCAGAATCACCTATAGCCGCGGTGGGAAGAAGTTGGCGGTGGCCCTCGTTCACCGGGATCTGGAAGGCCTGCGGGCGGAACTCGAGTTCGAGAAGACTATGCGAGTCGAATTGGCCCGATGAACCGCGCCCGTACGTTTTGGCGGTCGACAATCGGGAAGAAAATAGTGATGGCGGTGACGGGGTTGATCATGGTGGGCTTCCTCATCGGTCATGTGTCGGGGAATCTGCTCGTTTTTCGCGGCCCCGACGCGCTCAACCATTACTCCGCCTTCCTGAAAGGATTGGGCGGGTTCCTGTGGTTCGCCCGCGCGATCCTGCTCGCCTCTGTCACGCTCCACATTGTCGCGGCCGTCCAGCTTGCGGAGCTCGCCCGCGCTTCGCGTCCGGTGGGTTATCAGTGGCGCGACCCGCAGGTGTCGACGCTCGCCGCGCGGACAATTCGATGGAGCGGTGCGCTGATCCTGCTCTTCGTCGCACTGCACCTGCTGCACTTCACCACTGGCACCATTCAGCCGGTGCGATTCAGCACGTACGATGTCTACGCGAACATCGTTGGCGGCTTCCGCATCTGGTGGGTATCGGCGTTCTACATCGTCTCGATGATCGCGCTGGGGCTCCACATCTACCACGGCGCCTGGAGCAGCTTTCGCACGGTTGGAATGTCGCGGCCCCGGCCCAACCCGCTGCATCGGAGCGTCGCGACTGTCGTGGCGGTGTTCGTGTGGCTGGGCTTCACGATGATTCCCGTCGCGGTGCTGCTCGGCGTCGTGCACTGATTATGAACCTCACGCTCCGCGTCTGGCGGCAGGCCGGCCCAAAAGCGCCAGGGAAGTTGGTGGTCTACGAGGCTGAGGACATCAGCCCTGACATGTCGTTCCTGGAAATGCTCGATGTCGTGAACGAAAGCCTCACCGTGCGTGGTAAAATCCCTATCGCCTTCGATCATGATTGCCGCGAGGGTATCTGCGGCATGTGCGGTCTCATGATCAATGGTGTCGCCCATGGTCCCATGAAGGGAACCGCAACTTGCCAGCTCCACATGCGGAGCTTCAAGGACGGCGACACGATCTACATCGAGCCGTGGCGAGCCCGAGCTTTTCCAGTAATCAGGGATCTCACGGTCGATCGCACAGCATTGGACCGGATCATTCAGGCCGGTGGATTCATCACGGCCCCCACCGGTGGCGCGCAGGATGCGAACACGATTCTGGTTTCCAAGCACAGCGCAGATAGCGCCATGGACGCCGCGGCTTGCATAGGATGCGGCGCCTGCGTTGCCGCCTGTCCGAATGCGTCGGCGTCGCTTTTCACCGCCTCAAAGATCACCCACCTCGGGCTCCTCCCGCAGGGACAGCCTGAGCGGTATCGCCGAGCGCTCGCGATGGTCGGGCAAATGGACCTCGAGAGTTTCGGCGCCTGCACATGGTTCGGCGAGTGTCAGGAAGCGTGCCCGAAGGAGATCAGCATCGACACGATAATGCGGATGAATCGCGATTACCTGAACGCAACGACGAGGCAGGCATAGACCGGATATAGAATGAAGAAACCTTCCATTTTTACTATCGGTCACTCCACGAGGCCAATTGATGAATTCGTCGAGCTTTTGCGAATGAACGATGTCAAGGAAGTGGTCGATGTCAGATCCATACCGATGTCTCGCCACAATCCACAATTCAACGCGGATACCCTGAAACAATCCTTAAGGCAAAACGGTATTCGGTATAAGCGTTTGAAGAAGCTTGGCGGCCTGCGTCATTCCAAAAAGGATTCAATCAATCTTGGGTGGCGCAACGTCTCATTCAGGGGATACGCCGACTATATGGCGACACCGGAATTCTCCGAGGGGTTGGAAGCGCTTACAAGGATTGCGAGCTCGAGAGAAACCGCTATCATGTGCGCTGAAGCTGTGCCATGGCGCTGCCATCGTTCACTCATTGCTGATGCACTTATCAAGAAAGGATGGCTCGTACGGGACATCATCGGTGGCACGTCTGCAGCAAAGCATCGCCTGACCCCATTCCTGAGAGTAAGGAAAGGACAGCTCGTATACCCCGCGCCCAAATCGTAATTCGCTTGGCGCGTCACACATGATCATTCAGGAAGAAGACCTGCCTTACGTCGGACAGCACCGACGCCGCAGTGTCGTGCGCCTGCTTGCTGCCGGAGCGGATGATCGCGAGCACGGCGGCGGGATCACGCGCCAGCAACGCGCGTCGCGATCGGATCGGTTCGAGAATCGCCTGAAGCACTTCGTCAAGTCGACGTTTGAGGTCCATGTCGCCAAGGCCACCCTCGCGGTAGCGCTGCTTGAGAGCCTCGACTTCCTCGCGCCGCGAATCAAACGCTTCGAGGTAGGCGAAGACCACATTTCCTTCAACGCGTCCCGGATCGCTGGCGCGCAGGTGTCCCGGGTCCGTGAACATGGCGCGGACCTTGTCTCGAATCTCGTCGGGAGACGCCGAGAGCGCGATTGCGTTCCCGAGCGACTTGCTGGCCTTGCGGCCGTCCATGCCCGGCAATCGCGGCGTATTGGAGAGCAGCGCGCGGCACTCCGGCACTATCGGGTGGCCAGCGAGGCTTGCGAGGCGGCGTACGATCTCGTTGGTCTGCTCGATCATCGGTAGCTGATCGTCGCCAACTGGAACGAGCGTGGCGCGAAACCCGGTGATGTCAGCGGCCTGGCTCACCGGGTAGGCGAGGAAGCCTGCCGGGATGTCACGTGCGAAGCCGCGGAGCTCGATCTCGCTGCGTACAGTGGGATTGCGTTCGAGGCGGGCGAGGGTCACAAGATTCAGATACAGCATGGTGAGCTCGGTGAGCTCGGGGATCGCCGACTGCAACGCGATTGTCGTGACGGACGGATCGATGCCGACGGCGAGGTAGTCAAGGGCAACCTCGAGCACGTTTTGCCGAACATCGCGCGGACGCCCCGCGTGGTCGGTTAGCGCCTGTAGGTCGGCGATGAGAAGCGTTTGCTGATTCTTGTTCTGCAGTGCGAGGCGAGTCCGGAGCGACCCCGCGTAGTGGCCCAGGTGAAGCGGACCGGTGGGTCGATCGCCGGTGAGCACGATCTCTCTCTGTGGGAGGCTACCGGGTTCGCTCAACGGGACTTGCTGCGTCGGTGGTTGGTGTTGCTCGTGCCAGTGTGCATGTTGTATCGCATTATGTCACATCATGTATAGAGCCGAACGTCGTCAACGCGTGACGGTCGTCTCGGAGTGGAGTCCCTGTCATCGAAAAATACGGAGGATCGCATGACCCCGGTGCACCGATCCCTTGTCGCCGACGTTCTCGCTTTCGATCTGGGTGAGGAGATGCAGATTCTACGCGACGAGCTGGCCGCGGGCCGCGCGAAAATCGCGCGGACTCTCGTGAAAGAAGGCGCGCTGCGGCTGACGCTGGTGGGGCTCGGTCCCGGCGGCGCATTGCATGAGCACGAGGCCGGAGGTCCGATCACCATCCACGTTCTGGACGGCGAGCTGGAGCTCAACGCCGGCGGCGAAACCCGAGCACTCCGTATTGGGGCGCTGATCGCGCTCGATCGGCGCGTGCGGCACGCGGTCAGCTCGTCGCGAGGCGCATTGCTTCTGCTCACGCTCGCCGCGCCCATACCGAATGCCGAATCTCGCTGACGTACGCGCGGCTCGCGAGCGGATTCGCGATGCCGTGGTGCTGACGCCAATCGCCCCCGCAACCGGCCTGTCGGACTCGCCGCCCGGGACAATGCACCTCAAGCTCGAGAGTCTGCAGCGCACCGGATCGTTCAAGGACCGTGGCGCGCTCAACCGGCTGCTCGATCTCTCGCCCGACGAGAGAGCGCGCGGCGTCGTTACCGCAAGCGCCGGCAATCATGCGCAGGCCGTCGCGTATCACGGCGCGCGCCTCAGGATTCCGGTCGAGGTCGTGATGCCGGAGCACACGCCGCTCATCAAGGTGACGAACACGCGCCGCTTCGGTGCCGGCGTGCGTTTTCATGGCGCGACGCTGTCCGAGGCTATGGTCGAGGCTCGGCGACTCGAGGTAGAGGAAGAACGCGTGCTGGTGCACGCGTACGACGACGAGCGCGTAATCGCCGGGCAGGGCACGATCGGCCTCGAGCTACTCGAGCAACTGCCTGAATTGACGACGGTTGTCGTTCCGATCGGTGGCGGTGGGCTCATCTCGGGCATCGCGGTGGCCATCAAGGAGCAGCGGCCGGACATCCGTGTGTTCGGCGTCGAGGCGGCGGCAGCCGCGTCGGCGCTCGCCTCGCGGCGCGCTGGACGGATCGTCGCGATCGAAAGCGCCGAAACGATCGCCGATGGGATCGCGGTCAAGCGGCTGGGCGATCTGACATTTCCGCTCATTGAGCGTTATGTGGACGACATCGTTGCGGTCGACGAGGCGGAGATCGCTGGAGCCGTGCACCTCTTGCTGGAGCGCCAGAAGCTCCTCGCCGAAGGTGCGGGCGCCGTGGCGCTCGCCGCCGTACTCGCGGGGAGAGTTCCGCTGCGCGGGCACGACGTCGCGGTTATGGTTCTCTCCGGCGGGAACATCGACGTCAATCTGGTGAGTCGAATCATCGACCGAGGGCTTGTCGCGGATGGCCGCCTCGCGCGAGTCGCGGTCACCGTGCCCGATCGTCCGGGGCATCTGGCGCTGCTCACACAACTCGTAGCCGAGGCAGGGGCAAACGTCCTCGAGGTCTCGCATCGGCGCGCGTTCGCCGACATTTCGGTGCGCGACGTAGAGATCGTAATGCGCCTGGAGACGCGGGGCAGGGAGCACGTTGCGACTATCATGGCGCTGCTCGCTCAGCACGGCGTCGCCGTTCGGCAGGATATTCGAGACGCCGAATAGGGGGACGCGCGGCACCGACCAGCGATGATTGCGAGCGGGCGAGTGTACGAGCCGGCAGAACGTATCGATGCTCGCCTTCCGGCCGGTACAGCCGTCACCGGGACTGGTACATGCGCGCCATTGTCGCAGCTCGCCCGCGCGAGACATCCTTCGATAGGAGGCCACAGATGCAACTGGGGATGATCGGACTGGGCCGCATGGGCTCCAACATGGTGCGTCGGCTGATGCGAGGCGGCCATAATTGCGTGGTACACGACACGTCGCCCGCCGCCGTGGAGGCGCTCGCCGGCGAGGGCGCGGCCGGAGCGATAACCCTGAACGATTTCGTGGCACAACTCGGAGCACCGCGAACCGTCTGGCTGATGGTGCCCGCTGGGGTCGTGGATTCCGCTCTTGATGAATTGCTGCCCAGGCTGGCGGCTGGCGACGTTGTGATCGATGGCGGGAATTCCTACTATCGCGACGACCTCCTTCGCGCCAAGCGTCTCGCTGACAAGGGCTTGCATCACGTCGACTGCGGCACCAGTGGCGGAATTGTTGGTCTCGAGCGTGGCTACTGTCTGATGATCGGCGGCGAAACGGAGGTCGTTCGCCGGCTCGATCCAATCTTCGCCACGCTCGCGCCTGGAGCGGGTTCGGCGGCCAGGACCCCTGGACGTGAAGGACGTGGTGGCACTGCGGAGCAGGGCTACCTGCACTGCGGTCCGAACGGCGCGGGCCACTTCGTGAAGATGATTCACAACGGCATCGAGTACGGAATGATGGCAGCCTACGCCGAAGGACTGAACATTCTCAAGCACGCCAGTGTGGGCAAGAAGAAATCGGTCGCGGACGCTGAGACGACGCCGCTTCGCGATCCCGCGGCATATCAATACGATCTCGACCTGCCCGACGTCGCGGAAGTCTGGCGGCGCGGAAGTGTGATCGCCTCGTGGTTGCTCGATCTCACAGCCGCCGCGCTGGCCAACGATCCGGGTCTCGATCATTTCCAGGGACGTGTGTCGGACTCGGGAGAGGGACGCTGGACGCTTCAGGCAGCGGTCGATGCAGCTGTGCCGGCGAACTCGCTCGCCGCGGCATTGTTCAGCCGATTCACGTCGCGCGGCGAGGCCGACTTCCAAAACCGCCTCCTCTCCGCGATGCGTTCAGGGTTCGGCGGCCACGCGGAGAAAGGTGTCACAGCTTGACGCGGACACGCGCATGATCGACGCCATCCAGCGGCAAGCATTCAACTATTTCATACACGAGACGAATCTTGCCAACGGCCTCGTTGTGGATACCACCCGCGCGAATGCACCGTCGAGCATCGCTGCGGTCGGGCTCGGACTCACCGCGTATCCGGCTGCGGTAGAGCGCGGATTCATTTCTCGGCGAGAGGCGGTAGAGCGCACGCTCACCACCCTGCGCTTTTTTTGGGGAAGCAAACAGAGTCCCGAGCCAGATGCTACGGGGTATCGAGGCTTTTACTACCACTTTCTCGACATGCGCACCGGCGCACGTACCTGGCAGTGCGAGCTCTCGACCGTCGACTCGGCCCTCCTTCTTGGCGGCATGCTAACGGCCGCGGCCTACTTCAATGAAGACCGCCCTGACGAGCGCGAGATCCGCGAGCTCGCAACTCGCCTATACGAGCGGGTCGACTGGCAATGGGCACAGAACGGCGGTCTGACGCTGACGCACGGGTGGAAGCCCGAAGGCGGCTTTCTGCCGTATCGATGGGAGGGCTACGACGAGGCGATGCTGCTCTACGTGCTCGCGCTCGGCTCTCCCACTCATCCGATCCCCGCCGAGAGTTACCGGTCATGGGCATCGACGTATGAGTGGAGGACCGTCTACGGCACGTCGTTCCTCTTTGCCGCACCACTCTTCACTCACCAGCTCTCTCATGTCTGGATCGACTTCCGCGATATTCAGGACGCCTTCATGCGCGAACACGGAAGCAATTACTTCGAGAACAGCGCTCGCGCCACCGCCGTGCAACAGCAGTACGCCATCCGGAATCCCAACGGATATGTCGGATATGGGGAATTTTGCTGGGGGATCACCGCGAGCGACGGACCCGGCGAAGTGACGCGAGAGGTCGCGGGCGTCAGGCGACAGTTCTTTGACTACCTAGCGCGCGGCGTGCCCGACGGCCCCGATGACGGTACGTTAGCTCCGTGGGGTGTCGTCGCGTCATTGCCGTTCGCGCCGGAGATCGTATTACCGACGATCGCACACATGTGGAGGCCGCGATTGGGCAAGGAGCATCCTTACGGCTTCAGGACGACCTTCAATCCAACGTTTCCCGATCCCGGCGGATCCGCGCACGGCTGGGTATCGCCCTATCATTGCGGCCTCAACCAAGGACCGATCGTCGTAATGATCGAGAATTACCGCTCGGGCTTGATCTGGAATATGCTTCGAACCAGTCCACAAATCGTGGCCGGACTCCGTACCGCCGGATTCACTGATGGTTGGGTTTCCCCGCCTGGCCTGCATAGCGATTCCCAGGAGACGTCACGAAATCCCTGACGCAGGTACAGGAGAGCGTTCGCTCGCTCGCCGAGGACGTGCGCGATCCGGCGGTGTCGACCATTCGCCGCTTCTCGTCTCCGCGCGGCGCTACACCAGCGACCCAGCTGTTGTCGAACGGGAGCTATACTGTGATGATCACCGCCGCGGGATCGGGCTACAGCCGTTGGCGGGACATCGCGATCACGCGCTGGCGCGACGACACGACCTGCGACGACACCGGGTCCTACATCTTTCTTCGCGATGTCGCGAGCGGCCACGGCTGGTCCGCCGCGTTCCAGCCGAGCGCCGTGGAGCCGCAGAGCTACAACGTGTCATTTGCCGAGGACCACGCCGAGTTTGTACGGCGCGACGGCGCGATCGAGACCCACCTCGACGTGATGGTGTCTCTCGCGGACCAGGCCGAGCTACGCCGTGTGTCGCTCACCAATCACGACGTGACTACGCGAGACATCGACATCACGTCGTACGCGGAGATTTTGCTCGCGACGGCCGCGAGCGACGCCGCGCACCCGGCGTTCTCGAATCTGTTCATCGAGACGGAATTCGTTGCCGCGCGCGAGACGCTGCTGGCAACTCGCCGCCGTAGCGCGCCGGAAGACCTCGAGAGCTGGCTCGCCCACGTCATCGCGTCGGAGGGTGAAACTATCGGGGAGCTCGAGTGGGAGACGAGACGGGAACAGTTCGTAGGTCGCGGCCGGTCGGTGCGTGCTCCACAAGCGGAGAGGAACGGCGAGCGACTCTCTAATTCCGTTGGTTCCGTGCTCGACCCCATCGTCAGTCTGCGGCGCCGGGTGCGCATTGGTCCGGGCGAGACCGCGCGCATCGTGTTCTCAACGCTCGTAGCGCCGTCGCGCGACGCTGTTCTCGTGTTAGCCGACAAATATCGGGCGGCGTCGACGTTCGAGTCGCTCGTTGCCGCGCGAACGCAATCACAACTCCTGTCGCACCATCGGCGCTTCGAGCCGGGAGAGCCGCAGCTTTTCGAAACGCTTGCCGGCCACATTCTGTATCCGGACAAGATGCTGCGCGCCGCGGCCGATATTGTCGCGCGCCAAACGGAAGGAGTCGAGGCACTCTGGGCCAACGCGATCTCTGGAGACTTACCCATCGTCCTGCTGGTGCTCGACGAAGCGTCACACCTCGACATCGCGCGGCAATTGCTGCGAGCGCACGCGTACTGGCGATCGAAATGCCTGGCGGTGGATCTCGTTTTGGTCAACGAGGTCACTGGCGAAGAGGGAACAAGTTTACAATCGCTGGTGGCGGGATTGATCGGCGCCGTCGAACCCGCGCTGAATCCCGAAGGGTCGAAATCGCAGGGGACGACATTTGCCTTTCGGGCAGACAAGCTGACCTCG
>Ga0207667_10010947_pt1 | contig 10572 bp, 7 predicted proteins | sample KBSCornC52_FD_184301 | JGI IMG/M metagenome (GOLD analysis project Ga0207667, IMG submission 184301) | Corn rhizosphere microbial communities from Kellogg Biological Station, Michigan, USA - KBS Corn C5-2 (SPAdes) (version 2) | ecosystem: Host-associated > Plants > Roots > Rhizosphere > Soil ...
TTGCTGTAGAGAGTGCAGCAAAGATTCCTTTTGCGTCTTTGCCCAGTCTCTGAATCCCCGCAGCTTCGGATAGAGCTCGTGCGAACGTGTGACGTCGGCTTTGCGATTCGGCACGTAGACTCGATTGAAATCGAACATGGCTGCGATTTCGCGCGCACCGGGCAGGCCGAGGTTCTCGAAGGCTTCGCATGAAATGTATTCGTACGCGATGGGCTTGCCGGTCACTTCGCTCATGATCTCCGCGTACTGATCGGGCCGTAAATCTTCGGCCGCGATGCCGATGACTTTGCCTTTGTGCCAGTACATTTCCGTCAGCATTCGAACAACGATCCCGCCGATATCTTCGGCCCACACCGTAGCGAGAGGTGTCGAGCCCTGCGGGAAGCCGAACGCATAGCGACCGTCCCTACGCATTTGCCACGGAAATTGCCGCAGGAAATTCTCGTAGTAGAACGAGACGTGGATGAACGCTGCGGGCAGATCGCGGCTGCGTGCGTATTCTTCGATTTTGGCCTTGGCGTCGAACTGCGGCACACAAACACGTCCACCCGAGAGCAGAGTGGAGTGCGGCTGCGTGCTCAAGATTGCGCTGCCGATGCCCGACTGCGCGATGGCGTCTACCAGATTGCGTCCGCGCTGGTATTCAGCTTCCACGCTGCCTTCGAAAGTTGTTACGCCAAAAACCGCATCGCAATCGTGGAGCGCGGCCAGCATGGAGCCCGTATTCTCCAAATCTCCCTGCACTATCTCAGCGCCGGACGCACGCAGGGCCATCGCGCGGCTCGAGCTCGCATTCCGAGTCAAGCAGCGCACCCTATACGTCCCGGTCGCAAATAAATGGTGCACCACGCTACCGCCTTGTGTGCCGGTAGCACCTATAACAAGCACTGTTTTCGTCACGGCAGCTCACCCGGAAGGGATATCTATTACCTGCAACGCCGGTTTCCTCGTCGCCGTTCCTCGCGAAAAGAGAACTCCTGCACAGCGTACGCGGAAGTCACTATGCGTTGCGAAGATGCATCAGAACGCTTCTGCAGCTCACGATCGAGCATTTGTGCCGAACTTGGTGATGTGTGTGCGCGACGCGAGTGCAAAGCTCGGTGCCGGTACTTGCGCAAAGACAATTCATTAGATTTACAGGGGAGTAAGCATTAGTCCTTAGCGACAAACGAAGAGAAATTTCCATAACTGTGCTTTACATGAAACAAATCGCATCTGTATTCTCCAAGCCGCGACAGCATGTAGCGCTAATTGTTTTATTGGCAGCGCCAGTGAGCGTAGGACGTGATCCGCTGTGAGCAAGAAGATGAACAACGTCAGGGGACGGATGAATACGTGTCCCTTGGAGGAGGGTGTCTCCATGTCGAACCATACCGTTTACCGCGCAGTCAAACGCGCACTGTTGGCCAGTGCCGTTACAGGCGCGACCGTATCTCTGGCTTGGGCTCAACAAGCGCCGCCCGCTCCAGCACCGCAAGCTTTGCAAACCGTCACCGTGACGGGAACGCGCATCGCGTCGCCCAATCTCGAAAGTGCGAGCCCGATTCAGGTCGTGAATACGGAGAACATTCAAGAGACCGGGCGCAATGACATCAGCGACATTCTCAACCAGCTGCCACAGATCTTTAACAATGACATTGGTCAAGACCTCGGCAACCGCACGAGCGGCTTGACGACTGCGGGTGGCGTAGCGACCGCCGACCTGCGCGGACTTGGGCCGAATCGCACGCTAGTACTGATCGATGGCCGACGCCTCGGCATAGGATCACCCAACACCGCTATCTCGCAGCCGGCACCGGACCTCGATCAAATTCCGCTCTTCATGGTCGAGCGTGTCGAGGTGCTCACAGGCGGCGCATCGTCGGTTTATGGTTCCGATGCCGTTGCGGGCGTCGTCAACTTCATTCTGAAAAAGAACTTCCAGGGCATTCAGCTCGACGGGCAAATCGGCGAGAACTGGCATACGCAGCACAACGACGGAGTGCGGCCGATCCTGGAGGCAGACGGCGAAACACCGCTTACGGGCAACAAATTCGACGGCCGTAACAAGAACTTCAACCTGATGATGGGGACGAGCTTCGACGACGGCCGCGGCAACGTCACGGCTTATTTGAATTACTACCATCAGGACGCAGTGCCGAGCGGTAATCGCGATTTCGGTCAATGCCAGCTAGCGCCCGACACGAGCGACGGCGTCAACATCGATACGAGATTCTGCTTGGGCTCTTCGAATTCCAACTTCTTCAATCCACTGTCGGGTCCGAACGCGCAGACAGCTTATAGTGTGCAAGGCAATTCGTTCGTGCCGAACGGAACGCCTGGCACCACGCCTCCGGCGACGTTCAACTCCCAGCCCTTCATCTTCATGCAGCGTGACGACACACGTTATATGGCGGGGTTCAATGCTCACTACGATATCAACGAGTGGGTGAAGCCCTACATGCAGTTCGGCTTCATGGACGACCGCACGCACCAAGAAGTTGCGCCCTCTGCACTGTTTAGAGGTAGCAATCCGAACAACACCAGTACGGGCAACTACTTCGTCAACTGTGGTAATCCTTTCCTGAGCGCACAGCAGCTTGGGATTCTCGGCTGTACGCCGGGTCAGATCTCAGGCAATCAATCGGATCCGGCCAATCAAGTGGAGATCGAGATTGGACGCCGCAACGTCGAAGGCGGCAATCGAATCAATGATTACCAGCACACGAACTATCGGGCGGTGGTGGGTGCGTCGGGCGACATCGCCGAGGGTTGGAAATACGATGCGTACGGCCAGTTCTACTACGTTTCGTATTTCGGCTCTTCGGATAAGTATCTCAATTTCGCCAACATCGATAATGCGTTACTCGCGACGATAGACCCGAAGACGGGAAAGCCTGTCTGCGTAGCGGGAGGGCCGAATTGCGTGCCCTACAACATTTTCGCGGACGGCGGCGTGACCCAGGATGCCCTCAATTATCTGCAAACGATCGGCACCCAACGCGGTGAGACGACATTGCGCACCTATCACGCGGACGTCACGGGTGAATTGGGTCAGTACGGTGTGAAATTGCCCACTGCGAAAGAAGGCATTGCGTTCAATCTTGGTTTCGAACACCGCAATGAAAGAGTGACCTTGACTCCCGACGCCATCGAACAAAGCGGACAGCTGTCCGGATTCGGCAGCGCCGTTACGCCGATCGACGCCAGTCAATCGGTCGATGAGCAATTCATCGAGGTGCGTGTACCGCTCATACAAGACGTGACCGCGGCAAAGAATCTCGAATTCAAGACGGGGTTCAGGCGTTCGGATTATTCGACCAGCGGCTCTGTGAATACTTATAAGTTCGATGTGCAATGGCAACCGATCAATGACATCAGTTTCCGTGGCTCCTACAACAGAGCCATTCGCGCACCCAGCATCATAGAGCTCTTCAATCAGCCGCTCGTCGCGCTAATTCAGCTCGGTGACGATCCGTGCGCTCCGTCCCAGCCGGGACTGCATGACGCGCCGGCGACACGTGAACAATGCTTGCGCACAGTGTCCGCCGCTCAGGCTGCTGCGTTCGGTGCTGCTTACGATGCCGGGAGCATCCCCAATGCGATCCTGGGACAGCTATCACAGCAGACCGCGGGTAATCCGAGTTTGAAACCGGAGAAATCCAAGTCCTATTCGGCGGGATTGGTCTTTAATCCCGAGGCCCTTCCCGGCCTGCACGGCAGTATCGACTGGTGGGATATCAAGGTCGAAGACGAAATCGGTGTGATACCGGCGACGTTGATCCTGGCGCAGTGTCTCGATACCGGCAATCCGCAATTCTGTAGTCAGATCGTGCGCCAGCCGAACACCTTCAGTTTGACGGGTAACTCGGTGGCGACCGGCGGCTACATCATTCAACAGAACTTCAATATCGCTGCTGCCGAAGTTCAAGGCATCGATTTCCAAGCCCAATACAAACTGGGAATGGGTTCGTTCGGTGCGACCCGCTTCAGCTTCAATGGTTCTTATCTACTCAAGAACACGCTGCAACCGCTTGCAGGCAGCCACACCTACGATTGCGCCGGTCTCTTCGGACATACGTGCCAGACGGTCAATCCGCGGTGGCGTCACCTTCTGACCGCGACTTGGGCCTCTCCTTGGGATGTCGAGGTCGGAGCCAACTGGCGCTTCATCGGCAAGGTCGGCCTTGATAACAACGATTCCGATCCGTCGCTGTTCGGCGCGGAAGCCATTTCCGTGCTGGGCTCGCCAGGCCGGTATACCTACTCTCAGCAGATGCCCAACATCAGCTACATCGACCTGTTCGGTCGTTGGAACGTGACCAAGGAACTCGAGTTGCGCGCGGGTATCAACAACGTGCTCGATAAAGATCCGCCGGTGACGACGTTCGATCTCACCTCGGGCGGCGTCAATTGGTACTCGACTTACGATTCGCTCGGACGCCAGATGTATTTGGCGTTTACTTTGAAGATGTAAATCTGTTGCTCCCACCCTAACCCTCCCCCGCGAAACGGGGGAGGGGATAAGAACAGTAGCTAGGGCGCGGGCTGCGACGCCCGCGTGAGAATCGCACCCGGCACGATGCCGAGCTTCTCGGCGATGCCGCCATTCAATTCGAGCACGCCGATCACTTCACTGTTGGAATCGATGATATCGAGCGATTCCGGTTTGGCGCGCTTCACGATGCGGGTGATGCGGCCGTCCTCGCGGAGGAACAGCATATCGAGCGGTATGTAGGTGTTCTTCATCCACATGGCGATGCGCTGCGCGCTGGAATACACAAACAACATGCCTGTGTCCTCGTCCATGTGCTCGATGAACATCAGTCCTTGTTCGCGTCGAGAGTGGGTATCCGCAACCCACACTTTAAAGTGGTGCAGCCTTGCGTCCGGCGTGGCGATCGTCACCGTCGTTTGCGGAAATTGACTCAGCGGTTCGGGTTTGCCGACGTCGGCACGAACGAATACAGGGACGAGCAGAAGTAACAACAACGATGTGCGCATGGAGAGTGAGTTCTTAGTCATGACCGCTGGCTGACACGGGGGCCGAGACGTTTTCGGTGGGAATGTCGATGCGACCGGCGAAGTCGAAGCGACTCATCAACACTAAGCCGTTGCCGCTCACGGCCCGTGCGGGTTGCATGCAGAAGCCGCGGGCGACGACGCGATACGCGCGCGATTTCAGAGGAATGCCGGCAATGGGCTCCTGGCGTAAATCGTCGAGCGTGCATTTGCCCTCCCCCTGAGTGCCGTAGAACTCGCCCGTGCCCTCGCGAATGAGCGTGACGTTCACGGGAACGGCCCGCGCCGACTGTCCCTCCGCGAGGTTGGGGATGCCGAACACCAGGACCAGACTGTTTTCGCCCAGCACTCGCGGCCGAGAGAACTGCAATCTGAGGCCGCTCGCTCCCGGACGCAAAGAGCCCGCGCACGACGTGCCGTCATTGCTCCAGGACAAGTCCATATTGATGGCGCCCGACAAGCGGGCTCGCAGGAATCCGCCGCCTTCATTGATGCACCGCTGAGCAGTCGCAGGCTCCGCCACGCGCTCTTCGGGTGAAGCGGTTGTGCAGAGCGCGAGCAATAGTAGCGTCAAGATCCCTCCGGTCTTGGTACGGCCGTCCTTCCACGATTGCTGGATCACTTGCTGCTCTGACATCGAACGAGTGCGCGAAGATTGCACTTCCGACACCGTCGCAGCTTCGCTTTCAGCTAGTATTGCCGATGTGCCCATCATGCGCACGAAGCGGGGAATGAATGGATCGAGTAGCGAGGCCAGGCAAGTCTGATTCGCGCAGAACAGTCGCTGCGCGACGGTATGTGAGTCGGTTGACTCAACACACACTCGCCGTCGTCATGGCCGGCGGGCGCGGCGAACGCCTCAAGCATTTGACCGATCATCGTTGTAAGCCTGCTACGCATTTCGGCGGCAAGTTTCGCATCATCGACTTCGTACTGTCGAACTGCGCGAACTCCGGCATCCGCCGCATCTCCATCATGACTCAGTACAAGGCGCACTCATTGATTCGCCACGTGCAGCGTGGGTGGGGATTTTTGCGAGGCGAATTCGATGAGTTCGTGGAAATCATCCCGGCCCAGCAGCAATTGGGGCAGCAGTGGTACCGGGGCACGGCGGATTCGCTCTACCAGAATCTGCAAATCATCAAGCTGCACCGGCCGCGGCACGTGCTCGTCCTAGCCGGCGATCACATATATAAAATGGACTACGGCCCGATGCTGGCCTACCACGTCGAAAAGAAGGCGGACATCACCGTGGGTGTGGTGGAAGTGCCACGTCAACAAGGACGCAGCTTCGGTGTGATGACGGTCGATCCGAACAATCGCGTCATCAAGTTCTCCGAGAAACCCGCCGAGCCCGACGGTATTCCGGGGCGCGAGGATTTGGCGCTCGGCTCGATGGGCATTTACGTCTTCAGTGCCAAATTGTTGTACCGGTTGCTGGAAGAGGACGCGCATCGCCCCGATACCGCGCACGACTTCGGTAAGAACATCATTCCCGAGTCCATCGATAAGTTGAACGTGTATGCGTATCCGTTCCAGGACGTCCGCACCCGAGCACAACAGTATTGGCGCGACGTCGGCACCGTCGACGCGTACTACGAAGCCAACATGGAGCTCGTCTCCGTGAATCCGGAACTCAATATTTACGACGAGCAATGGCCGATCTGGACTTATCAACGTCAACAGCCGCCGGCGAAGTTCGTATTGGACGAAGACGGCCGGCGTGGCATGGCGATCAATTCCATGGTCTCGGGCGGTTGCATCATTTCCGGCGCAGCAGTGAATTCTTCGCTTCTGTTCACCAACGTGCATGTGAATGAACGCACCTACATCGAATCGTCCGTGATATTGCCGGACGTGCGCATCGGTGCCGGCTGCACGGTGAAGCGCGCCATCATCGATACGGGCGGAGTGATTCCGCCCAACACGCACATCGGCGTGAACCGCGAAGAGGACGCGCGGCGTTTCTACGTGACCGATAAAGGCGTCGTTCTCGTGACGCGCGACATGCTCAACGAATTGCGCAAGGGATGACTCGCGTGCATCGAAGCATAGGGCTGAAGCGCATTGCGCTCATCATCGTGTTGCTCGTGAGCGGTGGTTGCGCCGGGCTCACCAAACTGCAGACGCCGCGGCTCTCCATCGTGAGCGCAGGGATGACGTCCGGCGACATTTTCAGCCAGGAATTCCGCATTCGCTTGCACGTGCAGAATCCGAACGATCGCAGTCTTCCCATCAAGGGAATCGAATACCAGCTCTATTTGGAAGGCGACAGTTTCGCCGAAGGCATTACCAACGAACCCTTCGTGGTTCCGGCGCTCGGCGAGACGGAATTCGATACCACGGTGCGCACCAACTTCATGAGCAGTATTGGGCGATTGCTCTCGCGGCTCAGCGTGACGAATTCGTCGGCCGTGCATTACCAGTTCGTAGGCAAGCTCGCCGTCGACATCCCCTTCGTGAGCAATATTCCGTTCAGCAATTCGGGAGTGGTCGATTTAGGGCAGTCTCTTGGGGCTGCGCGTTGAAAGTTGACCCTCGACGCGCGCTCAGCCTTCCAACAGTCCCCTATAGAGCCCTTCATACTCGCCAGTCTGATGCTGCCAGGAATAATCCTGCGCCATGCCGTTCAACATGAGGTGTCGCCAGCCGCGTTCGTCTTTGTGAAAGTCGAAAGCAGTGTGTAGTGCCCAAGTCACTGCGGGCACGTCGAAATCGTTGAAGACGATGCCGGTGCCGGTTTGCGTTGCCGGATTCCACATCTCGACCGAATCGGCCAGTCCGCCCGTGCGACGGACGATGGGCACCGTGCCGTAGCGTAAGCTATACATTTGGTTGAGTCCGCAGGGTTCGTATTGAGATGGCATCAAGAACATATCGCTACCGGCTTCGATGAGATGCGCGAGCGGTTCGTCGTAGCCGATCTGCAGGGCCACGCGTCCTGGGAAGCGGCTGGACAAGCTCTCGAAGAATTGTTCGTAGCGGCGCTCGCCGTTACCCAAAATGGCGAGTGCAAAGTCGCGTTGCGTGAGCATCGACGGCAAGCTGTCGAACAACAAGTCGAACCCCTTTTGCACGGCCATTCGCGACACGATGCCCACCACGGGCACATTAGCATCGATGTCCAATCGCATGCGACGCACGAGAGCTTCTTTGCATCGAGCTTTACCTGTGAGATCGCGTGTGCTGAAGCGTGCGGGTAAGTGCCGATCCGTTTCCGGATTCCATTCGTCGTAATCGACACCGTTCAAAATGCCGCTGACCGCAGCGCCGCGCATACGAATGACCGTGTCCAGACCGTGCCCGCCTGGCGGTGTTGCAATCTCTTGTGCATACGTTGGACTGACGGTGGAAACACCGTGCGCGTGCACGATGCCTTCTTTGAGCCAATTGATCCGCCCGTTCGAGGTCTCCGACCATTGTAGCGGAACAGGATCGCGCAGGCCGATATCCGCGAAAGTCGCGAGCGGAAACACGCCCTGATAGCCGATGTTGTGAATGCTCATCAGCGAGCGAGTGGCTGCGAACAAGCGATCCCAGGCATACGTGGTTTTGAGCATCAGCGGCAACAGTGCCGTGTGCCAGTCGTTGCAATGGAGAATTTGCGGTGCGAACTGCAAGCGCTGACAGGTTTCGAGCACGGCCCGTTGCAACAGCAAGAAGCGCACGTGCTCGTCTGCATCGTTGGTATACAACGCCGCACGATTGAAGAGCGCCGGACATTGAATCAAATGCAGGGGCACGTTGGTACGCGGCAAGGTGCCTGCGAATACCGAGAATCGATATTCGCGCGTGCCGATCGTTATCGGCACATCTTGCGCGGCTGCAACCGCGCTCAACCCCAAAGGGTCGGTCGCGATACTCGAATAAAACGGCATGAACACACGTACGTCATGCCCGTCGTCACACAAATAGCGCGGCAATGCGCCGGCGACGTCCGCTAGGCCCCCCGTTTTGGCCAGCGGTGCAACTTCCGACGCGACGAAGCAGATTCGTAGACCCATAGCTTCGGAAGTCTAGCAGAGCACCTTGAACAAAAAGTGCAGTGCATCAAGAAATGCGTGGCTACAATTCTCGCCGGCGCTAGTGGAGTGACCCTTTTTGAACGAATCGCGCAAACAGAGCGATAACTGGCTGGAAGACTGGCTGTCGGTGCAGCGTAAGCTCGCCGAGGAGTGGCGCAATGCCAATGAAGAACAGCGCGCCGATGTGACTCGCAAGATGGCCGAAGCGCTGTGGCAAGGGGTGAGCTCGAACGGTTCGGAGCAGGCGAAGGCCGCGGCACGTCAACTGCAAGATGCGACGCAAGCGTTGCTCGCGGGAACGGGCTATTTCATGCAGGCGCTCACCGATGTGCCCACGTTGATGGAGATTCCACATCGCGCTCAGCAAATGTTCAAAGCAGTGCCGCTCGGCATTTTGCGTGAGCATCACATTTTACTGCGCGACCTCGTCCAAGCGGCCGAAGAGCATCAAGCCGTGCTCGCACGCGTGGCCAACGTATTTGCAAATCTGGAAGCGCAGGCGATCGATCTTCTGACGCAACGTGCCCAATCACTGCGTGCGACCGGCAATGCGGCCAGTCATGGCCGCGCGCTCTACGATCTATGGGTGGAGTGCGCTGAGGAAGTGTTCGCCAAGTTGTCGCACGATCCTGCGTTCATCCAACTCCTCGGCGACTCCATGAATTCCTTCATGCGGTTGCGTAAACGGCAAAGCGCCGTGCTCGACCGCCTGCTCAGGCAATTCGATTTGCCCACCCGCGCCGAGATCAACAGCATGCATCGCAAATTGAACGAACTCGCGAAGCAGGTCGAAACGCTCAGCGCGGCGTCGGCCAAGCGCTCGACCCGTTCCAAGAAATCCTCTGCCGGACGTCATTGATCGATGAGCACGGACAACACGGTCGCCGAGAAGCTGCGCAAAGAGCTCAACGAATTTCGTGAGCGCACCGGACGTGCGCTCGATGCGTTGGCGGGCCTGCGCGATGTCGAGATCGGGCCCACGCCCAAAGATCTCATCTACAGCGAAGACAAACTCAAGCTGTATCGCTACCGCCCTTTGCAGGATGCGGCTGCGCCCAAGCAGAGCAAAAACAAAAAAAACAAAGCGGACGCGCGACCGGCCGTCTTGATCTGCTACGCGCTGATCAATCGCCCGTACATGTTGGACTTGCAGGAAGATCGATCCGTCATCCGTCAACTGCTGAAACGCGATGTGGACGTATTCCTGATCGACTGGGGCTATCCCGATGGTGCGGATCGCTATCTCACCTTCGACGACTATGTGAACCGCTACATGCTGCACTGTGTGGAGCAAGTGTGCCGGATACGAGATATCGATAAGGTCAATTTGCTGGGAGTGTGCCAGGGCGGCACGTTGAGTTTGTGTTTCACGGCGCTGCATCCCGAGTACGTCAACAGCCTCATCACCATGGTGACGCCAGTCGATTTTCAGACCGATAAAGACACGCTTTCCAAATGGTCGCGAGCGCTCGATGTCGATGCTCTGGTCGACACCCTGGGCAACGTGCCGGGCGAGTTGCTGAACGGCGCGTTCGTGGGCTTGATG
>Ga0207667_10010950_pt1 | contig 10569 bp, 7 predicted proteins | sample KBSCornC52_FD_184301 | JGI IMG/M metagenome (GOLD analysis project Ga0207667, IMG submission 184301) | Corn rhizosphere microbial communities from Kellogg Biological Station, Michigan, USA - KBS Corn C5-2 (SPAdes) (version 2) | ecosystem: Host-associated > Plants > Roots > Rhizosphere > Soil ...
CGCGCTCCGAGCCGCCGGCGAGCGAACCGAAGCCGGCCGCGCGCAGCCAATCGAAGCCGAGCAGCGCGGCCCCCGCGGCCGCGGCGGGCGCGGGCGTGTACTTGGCCGAAGAGACTTCGTCGATCGAGCTGCCGGTTTCGCGCAGCGCATCCTGCAGCAGCTCGGCCGCTTGTTTCATGACCGTGCGATCTTCGGGCGGCGGCATGTCCGCTTCCGACTTCGTCTCCGGGAAGAACGAGGTCGCGGGCTTGTCCGCCGCAGCGGGTGTGGAGCTCGAGGCCGCCGGACGGTTGGAGGTGTTGATCGCGCCGAGGCCGATCATCGTCGCTTTGCGATGCGCCGGCACTTTCGCCGGCTCGCTGGCGACGGCGGGCGGTGCCGCCGATTTGGTCGCGGTCATCGGCGCCGCGGCCGCGGTTGCGGCAGCAGGCGCCACTTTGGGCTCTGCGCCGCCATCGCCGCCACCCGCTTCGTACGCGCTGCCGGCGTCGCCACGCGAACCGACCAGGGTGTCGATGACTTTGCGCGAGGCATCGTCAATCTTGATGAATTTCACGCCCATGCCGGCGGGGCGCGTGTCGCCCGCGCTGCTCTCGGCGTCGCGCTTCCACACCACGCGCCCGACGCCCTGAATCACCTTCTGGTCGGCGGCGATTTTGACTTCGAACTTGAGCAGCGTGCCCGGCGGAAAGGGCGACGGCGTCTTGATGAACATCCCGCCGCGGCTCACGTCATAGGAGTGATGCTCGATGAACTCATCCAGCGTCGCGCTCTTGTAGCGGACGGTCATGGTGAGCACCTTTGCGCGGGGATCTTTTCGCGTATCCTGGCTCATGAAAGCGTTGCTCCAAAGCTACCAAACTCAGGAAACCCGCGGACTTCGCGAGGGCTTCGCCAACCCGAGAGGGGCAAGCTATCGTAGCGGAGCCACCCCCAGAACCCCAACTAGTTCGCGCCTTGCTGCCACAACGGGCGAAACATAGCGCCTTTCCAGTAACAACGGAATCCCGATGCCCAGCTCTGATTCGGCCAACCACACCCACTTTCGTGCCGTCTCCCGTCAGGCCGTGAACCTGCTCGGTGCGCTCCGCGCGAGCGAATTGGTCTGGAGTCGGGACGTGCGAATTTTGGATTTGGGCCTGGGCGGAGCGCGCGTGGAAGCGCCCGATGCCATCGCGGCCGGCACGTCGATCGAGCTCGTCATCGAAACGCCCCATCTTTGGGACCCGCTGACGTTGAACGGCGAGGTCGCGTGGGCGCGGCCCGTCACCGCGGAAGAAGGCGGCGGCGCGCAGATCGGCGTGCGCTTTGCTCACGCCAGCGGAGGCTCGGTGCGCACCCTCACGGAGTTGCTCGAGGCCGAAGCCTTCAGCTGAACGCCGTGCGAGCCCGCGGCGAGCTGGAGGTCGAGCGCGCGCGCCCCGCATGGCGGCACGCCGTCGCGCTCGTGGCCGCACTTGTATATCTGCTGCTCACTGGGCTCGCAGCGTCGCCCTACGACGACAGTTTTTTCTTCAAGCGCATCGCGCTGCATTTTCTGGCGGGCCACGGCTTTTCGTGGAACGTGGCGGACGGTCCGGTGCACGGGCTCACCTCGCAGCTGTTCGGGCTGCTCGCGGTGCCATTGACCTGGCTCTGGCCGAATCACTTCGTGCTCGCGAGCAAGCTGTGCTTGGCGGCCAGCTTCGCGGTCCTGGTGGCGGTGAGCGTGCGCTTCGCGGCGCGCGCGGCCGTGCCCGCACCGGCAGCGGGTGTCTTGCTCTTGCTTGCGTTCGGCACGCCGCTCGCGCTGCTCGAACCGCACACCGGCATGGAAACGAGCTTGTGCTTGGCCGTGCTCGCGGTCGCGCTCGCGCAGATTGCCGCGTTCAGAGAGCGCGCGAGCTCGCCGCGCGAAAGCGCCGGATACGATGTCCGCTGCGCGCTGCTCACCGCACTCGTGTACACGTGCCGCCCGGACGCGGCGCTCTTGCCCGCGCTCAGCTTCGTCGTCTTGCAGCGCCGAAACCGCGTGAGCTTGCTGCGCTATGGCGGGCTGCTCGCGGTGCTCATGGCCGGCTTGTGGGCGCTTTTCCACGCTTACTACGGCAGCGCGTTGCCGCTTTCGTTCTACGCCAAGACAGCCGGGCTGTCCGCGTTCGACAGCGAGCTGCGTCAGGCTGGCGTGCCTGGCAAAATCCAGCATTTGCTGACGTTCTCCGCGTTCAGCGCGCCGCTCGCGTGGCTCGCGCTGCGTGGCGCGCGCGGGGGGGATGCGCGCGTGCGGGCGCTGCTCGGCGCGAGCGCGGCGTTCGTCGCTTATCAAGCGCTGCTCACGGACGAGATCATGGGCTACCGCGCGCGGTTTTACCTGCCGGCGATCGTCCCGCTCGCGTTTGCGGCGCTGCTCGGTTGGCAGCAAGCGCGCGCGCGAACTCAACCGGCAGCGGCGTTTCGCGCTTGGCTCGTGTGGGCGGCCGGTATTTTCCTGGCCTATGCGCTGGGCGGCGTCGAACGCGGGCGCTCGGCGCTCGAAGGCGTCCCGTTCGGCGCGTATGCCGCGGCTTTGGTTTTGGGGGTGCTCCTGTGCGACGGGCTCCGCCAAACTCCGCGGCTGAGTGCGCGCGGTGCGACCTGGGCGAGTATCGGCGCGCTCGCGTTTGGCGCCGCGTGTTTGCAGGCGCCGCGCTTGCCCCACGCTCCGCTCGCGGACGACGCTTTCTTGCGCCGCGCGAGCGCTGAAGTGACGACCACGCGCGGCTTGTTCGAGGTCGCGCGCTGCATCGCCGGGCCAGAGACTTTGTACCACTCCGAAATCGGCGTGCCCGGTTTGGTGCTGCCCGACTGGCGCGTGGTCGACTTGGTCGGCTTGATGTCGAACGAGCTCGCCCGGCACCGCCCGCCGTTCGACGAGTATTGCCTGCGCGATCGGCCCGCGGTGCTGTTTCTGCCGCACAAGAATTACCGCGCGTTGAACGCGGAGATTCGCAAAAGCGCGTGTCTGCGCGAGTACACGCTCGCGGTCCAAGATTCGTCGAGCCCGCTGTACATCCGCAGCGATCTGAGCCCGGCGTTCAACGCCTGCCGACGCGACGCTTGGCGCGTGCCCTGAGCGACGCTCGCGCCGCGCGCTCGACGTTTTGCGTGCGACGCGCACGCGGCTCAACGCGCGAAATTGCCAGAGACGCGCCGCGCCGGCGCTGGGCCGCGAAGCGCCCACGCCCCCAAACCCAATGGCTAGAACTCGGGCTGGCCGCGGAGGACGCGATCGTGGAACATCAGCATTTCGTAGGCGCCGGGGCCGCGGTTGAATTCGTAGTCATGCGGGCCCGGCACGGTGACGAGCTCCGTGCGAATGCCGGCGCCGGACAGCGCGGGCGCGAGCGTTTGAATGGCGGTGATGAAGTAGTCGTCGCTGCTCGTGAGCAGGTGCACGAACAGATCCGGCTTTTGGGCTTTGGCTTCGCGCGCGCGGCGCAAGATGTCGCCTGCGTTGTCGACGCGAATTGCGGCTTGCATCGCGCTCACCACGGCGAACGCCTTGGGCCGAAAAAAGCCGATGCCGAGCGCGGCGCGGCCGCCGAGGCTCACGCCGTCGATGCCGGTCGTTTCGGGCGTGCCGATGGCGGGCGTTTCGCGATACGCGCGCGGCAGCACTTGCTCGACCACGAAGCGCGCGAGCCCCTGCGCTTTGTCGAGCGGCTCGTCCGCGGGCAAAATGTCGGGCGTGTACGGGCAGACCACGATCAGGCCTTGATACGGCTGATGCTCGAGGCTCTCGTTCAGGCGCGTGAGCCGCGCTTCGTCGACGAAGCCGCGCAGATCTTCGGGCGTGATCGGCGGGCGATGCAGGCGCTCCATGGCCGCGGGCAGCTGATAATCATCGACCCAGCCGCGCGCGCCTTTTTCCGGGCCCTTCAACGCCTCACCGCGGCCGTGGAACGCGACGAGCACGGGCAGCCGCGCGCTCGGCTCGCGCTCAGGGATGAGCACTACGACCTGCATTCGGCCAAGCTCGGTGTCGGGGTAGTCCCAAGTCAGTTCTTGCGCGGGCAGCATCGGCTTTCCTGGGGTTTCGCGGACGGGGCTCTGTAGCCGCTGGGCGCCGTGCACGGTGTCCGAACCCGGCGGCGCTTGCCGCTTGCACGCGGACAGCGCGAGGCAGAGCGCGAGCGCAACGCGCGCGAGCCTTCGCTCAGAACTTGTCTTTGGCAGCACGGATGGCTCCCAAAACGGCGGCGGGAGAGTGATCGGCAGTGAGCGCGCTCGACACGTGGGCCAAAATTTCCGGGCTATCGCAGCGCAAAAACGGGTTCGTGGCTTTCTCTTCTTCGAGCGTGGACGGCACGGTGGGCACGCCTTTGGCCCGCTGCTCGGCCACGCGCCGCGCTTTGTGGCTCACGGCGCCGTTGCCGGGCTCGACGTGCGCGGCGAACTTGAGATTGGACGCGGTGTACTCGTGGCCGCAATAGACGAGCGTTTCGTCTGGCAACGCGCCGAGCGTCACGTTCAGTGATTGATACATCTGCGCGGCCGTGCCCTCGAACAAGCGGCCGCAGCCCGCCGCGAACAGCGTGTCACCGGTGAAGACCGCGCCCTCGCCGGCGTAAGCGACTGCGCCGAGCGTGTGGCCAGGCACGTGCAACGCGCGAAAGTTCAAGCCCTCGACGCTGAAGCTTTGGCCGTCCGTCAAAAATTCGGTTTGCTCCGGGATGCGCCCGCGATCCGAGCTGTGGCCGAACACGCGCAGCCCCGGATAGCGCCGCGCCAAATCCGTGTTGCCCCCGACGTGATCGGGATGATGATGCGTGGCGAGGATCGCGCCGAGTTCCAAGCCGCGCTCGTGCAGGGCCTGCGCGACCGGCTCAGCCTCTCCCGGATCGACCACGACGGCCTTCGCGCCCGGCCCGAGCAGCACGTACGCATAGTTGTCCTTCAGACACGGAACGATCACGACCTGCATGGCCGAAACCGTAGTGCCCGACGCGCCGTGCCGCAATCAGTGCTGCTCACGCGGGCCGCAATTTTCCGGGATAATAGGTCATTTTTGCGCGGTGTGGTCGACCGAACGGTCAACGGCCGTCGCGCAACTCGAACGCGGCGCGTTCGCTCATGAGCTCTCTGAGGGCGCGCTCGAGCTCGAGCGGCTGCACGGGCTTGTGCAGCACCATGAGCCCGCTCGATTTGATCTCGCGCAAGCGTTCGGGCCCGGTGTCACCGGTCACGATGAGAGCGCGCACGGCCGGCCCGTACACCGAGCGCAGCAGCTCGACCGCCGCGACGCCCGTTTCGGCGTCCGACAGTCGAAGATCCGCGAGCACGAGCTCCGGGACGAGCTCGCCGTCCTGGAGCTCCTGCACGGCTTGGACCGCGGAGTGGGCCGTGACCACTCTGCAGCCGTGCTGGCTGAGTAACACCTCCACGGCTCGGAGCACGTCCGGGGCGTCGTCAATCACGACGACCACGACGCCCAGCAAGCTGTGCTCATCGAGCGTCACGCTCGGCTGCGCGGGGCGCTCTGAAGCATTGCTGAGAGTGCTCGCGGGCAGCTCGAGCGTGAACCGCGAGCCGCGCCCCGGGCGCGACGAAAGCTCGAGGCGATGGCCGAGTGTCGCGGCAATGCGCGCGGCAATCGCCAGCCCGAGCCCGACCCCGCGACGTCGGTCGCGCTCGGGGTTACCGAGCTGATAAAATGGCTCGAACACTTGGCCTCGCTGCTCCAAGTCGATCCCAATTCCGGTGTCCCAGACCTCGATGCGAACGCTTTCGCCGCGACGCCGGCAGGCAAGCAGGATCCCACCCCGCTCGGTGTAACGAACCGCGTTCGAGAGCAGGTTCCTGAGCAGCCGCTCCAAGAGCACCGGATCGGTGCGGACCGCGAGCTCACGCGTTCGCAGCCGAAAAGCGAGCTGCTTCTCAGCCGCTTCGCGTGTGAACTCGGCCGCGAGCCGGCGCAGGGTGTCGGCGAGCTGCACGGTGGCCAGCCGCGGCTCGAGCACGCCCGCGTCCAGCCGCGAAATCTCCAGCAGTGAATCGAACAGCGCCGCTAGCGAGACCACCGATTCTGAAATCTGCTCGACGATCGAGCGAAGCTCCGCCTCGCTCGTCGCCTGGCGCGCTGCGGCCGTGAACAGGCCGAGCGCGTGCACGGGTTGCCGCAGGTCGTGGCTGGCAGCCGCAAGAAAGCGGGACTTCTCGCGATTGGCGGCCTCGGCTTGGCCACGCGCGCGCTCCGTGACCTCGGTCTGCCTGCCGAGCTCGCGCACGAGATCGGCGTTTTCAAGGCTCGCACGCAGCGACTTCACGGTCAGCCGCGACGCGTTCAACGCTGCGAACAGGCCGTGGCCGAGCCCGACCAGGCCCGCGCTAGCGATGCCCGAACTCTCGAATGTCCCTTCGAAAAAACAACGGACCACGACCGGGGTCAGTGTGGGCAACGCGAACGCGACGAAGGTCGGAAAGTGCGGCCCGTCGACGACCACGGCACCGGCGACGAGCCCGTACATGAACGCCACGTCGACACTCTGGTGGACGACCGATTCTCCCTGAAACGCTACTAGGCTGAAGGCGCCCCAACAGCAACCGTGCGCCGCAGTGCGTAAGAACGTCCCGCGAGCCCAGCGCGCTGCCTCGTCCGCGCCCGGGTTTCTGCGCCGAAATGCGAAATAGAACCACAGCCAGGCAGCCAACACTGCGAAGAGCGCAAGGAGTGTGAGCATCAGCGGTCGCGGCGAGACGCGATCCCAGAGCACCAGCGCGCCAATCACGGCGAGAGCCGCAGGGCCGGCCACACCTTGCGGAGTCTGCAGCACGATCATCCGGATCTGCTCGGCGAGCACCCGGCGCGCGAGCGGCACCCCGCGCGAGGAGCTTCCGTCGTGCGCCTCGGTCATTCGCGGGCGCAAACCCAGCGGATTTCGCCCGCCTGGCTCCATTTTGCCAGAGCGAATACCGCTTGGGTCCGATTCTTCACGTTCAGTGCTCGCAAACTGGCGGCAACGTGCGTCTTGACGGTCGCCTCGGAGAGCTGGAGACGGCTCGCGATGAGCTTGTTCGAGAGGCCCTGCACGAGCAGGTCGAGCACCTCGACTTGGCGCGGCGTGAGCCCCATACGCAGGAGCTCCTCCGTACGCGCCGTCATGATTGTCGACTCGAGCGGCGCGGGAGCGGAAGCCGTGCGGTCGAACAACGCCGGCGGCAAGTACACGCCGCCCGAAAATACCAGGCGCAGCGCCGCCACGAGGCTCGCACCGGTCGAGGATTTTCCGATGAAACCCATGGCGCCGCGGTTGATGCACTCGAGTACGAGCGCGCGCTCTTCGCTGGCGGACAGCACCACCACGGGTACGGTCGCGTGCTCCTTGCGCAAGCGCACGAGCGCGCTCATCCCCGTGCTGTCGGGCAACCCGAGATCGAGCAGCACCCAATCGATGTCGCCGTGCGTCAGAAGCAACGACGCTGCTTCCGCATACGAGCCCGCTTCCAAGAGCTCGCAGCCCATGTCCTGCTGCTCGAGCAGCATGCGGGTGCCCTCACGCACCATGGCGTGGTCGTCGACCATCAGAACCTTTCGCTTGTGCATGACTCGGCAAACGGAGGCTAACACCTCCGCGTACGGCATCGCGGATCGAGCGAGTCAGCGCTCCTTTCAGGCGTGATTGCCGCGCCTGCGCGACGCGGAGCGCGACGCGCCCGGAAGCGCCCACGAGCAAGCGGACAATGCCACGGGCTTGGTCCGCGGCTGACACTTCGAGTCGCCTCATCCTTTCGCATCAACCAAAAGGATGAGAGCACTACTCGCTAGCACACGGGCGGCACGAGAACGGAGTCCGCGTAACGGATCTTCCTTGGTCACGCCGTGACTCCGCAGTACGTTGCGAAGCAATATGGCAAACCATGTCGGACTGGTCAGCGTGGGGCTGGGTGTGTTGGTTTGCGCGCTGGCGACTGCCGCCTGCGGTGGCGGAAGCAATGCCGATCACGGCGGGAGCCAGGCGGGCGACGGGGGTAGCTCGAACCAGACGAGCTCCGGGTTGCCCTCGCGGCTACCGAACGACACAGCCGAATGCGACAGCGCAACGGGGTCTGACGGCTGCGTGTTCAAACAGTGCTGCGCAGCGCTCGTGAGCTGCAGTGAGAACCCAGCCTGCGCCAAGACCTTCACTTGCTACACGGGCTGTCGGCCCACCGACGTGGACTGTTTGACGGCGTGCTTCGGTTCGTTGGGCGAAGCTGGCCTCGACGACTTCGGGACCGCACTCGGCTGTGCCGCTCCGGCGGCTGCGAGCTGCGCTGGTTCCGGGGGATCCCCCGAGGGCGGCTCGGCTGGCGACAGCGGCATGCCGCCGCCCGGCCCGCTCGGTTCCGCCCAAGATGATCTCGGGTGGAACCTAGTGGTGTCCGATGCGCCGTTCACCGCCGAGCTCACGCCCGACGATGAGCGCGCGGTGTCAGAAGAGGTGACGCTAGACGGCGGGACGTTGACGGCGACCGCCGCTGACGGGACCGTGTTCGAGCTGACCATCCCCGAAGGCGCCCTGTACGGGCCGACGGTGATCACCCTAACACCGCTTAGTTCGCTCACGGTGACACCGCTCCAAGGCGACACTCACGGGGTTCGAATCGAGCCCGATGGCCTGCCGCTGATGCAATCGCCGACGCTGGCGATCACCCCACCGGCGGGCGCCAAATGGCCGATTGAGCAGGAGTTGCCGCTCGCTATCACGGGCACCCACGACAATGTGTCCTTGGCGTTGCTCGACCCCGAAAGCGAGCCGCTGCGGCTGGTGCTCACTCATTTCAGCAGCTATGCCGTGCTCTTCAGCGAGAAGGGCATCGATTCGACTCTGTCGCAAGCCAACATCCGAGATCACTTCGCCGGTGACGTGGAGCGACGCCTCGAGTCCGCTGCTGCGGCGCGCTTAGCCAGTGCGCGCTCGCGCGCGGCGCTCAACGACCCCGAACAAGGAATCCAGGATCTCGGACTCGAACGGCTGATCGCCGAGTACGAAGAGCAGGTGGTCAAGCCTCGGATCGCCAAAGCAGGTGAGAGTTGCGCGGCGGGCAAGCTGGCGATGTCGACAGTGCTCGGCGACGATCGCCAGAAGCAACTGCTCGGCTGGGAAGCCAAAGACGCTTGGGGCTTCATTAGCCTCGTGCCGACGGTCGCGGATGTGTGCATGCGCGAGGAGTACGAAATCTGCCGCGATGAGCACATCATCACGCGTGTGCTGCCCACGCTCTACGGTTACATGCGCCTAGCTGCAGTCTTGGGGTTGGAAACGGAAATCAACGGGGTCACGCTCCCGCCAACGTGGCTCACCCAAGCCGAAACCTATGCCACCAGGTGCTTGCAGTTCGAGCTCCAGTTCGACAGTAGCGTGGCGTACACGCCTCCCGAAACGGGGGTCAGCTCGATGAGCGAGAGCGTGACTGCTCGCGTGCCGATCGGCCTCAAGGCTTCGCTCACGGTACTCCCGGCGGACGCCATACCGCCCGGGGCCGCCCCGATCGGCGCGCTCATCCTGGGGCCGGACCAGCCCCTTCAAAGCAAGGGCTATGCGGTGGAAACGACGCAGATTTGCGAGACCATCGACTCTACGAAGGGCGAGGACGGCGCACTGTACGTCGCGTACATGGGGTTTACGCCGGGTGCGAATTCGCCAGCAACCCCCGGCGGCAGCGCCCAAATCACCGACATCGGCTTGAGCCTTGCGCTCAACCCCAACCTGTCCAGCTACACCCACACCAGCCGCGAACAAACGAGCTCGGGGTGCGGCAAAGTGACCGCGACCAGCAGCGATGTCCTGAGCTGGAGCACGACGCTCGGCGAGTACCTGCTGCAAGTCTCGACTAGCGCGAACGATGGCGCGTGGCTCGCGGATTGGAACGTGATGAACAGCGATATCCTGGCGACCAAGGACCTCTCGCTCGACGACGGCCAGGACAGCAAGGGGCCGGTGCACCTGATCCTGTTTCACACGCCCCAATGAAAGGACGAGCCCAAATCATGCGCAGATTACTGCCTTGGCTGCTTGGGGCCGCAACGTTCGCGGTCGCGCTAGGATGCTCGAGCACCGGCGCTGATCATTCGGCGTCGGAGGGCGGAGCCGGGCCCGACACCGGTGGCGCCGCGCAGGCCAACGGCGGCGCTGCGCAGAGCACAGGCGGCGCTCAGCAAACGCAAGCCGGCGAGGCGCCAATCGGCGAGGGCGGAAGCGAGGCCGGGCAAGCCGGCGCAGGCCCCGTCGGCGCCGTACCGGCGGAGCTGGTCGGCATTTGGCAGGAAACGCGCGCCACGGGCGGCGACTACGTGAACAGCTGGGGCGACAACTTCAGCGTCACTTCCGGTTTCAGCGTTGGGCTGCGAATTCGCGAAACGGGCGAGTACTACTTCGAGCATTTCGCGTCCGGCGTCCGGGATTGCGGACAGGTCAGCTACCTCGACCACTCCACCGGCTTCGCCGTGCTGGATGGCAATACGTTGACCCTGCATCCGACGCGTCGCTCGCTCGACGTGCAGGACTGCAGCAGCTCCAACTCCGGCGAACGAGAGCTGCCGAACGATCCGATCGCCCTGACCATCGGCCT
>Ga0207667_10010951_pt1 | contig 10569 bp, 11 predicted proteins | sample KBSCornC52_FD_184301 | JGI IMG/M metagenome (GOLD analysis project Ga0207667, IMG submission 184301) | Corn rhizosphere microbial communities from Kellogg Biological Station, Michigan, USA - KBS Corn C5-2 (SPAdes) (version 2) | ecosystem: Host-associated > Plants > Roots > Rhizosphere > Soil ...
GTACCTGTTGGGTTTAAAGGTGAACATAACGCAATAAGAACAGCATCTTCAATATGTGGCTGGATATCTGCTGCCAATGGCATAAAATTATTTTCGGGCGAAGTTTCGATTACCTGGTGTTGCCCTCCGACAAAATGAACGTAATGATTATTATTCCAGCTAGGGACAGAATAAATAACCTTATCATCTTTATCAACCACTGCCCGATACAATGCATAAATAAGTGGCCGGCCACCCGCAGCAATTAATATTTCTCTAGCATTATAATCGAGACCTTCCCGTTCTTTTATAAATGAAGAAACAGATTCTCTTAACGACAGAATTCCTTCAGCGGGCGGATATGTAGTGAATTTACTGTGATATGCATTTATTATTTCTTCCTCCAGCCATTTAGGAATTGGGAAAATTGAAGAATCAAAATCTCCAATGGTAAAATTATAAATAGTATCTCCCTGCCTAATTTTTTCTTTTATGTCCGCGCCAAGCTTAACAATTTCTGAACCAATGAGTGTCTCTGAAAGATTACTCAATTTGCCTGAAGTTTTTTTTGTCATTGCGTTTAATTTCTCTTTCAACTTCGTGTCGTTTTAATTAAAAATACTTATAACTTTTTTAGAAAATCTTCAATTCCGGCAACAATTCTTTGTGCCACCAGTTTACGAAATTTCGGATTAAGAATTTTTTTCTCATCACTTCTATTACTTAGAAACGCAACTTCTACAAGGCAGTTGGGATAGTCAGTTGGTCCGCTCAATGAAAAATTAAAACTCCCTACGTTGCCATATTCATGAAGCCCGGTTCCCTGTAACATACTTTTTAAAATAGCCTGGCTTAATGGCCGGAAACCAATATACCGGTAGTAGGTGCTTACGCCACTGGTAGTATCTATATCACCCGAATTTAAATGAATACTTATTAAGAGATCTGGATTTTTCTGTCTTAAGAAATTAATTCTTTCCGGCATACTAAGGGTTGTGTCTTTTGTTCTTGTCATTACAACCTTTGTTTTCCTTAGCTTCAAAGCAGTTTCAAGTTGCTTCGCAATAAGCAGTGTGTAATCTTTTTCTTTGATGTTACTTATATTACCGGTAGCGCCTATATTATCACCTCCATGCCCCGCATCTACTGCGATGGTAAGATGATTTAAAGCCAATATTTTAGGTTGTCGCTTAACCCGTATCGTTAGTTTAGTGAGTTCATCATAATAAATGGTATAACCCCAAAACATTGGATGTCTTAATTCAATAAAAACACGCATTACGTCGTCTTCGGGTTGCTCATACCAGGCATTCTTAATTTCTTTTACGCTTGATAGTTGGGTAATCCAGTTGGTATTACTCGTTGCACCAAAAATATCCACCACAATTCTTGAAGGGTCTATTTCCATTCTGCTGGTATAGGGTAATTTCTCATCGAGCTTTATCGAGACATAGTCAAAAGAAGAATCTCCCCATACCTTCCAGCTATCTGTTAAATGCTCCAGGGTGTTTACACCTGTAGTCACCTCCACTTTTTTTTTGTTAATATAGGCTGAATGGAATTTCGATAGCTGCACCTTATAATCAGTATTAAAACTGTCAACTACTTTTAAAATAATATTACTATCGAGGAAGGTCATTTTAGCACCACCAAGCCGGTCTTCACCAATTCCATATTTTAAAAAAGGCAGAGAGTCCGTTGTTTTTACGTAAAAAAAGGCTGGGGAAGATTCCTGGGAAATAGCATTTAAACAAGAAAAAATAAGGATAAACGCAAAAATTATTTTCATAAAATGAAGGTATAACTTTAAAATAAAAAGCCCTGGTTTTTTGACCAAAGCTCCTTATAATATCAATTAAAAAATTTGAATCCTATAATCCATATTTCCCATCATCGATCAATTTATCTGCGATCAATCTTCGTGCGTCTTTGCTATTAAATGGTTCAGTTTTAGTAAAACGTTTTAAACCGAGCAACATCATTTTTTGTTCATCACCACCGGCAAAGGCATTAATTGCTTCTTTACCACACTTAGCAACTTTATCAACCGCGTCATTCAAATAGCATTGCATCATGGCTATCTGAACCTTGTTATTTTCCTGGCCATTTTTGTCTGATGCCTTCATTACGCGAAGTAAAAAACTTTCTGCTACAAAAGTCTCTATGGCCATATCTGCAATATTCATTATTATCTCCTGCTCGCTGGTAAGTTTATTCATCAATTTCTGAACAGCGGCACCAGCTACCATCAAAATACATTTTTTCATATTAGCTATAGCCTTTCCCTCTTTTGAAAACGGGCCTTCATCACTATCACTAAAGTCAGGAATACTCATTAATTCTTTCTGAACATTCATTGCCGGGCCCATCAGGTCAAGCTTTCCTTTCATGGCTCTTTTTAACATCATATCAACGGTAAGTAACCTGTTTATTTCATTGGTACCTTCATAAATACGATTTATTCGACTATCCCGGTATCCCCTGCTTATATTGTATTCATCGCTATAGCCATTACCGCCATGCACCTGTACACCTTCATCAACAACAAAATCCAGCACCTCACTTCCATGTACTTTTAAAATGGCGCATTCTATTGCAAATTCCTCGGCTGCTCCAAGCAGCGTCTCATTAAAAGGCTTACCGGCCGCTAGTAATTCTGCCTCTTTTTCATCGATCCATTTTGCCGTTCTATACAATGCACTTTCATCTGCATAGATTTTTATCGCCATTTCTGCAAGCTTGTGTTTTATCGCACCAAAGTTGGCTATGGCCGTTTTGAACTGTTCTCTTGTTTTAGCATATTGAATAGTTTCGGTCAATGCCAACTTAGCGCCACCTATTGCTGCTGCGGCTAATTTCAGGCGACCAATATTTAAGATATTAAAAGCGATAATGTGTCCCTTCCCTATCTCACCTAATACATTTTCTACGGGCACTTTGCAATCTTGAAAATACAATTGAACTGTTGAAGATCCCTTGATTCCCATTTTATGTTCTTCAGGGCCACGCGTAAATCCCTCAAACTCACGCTCAACTATAAACGCAGTAAACTTGTCACCGTCAATCTTAGCAAATACTGTATAAACGTCCGCAAAACCACCGTTAGTAATCCAGCATTTTTGTCCATTGAGTAAATAATATTTTCCGTCTGCCGAAAGCGTTGCAGTTGTTTTGGCTCCTAATGCATCGCTGCCACTACCCGGTTCCGTTAGTCCGTATGAACCCTTCCATTCGCCTGTAGCTAATTTTGACACATATTTCTTCTTCTGTTCTTCTGTTCCAAAATATAAAATAGGTAATGTACCAATACCCGCATGTGCACTCATGGCTACACTAAAGGAATAACCACCTCCCAGCCCTTCGCTTACCAATGTAGACGTAACGAAATCTTTCCCAAGACCATTTAATTCTTCCGGAACAGAAGCGCCTAATAGGCCCTGTTCACCGGCTTTGTCCATCAATGATGGCATCAATCCCGGCTCCATTTTATCAATGCGCTCGATGACAGGAAGAACTTCGGCCTGCAAAAACTGGTTACACATATCCCGAACCATCAGCTGTTCCTCCGTATAGTCTTCTGGGGTAAATGTTTCAAAAGCATTACTTTTTTTAACCAGCCATTCGCCGCCTTTTAATTGTGAGGCTGTTGTTGTTGTGCTCATGATTTAAAATTTTATTAAGTGACTTGTATTTACAATTTTTATCATTCGGTTAAGGGAAGATTAGCAAGGTTATCATACACCTTCTGTAAAACCTCCTTTGCAATTTCAATTTGCTCGTTCGTTACACCATCCAACGCTTCATTAAGTGTTTTATTTGCGAGTTCCATAGTTTTTTCCTGCAAATTCAACGCTTCTTTAGTTAAATAGATCAAGTTAATTCTCCTGTCTTCTTTAGAAGGGACTCTTTTTACCAGCTTTTGTTTTTCAAGATTATCTACCAACCTAGTTATGCTTGGCTTATCCCGAAAGGTGGCTTCACATAACTGCTGCTGGCTTTGGCCTTCCTGCTTCCACAAATGATACAACACGCTCCATTGCTCAATGGTTATTTCCATTCCGGATTGTTTAAAATTTTTCTGTAGCCGCCGCGCGATGGCCGTAGATGCTTTACCGGTAATAAAGCTGTATAATTCACCCCTTTTAAATTGGTTGTTTGGCATATAGTTGTTTATGCAACTACACAAATCTACAAATTCATTTGAATTCAAAAAATTTATTTTTGCTAACACTGCATTAAATAATTGTAAAATGCAGTAATAAATTATTTCATGATATTAGTGCCAATATCTCTCTTGTTGTTAATTCCTTATACTATTCTTATTATTTATTACAGGCAAAGCTGGTTACAACTGAAGCCATTTGTAAATACTGAAGAAAAACTTCAGAAAAACACGACTTCAGTTTCAGTTGTTATTTCGGCAAGGAATGAAGAAAAAAATATTGGCCTTTGCATTACATCCCTTTTAAATCAATCCTATCCGGCTCATCTATTCGAAATAATAATTGTGGATGATCATTCTGTTGATTCAACTGTTGATATTGTTGAGTCATTTAGGCAAGCCAATATTACGTTAATAAAACTTGCTGATTTTGATGGAGGTAAAAAGCTGAATTCGTATAAAAAGAAGGCAGTTGAAACCGGCATCGGATTAGCTAAAGGAAGTTTAATAGTGACCACTGATGCAGACTGTATAGTTAAAAAGCAGTGGCTCGCCACCATTGCATCTTATTATGAAGATACTGGTTCAGTTTTTATAGCAGCGCCTGTTGTGTACGCAGATCCTGCTTCAAATGATTCAAATATTAAAAAAATTTTCAAAATATTTCAATCACTTGATTTTATGTCATTACAGGGAATTACCGGAGCTTCTGTTTATAAAAAAATTCACAACATGTGTAACGGTGCCAACCTGGCTTATGAAAAAAGTGTTTTCTATGAGGTGAAGGGCTTCGAAGGAATTGATAATATTGCGAGCGGGGATGATATGTTGCTGATGCATAAGATCGAAAAAAAATATCCTGGTAAAATAGGATATATTAAGTCGACTAACGTGATAGTACAAACGCAACCTTCGCAAAATCTAAGAGAATTCGTAAACCAGAGAATCCGCTGGGCAAGTAAAGCTGACAGGTACCCCGATATAAAAATTACAACTGTTCTTTTCCTTGTATATTTTCTGAACGCCTGGATACTTTTTTTGGGGGTTTATTCAATCTTTTATCCAAAAGGTATTTATTTGTTAATACTATTGTTTGCGGTGAAAACGATTACGGAATTATTTTTTCTTTTGCCTGTGGCAAAATTCTTCGGAAAGCAAAAATTACTTTGGTGGTTCCTTCCTTCTCAGCCTTTTCATATTATTTATACTTTGGTTGCCGGATGGTTGGGTAAATTTGGAAGTTATACCTGGAAAGAGAGAAAAGTAAAATAAGCATCAATTGAAATTTTATTAATAATGTCTGAAACTTTTTCACAAAATGCCTGGAAGCGACTAAAGAAAAATAAAGGCGCCATGATTGGTTTGGCGGTTATTTGCATTTGTGTATTAATGGGAATTTTTGCTTATTTCATTTCAACCGATTCAACTCCCAATGCCGACAGGCAAATTGTCGAGATACAGGCACGTAAACCAGGTTTCCGGCAGCTATTTTTAAAAGTAAACAAAGAAAAAAAGATTTCATCCCCCGGATTTTTTAACCGGTTACTGTATGGTAAAGAAGATCGGTCTCTTTTTATCCCCGTAAATAATTTTAAGGAAACAAAAGACTCAGTCATCATCGAGAAATATATTGATGAAGGCGTTGCGGAAAGAGAAAGTTGGTCCAAAAATTCTTTGCCAGAAAACAATTATATCGTATCCAAAACATTCTGGCTAGGCACAGATAAATTCGGTCGTGACATCTTAAGCCGCCTGATTGTGGGAGTTCGGGTAAGCCTTGCCGTCGGGCTTATAACTGTTCTCATTTCCCTAAGCATCGGAATTATTTTAGGTGCTGCGGGTGGATATTTTGGAGGTAAGGTGGATAATATTATCATGTGGCTGATTAATGTAATATGGAGTATGCCTACGTTATTACTGGTTTTCGGAATCACCCTTTCATTGGGAAAGGGCTTCTGGCAAATATTTATAGCAGTTGGGCTTACGATGTGGGTAAACGTAGCCAGAACTATAAGAGGGCAGGTTTTATCGCTTCGTGAAATGGAGTACATACAAGCGGCAAAGGCCTTAGGTCTTAAGAATATGAGGATTATTTTGCGTCATGTTTTGCCAAACGTTATGGGGCCGGTAATAGTGATTGCTGCCTCCAATTTTGCAAGCGCAATCATTATTGAAGCGGGGCTTAGTTTCCTTGGAGTGGGTGTGCAACCTCCCACACCAAGCTGGGGATTGATGATAAAAGAAAATTACAATTTCATAATTACGCACAATCCTGCACTAGCAATTGCTCCCGGTATAGCCATAATGATATTAGTGCTCGCTTTCAATCTTCTTGGAAATGGTTTACGTGATGCCCTTGATGTAAGAGGATAATTTCTAACTAACATCTTTCGCCACTAAAACGCTGCGGTTAAAACTTTCTTCAAGTGAAATAAGCGTCTCTGTTCGCTCGATCCCTTTAATTTTTTGCAATTCATCATGTAACACATACCGTAGTTGGTTAATATCCTTACAAACAATTTCTATGTACATGCTATAATTACCGGTTGTATAGTTAAGCCGTACAATCTCGGGAATTTTTTCGAGCTCGGTAGCCACAGAATCATAAAGCGAACTTTTTTCAAGGAAGATTCCGACGAAAGCAGTGATATCATATCCCAACTGTTTTAAGTTCACATTTAGTTTTTTACCTTTAACAATACCGAACTCTTCAAGTTTTTTTATGCGAACATGAATAGTACCGCCGCTAACAAAGAGTTTCTTGCCAAGTTCAGCATAAGGTGTTTCAGCATTTTGCAACATCTCCTGAATAATCTGCAGGTCAAGTTTGTCGAGGTTTAACTTGGATGCCATAATTAGTTTTTATTTTAAATTAATTTTATAAAAATAAATTTTTTATTGAATGATTTCTATATTTTTGTCAATTTATTTTAAAAATTTTTTTAATAATGCTTCTTATGTTAGATTTGCATTATTAAGTTCTTAAAAATTGTGGGGTGATGAAATTTTTGGCAGACATGCCCTCTTGTCTCGGGGGTGAGGATAACAGGATAAACATAGCATAGAGCCGTTGTTTTAGCAATAAGACATCGACCAGGGTCGACCACTGAACTTTGTGCTACGGCTAACTGCCTCGTGGAGGTTCGATCCCTCCCCCTACAGCTTAAAGAAGCCTGTGAATTAAGTTTCACAGGCTTTTTTATTATAGTTTTCCCTGGAGTGACTTAAGCTGCTCCTGCTTTAATCTGGAATTGAATTTTACTTACCAGTTCATTTACGTCAAAAGGTTTTGCTATAAAATCATCGGCCTTGCAAAACTTTTGAATATCAGTGAAATTAGTATGCGCAGAGAACATGATGACGGGAATATCCTTTGTCTTCGGGTTTTCTTTTAATTTATTGCAGACTTCAATGCCGTCTATTCCTGAAAGGAAAACATCCAGTAAAATTAGTTGAGGGCAAAACAACTTGGCTTTTGGAATTACGTCCTCACCGCGAGGTAAAGCCATTACATCGAACCCATATCTTTTAAGCACGGTTTCAACAACCCAGAGTATGTCGGAATTGTCATCTACAATTAATATCTTATCCATAGATTTTGAACACTACAATAATTAAACCAGTTCATTCACTTTGAAAATTTTGATTCATTTCTACATTTTTTCCCAAAAAAGTAGTCCAAATGCTCCTATCAGATTTCAAACTTCTGCTATCAAAAAATTACTTTTTGCCTGTGTTATTCGTTGTCTACTACTTAAATTTAAATAATTATTAAAAATATCTATCATGTTGAATACTATTTACCAAAAAATTGTATTTAGAAGATCCGAATCAAAAATTCGTGACGTCCGTGTAGAAACAAAAGGATAAAGTAAATTACTTACCCTTCGCCTGTAAGCATTTCCTCAACCTTGGGGGGAAGATATTCCGCACGCGAAGATTATATCGAAGGACAAAAAGTTTCCATTTTCAAAAAAAAATAATCTTACGGTTCATTTTAGTGAGATATTGGCAGAGTAAAGATGACGTGGATTCAATGTCATTATCATTCTTAAAAACAGAAAATGATATCTTTTATTTACGACTCAATCGAATATTCTGACCGTGAGTTTGAAAGTATTACAAAAGAATAGCATGTACATTGGTAAAAAACCTGGAAAGAACAGCTCTTGGTTAATTTCCTAAAAGGATTCACAAAAAATAAAGTATTATATACCCAGCACTTCTTTCAATTTCATATACCCCGATTTACTTGCCTGCAATTTAGCGCCAGTATTGAGCAATACAATATGACTATCCTTTTCATACGCATCGATACGCGTTATAAGTTGTGTGTTCACAATGAAGGAACGATGTATCCTTACAAATTGATACGGCATGAGCGATTGTTCAAAAAAAGTCATAGTTCTCTTTTTTAAAAAAGAACCTTCAGCCGTAATTATTTTTACATAATCATCAGCAGCTTCGAGATAGTGAATTTGATTTATGGGTATAATTTTTATTTTATTGCCATCTTTTACTACAATGCGGTTTTGCTGTCCGGGCGATTGTGCTGCTGTTTCAATTACAGGTTCTGTCAAAGACACCGCGGGCTTGTTCAAATATTTTTGCACCGCTTTATCAAACCGATCTTTGCTGAATGGCTTAAGCAGATAGTCAGTTGCATTCAATTCAAAAGCTTTTATTGCAAATTCGTCGAATGCCGTTGTAAAGATTACTGCCGGAGGATTTTCAATAAGTTCCAGCATCTCAAAACCATTTATCTTAGGCATTTGTATGTCCAGGAAAATAAGGTCCGGCTCATGTTGGTTTATCGCCTTCATCCCTTCGAAGCCATCACTGCATTCAGCAACTACATCAACATCAGCATACGATTGTAAATACTCTTTTACAATACTTCTCGCAAGGGGTTCGTCATCAATAATTATAACCTTCATATTAATTGTGGTATAAGTATAGTTGTAATAAAAAAAGATTCATTCTTTTCGGTTCTTAGCAAATCCTGTCTCGCAAACAAAAGAAATAATCTTCTTTGTATAGAGCTTAATCCAAAGCCGGTTCCCTTTAGTGGCTGTGACGTTTCGGGATCAAATGGATTTCTCACCATAATTTTTAAATAGTTATTTTCTTTTGTTGCTTCTAACTTTATTAGTACTTCACCGGTTGTGTCATAAAGGCCAAACTTAATTGCGTTTTCAACAACCGGTTGCAACAATAAAGATGGCAATTTTAGTAACAGTACTTCATCTGTATAAATTATTTCTGTTTGCAGGCGATGGCCAAACCGAACCTTTTCTATATCAAGATAAAGCCTTAGGTATTCTATTTCTTCTTCCAATGTACTCCACTGCTGATCATCTTTTTTTAAAGTGCCCCGCAAAAAATCGCTTAGCTGTTGTATCATGTGCCTTGCCTTTTCAGGTTGGCTTCCAGTAAGTGCACTTATTGAATTTAAGCTGTTGAACAGAAAATGCGGCTGCAATTGTTGCCTTAATTTAAATAATTCTGCCTCTCTTGAAAGTCGCTCGGAATCTATTTTTCTTTCGTTGATAATTTGCTGTTCTTCCTGCGTGTACCAAAGCAAACTCATCATCGACATACATCCTATCAACAAAAATAAAATTCCAAAACGTATGCCTGTCGATTGTGTCAGCGATTGGGTATAGTTCGCATCATCCTTAAATATTAACCAGAGTACACCCTTTGCAATTAGCACACAAATGCCGCTTAAGCCAATGCTTATTGTTAAAACATACCAATATTTTTCCTGCCGTGGCAAATAGTAACGCATATTATTAAGAACCAGCAGGCAACTCCCGGTCAGCAATAAATTATTAATGGCGGCATCAACAATTATTTCGACATCAGTGAGTCTAAAATTCCTTAATATGCTGGTTAACATAATTGAATAGATTATGCTTATGATAGACCAGCCTGTTACGCTTGCTAAAATTAATCTTCTATTCGATTTTGAATTGGCCAATGCTATTAATTTAAAGGAAAGCTTTTCTCCATGCTGTTTTCAAGGATATAAGCAGCACGTTGCTTTGTAACCCGAATATACCTATCCGCTTCTTCCTCCTCGCAAATGCGTGAGTATAATTCTGCTCCATCAATAAGTTCCGTTAATGGGTGCAATTCCGAAACGTCAATAAATTTCCAATGCACGGGCTTATGAATACTATTTAAAAAATTATCTTCCTCCAGATGGCCGGTCGTGCGGGCTTTCTGAAAAGCATGTAAATCATCTTCAGCATAAACCAATCGCAATTGTTCATCAAACTGGGGAGTATGCTTTCCTTCTCCACAAATAATTCTGTAGACCAATTTAGCAAGATACCATTTCATAACATTGATTTTATAAATAATCGAATTATAGTTATTGTCGTTAGTAAAAAAGTTAATAATTGGTTACTTCAATACCACCA
>Ga0207667_10010954_pt1 | contig 10568 bp, 8 predicted proteins | sample KBSCornC52_FD_184301 | JGI IMG/M metagenome (GOLD analysis project Ga0207667, IMG submission 184301) | Corn rhizosphere microbial communities from Kellogg Biological Station, Michigan, USA - KBS Corn C5-2 (SPAdes) (version 2) | ecosystem: Host-associated > Plants > Roots > Rhizosphere > Soil ...
AGTCCTCCTTCGGACCAAACTGGGTGGGGTTGACGAAGATGGAAGCCGCGACAGCATCGCAGGCAGCCGTGGCCGCGGCGACCAGCGACATGTGCCCGGCGTGAAGCGCACCCATCGTAGGCACCAGGCCCAGGGTGCGGCCCGCGCGGCGGAGTTCATCGCAGGCAGCACGCATATCGGCGGACGTGTGGCAGATGCGCATGGGGCCGCCCCGCCTACCCGTGACGCGCAGCAGGCTCGATCAGCTCCAGGTCGCTGCGCATCTCTCGCGGGAGATGGTAGCTTTCGGCATCGGAGGGGAACTCGCGCCTGCTGACATCGGCCCGAAATCGGGAGAGTGCGTCACCGAGAAAAGCGGCTGCATCTCCGTATTGCCGCGCGAATTTGGCGTGCGGCGCGAATGTGAGATTGAACAAATCGTGGAAAACCAAAATTTGCCCGTCGCATTCGGGGCCCGCGCCGATGCCGATGGTTGGAATTGTGAGCTGGCTGGTGATATCGGTTGCCAGCTCCCGGGGAATGCCTTCTAGTACAACGGCAATGGCGCCGGCTTGTTCGAGCGCTTCCGCGTCCCGGCAGAGCCGGTCGTAAGCCTCCCAGGTCCTTCCCTGCACCTTGTAGCCGCCCATCCGGTGCACAGATTGAGGCGTCAATCCGATGTGGCCAACCACCGGGATTTCGGCATCCGTCATGCGCCTCACCAGCGAAGCGCGCGTCTGGCCTCCTTCAATCTTGACTGCCTGCGCACCTGCTTCCTTGATAAACCGGAGAGCGTTGCTCAGGCCCTCCAGCTCGGAGAGGTGATAGGAGCCGTAAGGCATATCCGCAACCAGGAACGCTCGGCGCAGACCGCGTGCAACGGCACGGGTGTGGTGGAGCATCTCGTCCATCGTGACTGGAAGGGTATTGTCGTATCCCAGGGCCACCATCGCCAGGGAATCGCCCACCAGAATCAGATCGATCCCGGCCTCGTCGACCAGACGCGCGGTCGGGTAGTCGTATGCGGTGAGCGCCACGATGGGGATGCGTGCCTGCTTCTTTTGGAGAAGAGTGTCGGCTGTGATGCGGACGGGAGGATCTGCCGCGCCGGGGCGGCGGAGCTGTGTGACAGACATTGGGTTCTCCAGTGCCACTCCGCAAGACGCGCGGATGCGGCCCGAACGGGTCCAGTATACGACTCCAGATTCCGGTTTTCGGATTTCCACGTCTAACATGGGCCGGCTGGGCAGTCACGGCACCAACAAGTGCCAGCATTCTGACAGACTTGCCAGAGGCGACCCCGGTTCCTATAATCGGCATCATATTGCCTCGCAACTGCGCGTATGGCACTGGCGGACAGGGTTTGGCGACAGAGTCGTACCGCCGCCCGATAATTCCGGCGGCAGGCATCAAAGTAAAAAGTTTGAGTTATCCGAGGAGTCTTTGAATGAAGAAGGTACTGCTATCCTCTCTCTTGGCGTGTGCCGTTAGTGTTCCGGGCCTGACACTCGCTTCCTCTGCCCAGGCTGCCCCGGCGGCTGGTCAGGCTACCGGCGGTGCCGCGGAACCAGCGGCCCAAGGCGCCGGCGGTGCCGCGCAACCGGCGGCTCAGGGTGCCGGCGGTGCTCCTCAGTGCCCGCCCATGCCGGACGCGGAATATAAGTCCTACACGGATGCGATGAATCAGAGTCAGCCGCAGCAGAAGGCGGCCGCGCTTGAGGCATACCTGACGGCATTTCCCAATTCCTGCGTAAAGGCCCAGACGCTTCAGATCCTCATGGCGACGTACTCGACGTTCGACGCTCCGAAGACACTTGCGACCGCAGATAAGATTCTGCAAATGGAGCCGAACAATTTACAGGCCTTATATGCCGAGGTCGCTGTTCGAGTGAACAACGCCAATGGATTGACCGACGCGGCTGGCAAGCAGAGCGCCTTTGACCAGATAGCCACCTACGCTCAAAAAGGGCTGACAGCTCCTAAGCCCGCTGGAATGAGCGACGCCGACTTTGACAAACTCAAAGGGCTTGCCTATCCGGTCTTCTATAGCGCGCTAGGGTATGACGCACTTCTAAAGAAGGATAGCCCGAGCGCAATTGACGCCTATAAGAAGGAACTTGCACTCGTTCCGGCCGATGCTACGAAGACACCTGGGTCGGTCCTGCAAGATATCTTCTACTTAGGCGAGGCATACTACCAGGCGACTCCCCCGGATTATCTTGATTGCTCCTTCTACGCCAGCCGGGCGTTCGCTTATGCACCGGAGAATTTCAAGGCTCAGTTTTCGCCAATCGCAAAGTTTTGCTACAAGAAGTATCACGGGGGCGATGACGGCTATGACCAGTTCCTCGCCGCCGCACAGGCTAATCTGAATCCTCCGGATGGGTTGTTTGCCAGCATCAAACCAGCTCCGACTCCCGCGGACATCGTGAACCAGGTCATCCAGAGCACTCCTGATCTGGCAACCCTCGCAGTAAGTGACAAGGAGTTCATCCTCCAGAACGGGACCCCCGATCAGGCCGCTAAGGTATGGGACACCATCAAAGGGAAGTCGGTTCAGATTCCCGAGGCTCTAGTGATTGCGTCCACGCCAGCCCAGATTCAGGTTGCGGTGTCGGATGATGCCAAGCAGTCGAAGACGGCAGACTTCACCTTCAACATGAAGCCGCAGGACGAGGCGACGACCGCAGCCGCGAAGAAGCAGCAGGCGGCAATCGCTGCGGCAACAGCCGTGGGCCAGACCGTTACCCTGCAGGGCACGTACGACTCCTTCACGCCGAAGCCGATCATGATCACCATGAGCGATGGCGAAGTGGTTCTGCCCAAGGCTGCCCCTACCCGGACACCGGCCCGCGCGCCCGCACGTCGCGCTCCGGCACGCAGAAAGTAATCCCCATATAAAGCAGAAGGGCCCGGCTCACGCCGGGCTCTTTTGTTTGCGAGCTACTCCGGAACGATCTGGTGGGCTCCTGCTGAGGCACGACTGATATAAATCTCACAGTCAATTCCCGTGCCTTGCTTATAACCGGTGCGCATCGCCTGCGTGAAACCTTCCACTTGCTCCGCCGCGACCAGATTGACAGTGCAGCCACCAAAGCCGCCACCTGTGAGGCGAGCTCCAAAGCAACCGGGTTCCTTGTCTGCCAGTTCCACGAGCAGATCGATCTCCGGGCACGACGCCTCAAAGTCATCGCGGAAGCTAACGTGCGCTTCGTGCATAAGCTGCCCGAATCGGCTTAGATCGCCGTCCTGGAATGCCTCGACGGCGGCGAGCACGCGATTATCTTCAGTGATGACGTGGCGGCAGCGGCGAAACACGTTCGCTGGCATCTCGCTGCCCCAGCGCTCGAGGTCCTCCAACGTCGCGTCACGTAGCGCTCTGATCTCCTGCCGGTGAAGGTGAAGGATTGCGGTGCCCTGTTCGATCTCGGCACGGCGCGTGTTGTACTCGCCCCCTGCCACAGAGTGCTTGACCATCGAGCTGCAGATCACGATGCGAACATCGGATGGGATCGGGACAAGCGTGTATTGCAGCGATCGGCAGTCGATCATCACCGCGTGGTCCAGCGCGCCGAAGCAGGAGACAAACTGGTCCATGATGCCCACATTGGCCCCCACAAACTGGTTTTCGGCTGCGCGGCAGAGCTGAGCGGTCTTTTCAAGAGGAAGATCGAAGCTCGTCGCCCCCAGGACCGCACATGCGGTGGCGACTTCGATTGCAGCCGAGGAACTGAGACCTGCTCCCAATGGAACGTCGCCTTCCACGGTCATCGAAAAGCCATCCGCCACGGGCACGCCGTGTTGGCGGAGGATCCAGAGGACGCCTGCAATGTAATCCGCCCAATGCGTTTCGGCACCTGCGCGAAGATCGCGAAAGCGGCGGTCCAGAAATGGATCGAGAACCTCATCCAGGCGTTCGCTGTAGTTCACGGACTGGACCACCAGTCGCCCATCGGTTCTCTGGCTGATGGCTACCAGGGTTTTGAAGTCAATCGCTGCGGGCAACACAAAGCCATCGCAGTAGTCTGTGTGCTCGCCAATCAGGTTCACGCGACCGGGAGCCGCAAAGACCAGAGCCGGCGTCCCGAAGGAGTCGAAGTGCTGGGCCGAAAGTTCAGCAGGAGTATGCATAAACTGAATGTTTCCGTTCCGGGCTCACACCGCGTAGTGTTGGTCCGGCAACGCGCGTAGTCGCGCCGCTGCTGTCTCAGCCGTAATATCGCGCTGCGGCATGCCCAACATCTCAAAGCCGACCATAAACTTGCGGATCTCCGCCGAGCGCAGCAAAGGCGGATAAAAATGAGCATGGAAGTGCATAAAGTCGCGGCCCTGACCATGAGCCGGGCTCTGGTGGAAACCCATGGTGTAGGGGAAGCTGACCTCAAAAAGATTGTCGTAGCGAGTCGTAACGGACTTCAACATCTCGGCGAGACTAATCTGCTCGCTCGCGGAAAGTTCGACGAAGCTGCCGAAGTGACGGCGTGGAAGCACCAAAATCTCAAACGGCCACACCGCCCAGTAGGGCACGAGTGCGATGAAGTGCTCATTCTCGATGACAATCCTGGCCTCAGGATGCGCCAATTCCGTGCTGATGTAATCGCACAGCAGGCAGGACCCGTGCTCCTCCCGATAGGACTGCAGCGATGCAAGTTCGCGCAGTGGCTCATCCGGGATGTGCTCGGTTGCCCAGATCTGGCAGTGGGGATGAGGATTGCTTGCTCCCATCATCGCCCCGCGGTTCTCAAAGATCTGAACGTGATTAATCCAGGCAAGCTCGCTCAGGGCAGCCGTCTCCACGATCCAGGCCTCGATGACGCGAACGATATCCAAGACCTCCATTCGTGCGAGAGTCAGTGAATGGTCGGGATGGAAGCACAGCACGCGGCAGCGGCCTCGCTCCGGTTCGGCGATCAACAGCGGAGACGATGCGGGCTTCACGTCCGCGGGCACATCGGGCAGCAGCGCCGGAAAATCGTTATCAAAGGCAAAGACACCGGTGTACTCCGGATTGCGTACTCCCCCTGAGCGTGCGTTGCCGGGGCAGAGGTAGCACGTCGGATCGTAATGGACCGCCTCAACAGTGCTCGGCGCCGCCTTCTCACCTTGCCAGGGACGTTGCGTACGCTGGGGCGAGACCAGGATCCACTCTCGCAGCAGTGGGTTGTAGCGCCGGTGCGGGATGGAATCAAGAGGCTGAGAAACTACTGCCACGCGCAATCCTTTTCAAAAAGGAACCTGCCATACCTAGTGTATGCGACTGCGATTACGCGCCACCGGGTTGTGCCGCCTCGGCAATGGGATCCAGTGTTACCGCACGCAAATTCACACCACCTGCGCGGGCGAACAGAAGCCCTGCAGGAATCACGGACAGGAACGTCACCGTCAGCAGCATCGCTCCGCAGGCAGTGGCAGCTTCTATCGGCGCGTTGTAAAACTCATGCATCGCTGCAGCAGTAACGGCAATCTGCGTGAACCAGCCAATTACCGGGAGTTGCAGTAGAGATCCTCCTATGCTGGCTCCCATCAGCAACATGGTGCGCGAGAAGTTCACGCTTGCGAGCTCGGGCGTATCCGCGAAGGCATGAAGTGTCTGCACATAAGCAAAGCCAATCAGCGCCCACATCGCCAGCGAGAGAAGAACGGCGACGACCAGGTCTCGTGCGGAGGAAATGGTATTCAGACCCTCCTGGAAATCCTGAATCTTGTCCGCAATACTGTCCGCCAGCGGTCGCGAGAGCCTCCCGAGCACGCGGCGGACCAGACCGGCGATGATGCCGCCCGCGGCTCGCAGCGAGGCGGCGAATACAGCGATCACAGCCGTGCCGGCGACCGAGATTAGCCCGGCACGAACAAAGATTTCATGGTGCGGCAGATCGCGAGGTACAAAAAGCAAGGCTCCTGAGAAGATCGCCGCCGCTGCGCCAAGGTCGAACATCCGCTCCACGGTATAGACAGCAAACTGGGTGCTCGTAGAAAGTCCGATGCGACGTGCCACCAGCGCTGGGCGAATGACGTCTGCAATACGGCCAAAGAGCGCCACCGCAGTGAAGCCAATGAACTGAGGTGCAACCAGCGAGAACACCGGCACTCTTTTCTGGGTGGAGACGAAAACCGCCCAACGCGCAGAGCGCAACCAGAAAGACGTGTAGATCAGTCCTATACCCGCAGCGATATGCGCCCAGCGGATGGTCTGGACCTGATGCCAGAAGGCCGCCCAGTCAAAGTGGATCCGGCTGCGGTTTGCGGCGATCAGGATAGCCAGCAGAATGGAAATCGCCAGCAGAACGAGGCCCTTGCGATTCTTCATGGGCAGCAATCTCCTGCGCGGCGCTTTCTTATGGATGGGTCGAGGATGCCCGTGTGCTAGCTAGGGTGGCTAACTTGCGGCGGTTGAATTCGCGAATTACGCGCGCGACATAGGCCCGCGTCTCGCGATACGGCGGGATGCCGTGATACCTGTCCACCGCAATGGGACCGGCGTTATACGCTGCGAGCGCGAGGGCGATGTTGTCCTTATACCGCGTCAGCAGCTGATCGAGGTATGCCGTGCCGCCGCGGATGTTCTGCTCCGGGGCAAAGCTGTCCTGCACGCCCAACGTGGATGCCGTACCCGGCATAAGTTGCATGAGCCCCCGGGCGCCAGCTCGAGAGACAGCGAGCGCATTGCCATTGCTCTCCGCCTTGATCACGGAGGCCAGCAGGTCGGCGTCAATATTGTGTTGCTCTCCGGCCCGGGCGAGCATTTGAGTCATCTCCGCCTGGGTAAGCGGCGCCGCCGAGTGGAAAGCAGGCTCTGCCGCCGGAACTGCCGGCGGATCGGGTATGCTTTCGACGCTGACCACTGAGGTAGCAGGCACCTCAACGTAGTTGGCTGCGTCGCCTGTGGTCACGGCCGTGAGCAGGAAAAGCCGAACGTGATCGCCTGCGGCCTCCTGACGACTGCAGTCAAACTGGCTGCCGCTTCTCAGCGTGACGCGTTCTGCGGCCCTCGCACACAAGGACGGGAGGACCGCAAGGGTCAACAGGGCCGAAGCAAAGCGGATTCGATGGAATGACTGCATAAGAGCCGGTCATACTTATGGTACGACGGTTCGTGCGTCCTGTGGCAGCTCCGGCTATCATGCCCTCTACCACCTCCGCAGTAGTCCGGCGTTGCTGGCTGCGCGAAAGGACCCCTTTTCCCCATGAGCGACCGAATCGAACAGGTTCCCGGATTCCGCTTTATCGACCATGTTGCGGTCTCCGTGACGCCCGGGGAACTGGAGGCGCAGGTGGCCCTCTATAAGGCTCTGGGGTTTGAGGAACTCCACCGCGAAGACGTGCTGGGAACAGACCAGGTGCGTGAGGTTCTGTTACAGATGGGCTCGGGCCCCAACAGGATTCAGCTTCTGGAGCCGCTCACACCAACTTCCCCGATCGCCCGGCAGATCCAAAGAAACGGCGGCCGCGGCGGCCTTGCTCATCTGGCCTTTCGAGTCAGCGATATCCAGAAGGCCTTCGCCCAGATGAAGCATCAGGGATTCCAGATCGTCGACCAGGCGCCCCGAAGGGGCTCAAGAGGGACAACCGTCTTCTTCGTCCATCCCAAGGGTGCCGCGGCGGGACTCGGTTACCTGCTTGAGGTTGTGCAGGAGGCCAGTCATGCCTGAGGTTCGCCGCGATCCCGAGCCGCTCAACTTACGCGAGCATTTCCCTCCTGTATCGACTGAAGAGTGGGAGGCGGCAATCCGCCTCGACCTGAAGGGAGCAGATTCCGGGAGCCTTACCTGGCACAGCAATCACGGAATCGATGTGCTTCCTTATTATCGGAGCGACGTCCTCGCCGGCCTGGAGGCTCAAACTTCCGCAGCCCCGGGCGCGTTTCCATTTGTGCGCGGAACCGGCAGGACATGGCAGATCAACGACACCGGTCAGATTCCGGAGCATGCCATCCGCGCTGACCTGGTGCTTGAAGCCGGCGGCAACTCCGTCCAGCAGCTTGGCATTGCGTTGGCCGAAGGCGTGGAGCGGCTTGCGTCTGCCAGCGAAACCCGCAACGTAGACGTCGCCGCGCGGGAGATGCACTTCATCTTTGCGATCGGCTCCAGCTACTTCTTTGAGATCGCCAAACTGCGCGCAGCACGCATGCTGTGGGCTCACGCGGTAGATCAGTTTCAGCCTGCCCACCCAATCGCCTGCCGAATGAATCTGCATGCGCGGACCGCGCGGATCAACAAGAGTGTGAGTGACCCACATACGAACCTGTTGCGCGCCACCACGGAGGCTATGTCGGCCATCATTGGTGGCTGTGACTCGCTGACCATTGAGCCGTTCGGCTTTTCGGAGCACCTCGCCCTCAACATCCAGCGAATCCTGGCTGAGGAAGCCCACCTCGGCGCCGTCGCCGACTCCGGCGGCGGTTCCTACTATCTGGAAGCGCTCACGGCATCGCTCGCCCGGGCGGGATGGGCTCTCTTTCAGCGCATTGAAGCTCATGGCGGATACGCTCCATCGCTTCCATGGTGCACAGAGGAGATCGAGCAATCTCGTGCCGCTCGTGAGCAGGTGGGGCAATGAAGAGGCCTGACTTCGCCAATATCGACTTGTCACTGCCCCTCGGCGCCTGCACCAAAGCTGCAGGCGAAACCCAAGCGGAGTGGCTGACCGCGGAACAAATTGCCGTCAAGACGAGGTACACGGCGAATGACCTGCGCGGGATGGAGCACCTGGAGTACGCGGCGGGTCTGCCACCCTTTCTGCGTGGCCCATACTCCACGATGTATGTCGCACAGCCGTGGACCATCCGCCAGTACGCCGGTTTCTCCACCGCGGAGCAATCGAACGCGTTCTATAAGCGCAACCTTGCGGCGGGACAGAAAGGCCTCTCTGTCGCCTTCGATCTGCCAACTCACCGCGGCTACGATTCCGACAATCCGCGCGTTATCGGCGATGTTGGAAAGGCAGGCGTCGCCATCGATTCCGTGGAGGACATGAAGATTCTCTTCAGCGGGATTCCTCTGCAGGAAGTCTCAGTTTCCATGACCATGAATGGCGCTGTACTGCCCGTACTCGCTTTCTACATCGTCGCAGCGGAGGAGCAGGGTATCCCGGCGGAAAGCCTCACCGGAACTATCCAAAACGACATTCTCAAAGAGTTCATGGTTCGCAATACCTACATCTATCCACCAGCGCCCTCCATGAGAATCGTGGGTGACATCTTCCGCTTTTGCTCCAGAAAGATGCCGAAGTTCAACTGCATTTCGATCTCCGGTTACCACATGCACGAAGCGGGCGCCCCGGCCGACATCGAACTTGCCTACACTCTCGCGGACGGGCTGGAGTATGTCCGCACCGGCATTGCTGCCGGCCTCCACATCGACGACTTCGCGCCTCGCCTCAGTTTCTTCTGGGCCATCGGCATGAACCACTTCATGGAGATCGCCAAGCTGCGCGCAGCGCGCGTCCTCTGGGCCAGGCTGATCCAGCCATTCAAGCCGAAGAACCCGAAGTCCATGGCCCTGCGCGCGCACTCCCAGACATCGGGCTGGAGCCTCGCGGCGCGGGATGTCTTCAATAATGTTTCGCGCACAACTGTTGAGGCTCTCGCCGCGGTGTTCGGCCAGACGCAGTCCCTGCACACCAACGCGCTGGACGAGGCGCTCGCGTTGCCCACCGACTTCTCTGCGCGCATTGCGCGCGACACTCAGATCTACCTCCAGCAAGAGACCGACGTGACCAGGGTGGTGGACCCATGGGCCGGCAGCTACTACGTCGAGAGTCTGACCCACGAACTCATGCATCGCGCATGGGCTCACATCCGGGAGATCGAAGAGCTCGGCGGGATGACCAGGGCTATTGAGATGGGTATTCCAAAGATGCGTATTGAGCAGGCAGCCGCACGCCGCCAGGCGCACATCGATTCTGGCCGTTACACCATGGTCGGCGTCAATAAGTACAAACCCGCCGAAGAAGATCGCCTGCAGACGCTGAAAGTTGACAACGACGCTGTCCGCGAGACCCAGCTTCGACGCCTGGCCGAGATTCGAGCGACTCGGGACTCGGCTGCCGTCGAAAGTGCACTGCGTGCGCTGACGGCGGCGGCGGAGACTGGGGACGGCAGCCTCATGGAGCTGGCGGTGAACGCAGCGAGAGTCCGCGCCACTCTTGGCGAAATCTCCAGCTCACTGGAGAAGGTCTTCGGCCGCTATCAGGCGTCCAGCCGTACAATCTCCGGTGTGTACTCCGCAGAGAGCCGCGAGAATCCCGAGTTCCGCAAGGCCATAGCCATGGCTGATCAGTTCGCAAGGCTTGAGGGACGCCGACCTCGCATCCTGATCGCCAAGTTGGGACAGGATGGCCACGACCGCGGCGCTCGGGTCATCGCCACTGCCTTCGCGGACCTCGGGTTCGACGTCGATGTAGGCCCGCTGTTCCAGACGCCAGCTGAAGCAGCCGCAATGGCCATTGAGAATGATGTGCACGTGCTTGGGGTCTCCACGCTTGCGGGCGGCCACACGTCGCTGGTGCCCGCCGTTATCGATGAGTTGAAGCGGCTTGGCCGCGAAGACATTCTCGTCTATGCGGGCGGAGTGATCCCGCCCCAGGATTAC
>Ga0207667_10010956_pt1 | contig 10568 bp, 10 predicted proteins | sample KBSCornC52_FD_184301 | JGI IMG/M metagenome (GOLD analysis project Ga0207667, IMG submission 184301) | Corn rhizosphere microbial communities from Kellogg Biological Station, Michigan, USA - KBS Corn C5-2 (SPAdes) (version 2) | ecosystem: Host-associated > Plants > Roots > Rhizosphere > Soil ...
CGAATGCTTGCCGCCCATGAAACTGGCGCAGCGCGCGCCATAGGCATGCCTGAGTGCGAGCGGCAACAGCAGCAGCGGGCGGCTTTCCCTGTCGTAGCCAATGACGATGAAGGGAACCAGACCTTCGCGTTCGCCGACCTGCCGTTGCCAGGCGGCTACGAAATCGAAGCGCTGATAGGGCGTGAAGGAGGCTTGCTCGTTTTCCAGGCCGCGCCAGACCGCTTCAGCGGAGGCGAAGTCGTGAACGATTTCGATGCTGGCGATACGGCCGGACTTCGACCATGCATTGGTATCCGCATTACCGTCGTCAATCGCGGCAGCCATGGTCATCGCGGAACCCGTGTTATATGAAATTGTTTACAATTTGCGGCTTTGGCCGACCTTCGCAGGGAAATGTCAACAAAGAGTAATAACAATGCCGTCGCGGCGGGGGCACGCGCGGCCGTGGTTGGGGGCGGACGTTGGTGTCTGATATCGGGATTTTGCAGCGGGCCCGGATGGAGCTCGCTTATTTCAGCGGTTACGCGCGATTGAAGCAGCGGCAGACCGGTGGTGCCGGCGTCATCCTTCGATTCGAGCGCGTGCGACCGCGGCAATCTCAGCGATTTCAGCCGCATCGTGCAGACGAAATCACGCCGCAATTTCTCGACCGTGCAATCCGGGCGTTGAAGCGCTGGAAATTTGATCTGGTCACGATCGACGAGGTGGGCCGGCGGGCGGTCACGCTGCCGAAGCCAAGGCCGTTTGCCTGCCTGACGTTCGACGGCGGCTACAAGGACGTCATCACGGCGGCGCATCCCGTGCTGGCCCGGCACGGCGTTCCCTTCGCCGTCTACCTGCCGACCGCATTTCCCGATCGCCTCGGCGAAATGTGGTGGCTGGCGCTGGAAGAGATGATTGCGCGCGAAAGCCGCATCAGCCTGGTGATCGACCGCAAGGAGCGGCGCTTCGCGACGCGCCATGTTTCGGAGAAGCATGACACGTTCGAATTTCTCGCAAGCTGGATGCGGACGCTGCCGCCATCCGATCTTTCCCTCGCCATCAACGACCTCTGCAAACGCTATTCGGTCGACCTCGCTGCGCTGTCGCGTGGCGCGTCGATGGACTGGGACGATCTGACAAGGCTGGCGGCCGATCCGCTGGTGACGATCGGAAGTGCGACGGTGAATTATCCCGTGCTGTCGAACCTGGGGCATGCCGACGCACGGCGCGAAATCGCGATGGGCAAGGCGGTCGCCGAGACCGCCTTTCGCCGTGACATCGGGCATTTCGCCTATCCGTTCGGCGACCGCGAATCCTGGCGCCGGCAACATCTGGAGATGGTGCAGGAGGCAGGCTTTGCCAGCGCGGTATCGGCCATTCCGGGTGTCGTCGAGCCGAAGGGATACACCAACCTGCACGCGCTGCCGCGCGTCGCCTGGGACGGCCGGCGCTCGCTGCGCATGATGCGCGTCATCCTGTCCGGAATGATGTTCCCACCGGTCGAGCCGACCAAGGACAGCCTGGCCTAGAAAGACAAGTCAGACCTGGCGACTTAGGCCTGGCGACTTAGGCTTGGCGATCCGGGCGCGACATCCAGCTGATGATCGGCATCGCCGGCAATACCCATCCAAGCCCGGCCACGACGTAGAAGATCGCCTGCAACAGGCCCGAATTGGCCAGCCACGGCGTCTGCGCAATCGTCATTCCCATCAGCGACCACACCACGACCAGCACCAGCAGGGCGACAGTTCCGAACAGTTTGCGGGTGCGTATCGTCATGGCGGATATGTGAAGCTCGTTGCTGTCTGCGGCGGCTTGCGCGCGGGAAGGGGCGGACTATAAGGGGCGCGGCAATTCAATCAAGCGCGCATCCAGACAGGTCCCAGAACGGTTCTATGACCGGTAACTCCGCACAGCAAGCCCCGCAGCTCGGCGCCGTCAAATGGTGGCTGATTTCGGTCGCCGCCCTGATCGCGATCATGGTGCTGGTCGGCGGCGCCACGCGGCTGACGGAATCCGGGTTATCGATCGTGGAGTGGAAGCCGGTTACCGGCGCGCTGCCGCCGCTCAACGATGCACAATGGGCGCAGGCGTTCGAGGGCTACAAGGCGATCCCGCAATATCGCGAACTCAACGCGGGCATGAGCCTGTCAGAGTTCAAGACGATTTTCTGGTGGGAATGGAGCCACCGGTTGCTCGGGCGGGTGATCGGCGCGGTGTATTTGCTGCCGTTCCTGTTCTTCCTCTGGCGTGGCATTTTGGGTTCTGAGTTGAAGCGGCGGTTGTGGCTGATCTTCGGCCTCGGCGCGCTGCAGGGCGCAGTCGGCTGGTGGATGGTGGCGTCGGGGCTGTCGCAGCGGGTCGAGGTCTCCCAATATCGGCTGGCGACGCATCTGGTGCTGGCGCTGCTGATCTTCGCCGCCATCGTTTGGACGCTGCGACGATTGTCCGAGCGGCCGCGAGCCGTCGCAGCGCCGCGGCTGAAGATCACGGCGATGGCGCTGCTGGCGCTGACTTTCGTGCAGCTCTATTTCGGGGCGCTGGTCGCCGGCCTTCGCGCCGGCCGGGTGTACAACACCTGGCCCGATATCGACGGCAGCTTCATTCCATCGGCAGCGCGGCTGTGGTTCGAGGAGCCGTGGTGGCGCAACCTGTTCGACAATACGCTGACCGTGCAGTTCGAGCATCGCATGACCGCCTATGCGCTGCTGACCCTCGCGGTTCTGCACGCGATCGATGCCGTGAGATCGCGGGCCAGTGCCGCCGTCATCGGCGGCGCCTGGTGGCTCGTCGCGGCAATCGTTATGCAGGCCACGCTCGGCATCCTGACGCTGCTGCGCCAGGTGCCGATCGATCTGGCTCTGACGCACCAGGCCGTCGCGATCGTGGTGTTGACGCTGGCAGTCGTTCAGGTCGAACGGCTGGCCACGCGTCGTGTTGCCTACGCCGCTGCGCTGCGCGAATTCTCCGCGGAACCGGCCTCCAGATAGTCCAGCCCGATATCGAGCGCGGCGGAACTGTGCGTCAGCCAGCCGGCCGAAATCAGGTCGACGCCGGTGGCGGCGATGGCGCCGGCGGTGGTTGCCGTGATGCGGCCGGAGGCTTCGGTGATCGCGCGGCCATCCACCATGGCGACCGCCTGCCGCAGCTCGTCGGTCGTCATGTTGTCGAGCAGGACCGCGTCGACGCCGAGCGCCAGCACCTGTTCGAGTTGCGCCAGCGTATCCACCTCGACCTCGATCTTGACGAGGTGGCCAGCGTGGGCCTTGGCGCGTTCGATCGCGGTGCGGATGCCGCCGGCGAGCGCGATATGGTTGTCCTTGATCAGCATGGCGTCGTCGAGGCCGAAGCGGTGATTGCTGCCGCCGCCGGCGCGGACCGCGTATTTTTCGAGCGCGCGCAGTCCGGGCGTGGTCTTGCGGGTGCAGACGATGCGCGCCTTGGTGCCTTGCGTGGCCGATACCAGCGACGCGGTCGCAGTGGCGACGCCGCTCAGATGGCAGAGAAAATTCAGCGCCGGCCGTTCGCCGGTCAGGAGCCCGCGTGCCGGCCCATCAATTTCCGCGATGATGTCGCCCGGTGCGACGACGCTGCCGTCGGGCCGCGCGGCGGTAAGGCTGATGTCGGGGGAAACGAGCTGAAACACGGTGCGGGCAATGTCGAGCCCGGCGACGATGCCGGGCTGGCGCGCGCGCAGCACCAGCGCGGCTCGCTTGTCGGCCGGCACGATTGCATCGGCGGTGATGTCGCCGGCGCGGCCGAGATCTTCGAGCAGCGCAGTTCGAACCAGCGGTTCGTACATGAAGGGCAGAAGAGGCGTAAGCGTCATGACCGGGTGCTCCCGACGGACAGAGATGTGGTTCCAAAGAGCTCGCGGGCGACGGCGAGCGCGTCCGCGAGAGTAAGAGTCGACGGCACGGCCGCGGGCAGGGTGTCCGGAAAATCCGTCCGGTAATGGCCGCCGCGGCTTTCCTCGCGCCCTAAGGCTGCCACCGCGATCATCAGTCCGACCAGTGCCGGATCGGAGGCCGCGCTGTTGCCGGTGGCGATCGGATAGAGGCCACGAATGGTGCGTTCGATACCGTGCCGGTCGCGCAGCACGCCAAGACCTTGCGACAGGATCGGCCGCACCACCGAAGCGTCGGATGCGGGCAGAGGCGTGAGGGTCGCGCGTGCCTTCAGCGGTCCGCGGCTCGCTCCCTCCACGCTTTCTGCGACCCATTGCGCGCACACGATGGCTTCCATCAGCGAATTGCTGGCGAGCCGGTTGGCGCCGTGCAGACCAGTGCGGCTGACTTCGCCGCAGGCCCAAAGACCATCGACCGTGCTGCGGCCTTCGGCATCCACGGCGATTCCGCCCATGTGGTAGTGCACCGCGGGCCGAACCGGAATTGGATCGGTCGCCGGATCGATCCCGGCCATTTTGCAGAACGCCGAAATCACGGGATAGCGTTTGGCAAACTCCACTCCCGGATGCGTTCGCGCGTCGAGGAAAACACGATGTCCTTCGGCGCGGCGATGCCAGACTGCGCGCGCGACGATGTCGCGGGGCGCCAGTTCGGCGCCGGGCTGGTCCGCCATGAAACGCAGCCCGGTTTCGTCGATCAGGGTGGCGCCGTCGCCGCGCACAGCCTCGGTCACCAGCGGCATCGGTCGCGACGGCCCGTCGAAGGCGGTCGGATGGAACTGGACGAATTCGAGATCGGAAAGCTTTGCGCCCGCGCGCGCCGCCAGCGCGAGACCCTGGCCGAAACACCCCGCCGGGTTGGTGCTGTCCAGAAACAGCCCGCCGATGCCGCCGGTCGCGAGCACGACCCGACCGCTATCGATCACCAGCGGACCGTCCGCGTTGGCGGCGAGCACGCCCTTGATGGCGTTGTCCTCGACAACAAGGCTGCGCGCCTCGACGCCTTCCAGCAACGTGATCGACGGACAGCGGCGCACCGCTGCGATCAGCGCACGCATGATCTCGCGGCCGGTGCCGTCGCCGGTGGCGTGCACGATCCGGTGGCGGCCGTGCGCGGCCTCGAGGCCGAGCCGCCAGCCGCCATCGGGCCGGCGGTCGAAGGCGACGCCAAGCCGCGCGAGATGTTCGACGGCCGCAGGCGCCGCATCGACGATCCGTGTCGCGACGGCTTCATCGCAAAGATCTACGCCCGCAGTGAGGGTGTCAGCCAGATGCAGGGCGGGGGCGTCGTCGTCGCCCATCGCTGCGGCGAGGCCGCCTTGCGCCCACAGGCTGGAGGCATCTGCGCCGAGCGGCGCTTTCGAAAGCAGCAACACCGGTTCTGGCGCGAGCTGCAGTGCCGTCATCAATCCTGCGGCGCCGCCGCCGATGATCACTGGCCGGTTATTCAGGGCTGAGATATCGGTGCTCATAGCGCCAGCATCCTTTCGACGGCGCGCCGCGCCGGCGCTGCGATGGCAGGATCGATCGTCACTTTGTGCTGACCGGTTTCCAGCGCGTGCCGGATGTTCTTCAGCGTGATCCGCTTCATGTGCGGGCACAGATTGCAGGGCCGGATGAACTCGACATCGGGGTGTGCTACCGCGACGTTGTCGCTCATCGAGCACTCCGTCAGCAGCACGACGCGCGGCGGCCGCTGTTGGCTGACGAAATCCGACATCGCCGCCGTCGAACCGGAGAAATCGGCCTCCGCCACGACTTCGGGCGGGCATTCCGGATGCGCGAGGACGGTGACGCCAGGATGGTTCTCGCGGATCTGCCTGATGTCGTCGGGCGTGAACAGCTCATGCACCTCGCAATGGCCCTTCCATGCGATGATCTTCACGTTGGTCTGGCTTGCAATATTCTGCGCCAGATATTCGTCCGGCAGCATGATCACGCGCTCGACGCCCAGCGACTCCACGATCTTGAGCGCGTTACCCGAGGTGCAGCAGATATCGGATTCCGCCTTCACCGCGGCCGATGTGTTGACATAGGTGACGATGGGCACGCCGGGATAGCGCTGGCGCATCAGCCGCACATCTTGAGCGGTGATTGAATCCGCGAGGGAACATCCGGCCGCAAGATCCGGAATCAGCACGGTCTTTTGCGGGTTCAGCAGCTTCGCCGTCTCGGCCATGAAGTGCACACCGGCGAGCACGATGACGTCGGCGTCGACCTTGGTGGCTTCGCGCGCGAGCAACAGGCTGTCGCCGACGATGTCGGCGACGCCGTGGAAAATCTCCGGCGTCTGGTAGTTGTGCGCCAGGATGACGGCGTTGTGCTTTCGCTTCAGTTCGAGGATGGCGTCGACATCCCCGGCAAAGGTCGCCCATTCGGGCGCGGGGATTACGCGCTTGACCCGCTCATAGAGCTGATCGGTGCGGGCTAACGCTGCGGCGTGAAGATCGGCCATTTATACTCTCCGTGAGCATATCATGGCTTATACTTAGCCTGAGCATAATCGAAGTCAAGTGCGCGAAAGTGGAAGTTTGGTGCCGACGACCGCGCGTTCGACCAGCACGGCGTGGCGGAACCGGAACAGCTTGGCCGGCCGCCCGACCGTGTCGGCGGCGATTGCGCCAGTTTCCTCAACGAGTTGCTGCTGCTCGATGAGGCGGCGGAAGTTCTGCTTGTGCACCAGGCGGCCTGCAAGCGCTTCAACACTGCGTTGCAGTTGCAGCAGGGTGAATTCCGCCGGCATCAGCTCGAACACGACCGGACGGTACTTGATCTTGGCGCGCAGCCTCGCGATTCCGGTGGCGAGAATCCGGCGATGATCGCCGGTCATCGCACGGCCGGGAACCACAGCGGCCGCGCTGCCGCCGTCGCGCGCGGCTTCCGGAATCAACGACGCTTCATACAGCAGCTCATAACGCTGCAGCACCAGTTCCTCGTTCCATTCGCGGTCGTCGAGGCCAAAGGTGATGGCGGCGCGCTGCCAGCGGTCGCGCTGCAGGGAAGTGGATGGTGCGGATTTCGCCCAGGCGCGCAGCCGCGGCGTCAACAGCCTGGCGATCAGCGCGGGGGCGCCGGCGCGATGGTCTTCCCACGGGAAATAATCGTACCAGCCGGACCAGTGGGCCTCAAAACCGGCGCCAACCTGGTCCTCACGAGTCAGGCCGAGATAGCTGATCGAGATCGTATGCGGCGCCTTGGCGTCGCCGGTCCGCCCGCTATCGGCGAAGGTGTAGAGCTGTTCGACATAACCGAGCGGATGGCCGGTCTGGGCCTCGACCCAGGCTCGCAAGCCCGTCTGCAGCGAGCGGTGGGTAAATTTGAATGGGCCGCTCGGCAGCGCGTCCGCCTTGGCGATCGTCATGATCTTCGGCTCGCCCTCGGTCACGGCGACGAGTACGGCGACCAGATCGGCTGACATGACGTTGGCTGTGACCGATCCGTTGACCGATCCCTTGGGTTTTCCCCTGGGTTTTCGCGGCACCGTAGCCAAGTCTGTCTCCGATGTTGGCGGTTACGCGATTAGCAATATCCGAACACGCCGCAGGCGTAAGGCAGCCGCGACCAGTAAGGGCCGTATTGCGGGCCGCCGTAATAGGCGCCGTCATAGCTGTAGGAATGTCCGGTGCCGTAATAGCCGGGCAGGGTCGACGAGCCCGGCAGCACCGGCGTCCCGAACACGCGCGGCGCGTAGGGCACCACGCCGACCGGCGTGAACAGTACGTCGGGATCCTCTTCCTCAACCACCACCAGTTGACGGCCGCGCCGCACGTATTTGGGCGCAGCCACCGTGGTGCGGGCGGTGTAATGGGCGTGAGGAAGCCCTGGCGGCAATTGTCTGGCGGCGCGAACCGTGGCGCGCTTGGTGGCGGGGACGTCGGCGCGCTTGGTCGCGGTGGGCGCCGTCGCCGGTTTGGCGGCGACGGGGGCGTCGGCCGGCTTGGCGGCGATCGGCTCTTCGGCGCAGGCGGTTCCGACCGCGAAAACCGTGATGAGAAGTGGCAATATCCGGCGCAGCATCGCTCGTCTCCCGAATCATCCGGAGCTAATTCATCCCACTCTATGCCGGAATGACCGTTAACGAGAGGCTTGTGGTGTGCCGTCATTCCGGGGCGATGCACAGCATCGAACCTCAGAGGTGCAATCGCACCCCGGGGAATCTCGAGATTCCCCGGTGCGCAATTGCGCATCTGCGGTCTGGTCCTACGGACCATCCCGGAATGACGTGCGTGAGGCTACGCCGTCAGCGCCTGCTCCAGATCCGCAATCAGATCTTCCTTGTCCTCGATGCCGATCGACAGACGGACCACGTCGGGGGCGGCACCCGACTTCACTTTGGCGGCGTCGTCGAGCTGGCTGTGGGTGGTCGAAGCCGGGTGGATCACCAGCGATCGGGTGTCGCCGACATTGGCCAGATGCGAGAACAGTTTCAGGTTCGATACCAGGCTCACACCAGCGTCGTAGCCGCCCTTGAGGCTGAAGGTGAATACCGCGCCGGCACCCTTCGGCGCGTATTTGCGCGCGAGGTTGTTGTACGGGTTGCTCGCCAGGCCGGAGTAGTTCACGTCCGCCACCGCCGGGTGGCCGGCGAGAAACTCCGCGACCGCCTTGGCGTTCTCGCAATGCTTCTGCATCCGCAGCGGCAGCGTCTCGATGCCGGTCAGGATCATGAAGGCGTTGAACGGCGAAATGGCCGGGCCGAGGTCGCGCAGGCCGAGCACGCGGCAGGCGATGGCGAAGGCGAAATTGCCAAAGGTCTCCTGAATCCGGATGCCGTGATATTCCGGGCGCGGCTCGCTGAGCATCGGATACTTGTTGTCCTTCGACCAGTCGAAGGTGCCGGCATCGACGATGATGCCGCCGAGCGAATTGCCGTGGCCGCCGAGAAACTTGGTCAGCGAATGCACGACGATGTCGGCGCCGTGATCGATCGGGCGGATCAGATAGGGCGTCGCCAGCGTGTTGTCGACGATCAGCGGCACGCCGGCCTTGCGGGCGACTTCGGCGATCGCCTCGATATCGGTGATGCTGCCGGCGGGATTGGCGATCGACTCGATGAAGATCGCCTTGGTGTGCGGCGTAACCGCGCGCTCGAAGCTCGAGATATCATCGGGATCGGCCCACGCCACGTTCCAGCCGAAGCTCTTGAACGCGTGGGTGAACTGGTTGATCGAGCCGCCATAGAGTTTTCGCGCGGCAATGAATTCGTCGCCGGGCCGCAACAATTGCTGCAGCACCACCACTTGCGCCGCGTGTCCGGACGCTACTGCGAGCGCCGCGGTTCCGCCTTCCAGCGCCGCGACACGCTCTTCGAGCACCGCGGTGGTCGGATTGCCGATGCGGGTATAAATGTTGCCGAACGCCTGCAGCCCGAACAGCGAGGCGGCATGGTCGGCGTCGTTGAACACGAACGACGTCGTTTGATAGATCGGCGTCACCCGGGCGCCGGTGGTGGGATCTGGCTGCGCGCCGGCGTGCACGGCGAGGGTCGAAAATCCCGGGAGACGATCGGTCATTCTTGGCATCCTGTTTTGGTCGGTTCGAAAACGCGCGGCATGCTGATCGCAGCCGGGTCGGCCGTCAAGGCGAGGCGTTTACATATTGCCGTTTAGAAACGGGCCTGCTTCGTCATGCCGCGTTCAGGAAATGATTACGTCGCCTTGGCCTCACGTCGCGTCGTTCCTGTTCTTCGCGGCGCGGTCGGAGGCCGCGGTCTCGCCGCCGCCGACGCTCATCCGGTTCAGCGACAGCCGCATGCCCTGCGTCGGGACTGGCGCGCGCTTCGAGCTCAGCGTGCGCGAATTGACGCCCATCCACGATATCTCCGACGACAGCCGGCCGTATTCGATCTTCGGGCAGCGGTTCATCACCACCTTGATCCCTGCGGCTTCGGCTTTGGCCGCCGCCGCATCGTCGCGCGCACCGAGCTGCATCCAGATCACCCGGGGCAATGACGACAGTTTGAGTGCTTCCTCGACCACCGGCATGATGTGGCTGGAGTTGCGGAAGATGTCGATCATGTCGACGGGGCGGCCGATATCCGCCAGCGAAGCGACGAACGGCTTGTCGAGCAGGCTCTTGCCGACATGGCCGGGATTGACCGGGATCATGTCGTAACCGCGCTGCGCCAGGTATTTGAAGGCAAAATAACTCGGCCGCACGTTGACCGGCGACGCGCCGACCATCGCGATCGACTTCACGCCGTTGAGGATGCCGCGAATGTAATTGTCGTCATAGGCGTCGTGGTTCATGTGCGATTTATCCATCCGCAGTCATTCCGGGGCGATGCGAAGCATCGAACCCGGAAGCTCGAGATTCCGGGTCTGGTGCTTGCGCACCATCCCGGAATGACGACGCTGAGGTAGCGTCGTCACTTATCCTGCCACTTCGGCTCGCGCTTCTCGATGAAGGCGCCGATGCCTTCCTCGGCGTCGCGCGCCATCATGTTTTCAGTCATCACCTCTGCCGCGTAGCGATAGGCGTCGGCAAGGCTCATTTCGGCCTGGCGGTAGAACGCCTCCTTGCCGAGCTTGACGGTGTAGGCGGATTTCAGCGCGACCTGCTGCGCCAGCGCGATCGCCGCATCACGCTCGGTGCCGGCTTTGACCACGCGGTTGACGAGGCCGATGTCTTTTGCGGTCGCGGCCGAAACCGGCTCGCCGGTCAGCAGCATCTCCATCGC
>Ga0207667_10010958_pt1 | contig 10565 bp, 11 predicted proteins | sample KBSCornC52_FD_184301 | JGI IMG/M metagenome (GOLD analysis project Ga0207667, IMG submission 184301) | Corn rhizosphere microbial communities from Kellogg Biological Station, Michigan, USA - KBS Corn C5-2 (SPAdes) (version 2) | ecosystem: Host-associated > Plants > Roots > Rhizosphere > Soil ...
AAGGTGAAGTCGCTCGTCTACGTCGCCGCGTTCGCGCCGGACAACGGCCAGTCGATCGCCGACGTCACGCAGGGGCTGCCGGCGCCGGCGTGGGCCGGCGAGCTGCGCAAGGACTCGGGCGGTTTCACGACGCTGTCGGACAAGGCGATCGCGCAGGATTTCGCGCCGGACCTGTCGCCCGCGCAGCAGCGCGTCGTCGCGGCCACGCAAGGGCCGTGGTACGGTGGCTGTATTTCGCAGAAGGTCACGCAGGCTGCGTGGCATGAGAAGCCGTCGACGTTCGTCGTCGCGACGCAGGACCGAATGATCGATCCGAAGCTGCAGGAGACGATGGCGAAGCGGATTGGCGCAGCGGTCACGCGTGTGAACGGCAGCCACGTCGCGATGTTGAGCCAGCCGAAGGCCGTGGCCGATGCGATCATCGCGGCCGCGGAGCGTGCGAAGCACGATACGCAGTAAGCGATGCGGCGCCGCGATGCGAATGGCGCGCGGCGCCTCCTTCCCGCCATCCGCCCCGAAGGAAGCCCCCTTGGGGGAAATGGCGGAGTTTCTCGGAGCACATTCTGATGACGCAGCAACTCTGGCAACTGTCGGCGACTGAAATCGCGAAGCGGGTGCGGCAACGTGAAGTGTCCGCGCGGGAAGTGGCGGATGCGACGCTGGCCCGTCTCGATGCGGTGAACCCGGCGATCAACGCGGTGGTCGAGCATCGCCCGGACGACGTGCGGCGCCAAGCCGACGAAGTCGATCGCGCGATCGCGCGCGGCGACGATCCGGGGCCGCTCGCCGGTGTGCCCGTGACCGTGAAGATCAACGTCGACGTGGCGGCGTTCGCGACGACCAACGGCACGCGCCTGCAGGAAAACCTGATCGCGAGCGCCGACAGTCCGTCGGTCTCGAACCTGAGGAAGGCCGGCGCGGTGCTGCTCGGCCGCAGCAATTCGCCGACGTTCGCGCTGCGCTGGTTCACGTCGAATCTCGTGCACGGCCATACGTACAATCCGCGTAATCGGTCGCTGACGCCGGGCGGATCGAGCGGCGGCGCGGCGGCTGCCGTGGCCGCCGGGATCGGCCCGCTCGCGGTCGGTACCGACATCGGCGGCTCGGTGCGTTACCCGGCCTATGCATGCGGCGTGCACGGCATCCGGCCGTCGCTCGGACGCGTGCCGGCGTTCAATGCATCGTCGCCCGAGCGTGCGATCGGCGCGCAGTTGATGTCGACGACCGGGCCGATCGCGCGCACGATCGACGATCTCGCGCTGGCGCTGCGCGCGTTCGCCGCACCGGACCCGCGCGACCCGTGGTACGTGCCGGTGCCGTTCGAAGGCCGTGCGGTACCGAAGCGTGCGGCGTTGTGCGTGCGGCCGGGCGGCCTGCAGGTCGTGCCCGAAGTCGAGGCCGCATTGCGCGATGCCGCGCGCCGGCTCGTCGATGCAGGGTGGACCGTCGATGAAATCGACGATACGCCGCCGATGCGCGAGGCCGCGTTGTTGCAGGAGCAGCTCTGGCTTGGCGACGGATTCGACGCGTTGACGAACGCGGTCGCGAGCGACGGCGACCCGGGCGCGGCCGCGGTGATCGCCGCCGTGCGCGGCAAGGTGCGCGATCTGCCGGCCGACGTGATCAGCCGCGCGCTCGTGCGGCGCACGACGCTGACGCGGCAATGGCGGCTGTTTCTCGATGAATACGCGGTGCTGCTGCTGCCGGTGTCGTCGGAGTTGCCGTTCCCCGACGATCTCGACAGGCAAGGACCGGAAGGGTTCGAGCGCGTATGGGAAGCGCAGCTCACGCTGCGCGCGCTGCCGGCGATGGGCTTGCCCGGGCTGGCGGTGACGACGGGGATCGTCAATGATGTGCCGGTTGGTGTGCAGGTTGTTGCCGCGCATCATCGCGAGGATCTGTGCCTGCTTGCCGGGCGCGACATCGAGGCGCGCGGCGCGCCGGTGACGGTGGTCGATCCGAACGTCTGAGGCGGCGACGGGCGTGGTGCGTCGGCGATGCATCGCGTCCGTCGCTCATTGTTCATCGCTCCATCCAAGCGCGCGCCGTTCGACCCGGCGCGCGATTCCATTTCGGATTCCCTCGTAACGTGCGGCGCGTCGCGTGCCGCATCGTTCCTGACTTCGCAGTCGCCCATCCTTTCAAGAACCTTCGATGCATGACATCGAACGGCCGTCGTTCCGATCCTCCGCATGAACCCGCACCGATTGCGCGTGCCTGCCATTGCATTTCACGCGCCGCTGATTAGGAAATGAATTTTTATTGGTTCTGCTTCCCCGAGCGCGCTCGCATAGTCGGGCTGACGGCTATAGACAGCACACAAGCTGCGCAGGCCGCAATCCCGGCGTTGTTGATCATACGAATCTGCGAGAACGAGGAAGCGAGATGACGTTTGCATTGGAAGAACAAACGGCTGCCCGGCAGGCGCTCGAAGCCGCGCGCGCGGCGGCCGCATCGGCGGGCACGCCTTACGCGGGCGGCGTGGCGCCGCAAGCCGCGTGGGCGCTGTTCGCCGCCGACGACGCGTTGCTGGTCGACGTGCGCACCGCGGAAGAACGGAAATTCGTCGGCCACGTGCCGGAGTCGCTGCATGTGCCGTGGGCGACCGGTACGAGCCTGACGCGCAACCCGCGCTTCGTGCGCGAGCTGGAAGCGAAGACCGGCAAGGACGCGGTGGTGCTGTTGCTCTGCCGCAGCGGCAACCGGTCCGCGCAGGCGGCCGAAGCCGCGACCAAAGGCGGTTTCACACAGGTATTCAACGTGCTCGAAGGGTTCGAGGGCGACCTCGATGAACAGCGGCATCGCGGCAGCCGGAACGGCTGGCGCCATCGCGGCCTGCCGTGGACTCAGGACTGAGTCACGGCCGTTACGGGGAGAAGTCAGCATGGCCGCATTCGACATCGACGACATCGTTCAATCGCTTCAGACCGTGCGCCGCGCGTGGCGCGAGAAGCAGCGGCGCTCGCTCGAACCGGGCGGGCGCGACCTGCCGGCGCGCGAGGCGCTCGCACAGATCATCGGCGCGCTGAAGGGCGTGCTGTTCCCGATGCGGCTCGGGCCGCCCGACCTGCGGCAGGAGAGCGAGAACTTCCATGTCGCCCACGCGCTCGACGCAGCGCTGAACGCGCTGCTTGCGCAGGTGACGCTCGAACTGCGCTACGCGGCGCGGCAACGCAACGCCGACGCGCGGATCGAACAAGTGGCCTCCACCGCCGTGCAGGCGTTCGCCGCACGCCTGCCCGAGATCCGCCGGCTGCTCGACAGCGACGTGCTGGCCGCATTCCATGGCGATCCGGCGGCAGGCAGCGTCGACGAAGTGCTGCTCTGCTATCCCGGCATCCTCGCGATGATCCACCACCGGCTCGCGCATGAGCTGTACCGGCTCGGGCTGCCGCTGCTCGCGCGGATCATCGCCGAGCAGGCCCACGCGGAAACCGGCATCGACATTCATCCGGGCGCGCGCATCGGTGGCGGCTTCTTCATCGACCACGGCACGGGTGTCGTGATCGGCGAGACCGCGATCATCGGCGAGCGCGTGCGCGTGTACCAAACCGTCACGCTCGGCGCGAAGCGCTTCCCGCGCGATGCTTCCGGCCATCTGGAGAAGGGGCTCGCGCGTCATCCGATCGTCGAGGACGACGTCGTGATCTATGCAGGTGCAACGATCCTCGGCCGCGTGACGATCGGCCGCGGCGCGGTGATCGGCGGCAACGTGTGGCTCACGCAGGACGTGCCGGCCGGCGCGAACATCACGCAGGCCGTGCTGCGCAGCGAAGCGACCACCGCGCGGCGCGAAACGGTCGAACCGGCCGAACCGGTGCCCGACGCACGGGTGACGACATGAGCGACCTGATCCAGCACTTCGGCGCCAACGTGCGCAAGCTGCGCGAAGCGCGAACGTGGTCGCAGGAGCAGCTCGCCGAACACGCGGGGCTGAACCGTTCGTATGTCGGCGAGATCGAGCGCGGCGAGGCGATCGCGTCGATCGTCACCGCCGACAAGATCGCGCGCGCGTTCGACGTGTCGATCTCGACGCTGTTGCCCGGCGTGTACGTCACCTGACTCATCTCGCCTCCTTTCCGGTCGGTCGTGCCGAATGACGGCTATAGCATGTTGAGCCGGCAGGTGCGTGCTTCCGATAATCCCCTCGCGTCATAAGCAATCCCGTTTTTCATCTTAAGAACCCGGAGCCACACATGTCGACCGTTGCAAGCGGCACGGCCGCGCTGAGCGATCACGCCGCCCGCCAACTAGCGAACGCTACCAAGACCGTCCCGCAGCTTTCCACGATCACGCCGCGCTGGCTGACCCATCTTCTGCAATGGGTGCCGGTCGAGGCCGGCATCTATCGCCTGAACCAGGTGAAGAACCCGGAAGCCGTGCGCGCCGCCTGCACGCAGCTCGAGGACGAAAGCGTGCTGCCGCGGACCTTCGTGCCGTACGAGGAACAGCCGCGCGAATATTTCCTGAACGCGGTGAGCACGGTGCTCGACGTGCATACGCGGATCTCCGATCTCTACAGCAGTCCTCATGACCAGATCAAGGAACAGCTGCGCCTGACGATCGAGACGATCAAGGAGCTGCAGGAAAGCCAGCTGATCAACAACCCGGACTACGGGCTGCTTGCCAACGTGACCGACGAACAGCGGATCTTCCCGTTGACTGGCGCGCCGACGCCGGACGATCTCGACGAGCTGCTGACCAAGGTGTGGAAGGAACCCGCGTTCTTCCTCACGCACCCGCTCGCGATCGCCGCGTTCGGCCGCGAATGCACGCGGCGCGGCGTGCCGCCGCCGACGGTCAGCCTGTTCGGCTCGCAGTTCCTTACGTGGCGCGGCATTCCGCTGATCCCGTCGGACAAGGTACCGATCGCCGACGGCAAGACCAAGATCCTGCTGCTGCGCGTCGGCGACAAGCGCCAGGGCGTCGTCGGCCTCTATCAGCCGGGCGTCGCGGGCGAGCAGGGGCCGGGCCTGTCGGTGCGCTTCATGGGGATCAACGACCAGGCGATCGCGTCATACCTGATCTCGCTGTACTGCTCGCTCGCGGTCCACTCGCCGGATGCGCTGGCTGTCCTCGATGATGTCGAAATCGCCAAGTTCCATGACTATCCCGACACCTACCGTTAATCCCGGCCTGGCCGGCGGCGATGCGCACGCGCTGCCGCACGCGCCGCTGCCGGCCGGCTTGCCTGACCCGGCTACGCTTGCGCGGCTCGCGTCCGAGTTCTTCGCGACACCGCCCGGGCAGGCCACCGCGCCCGGGCTGTCTGCAGGCAGCGGTGCGGTCGGCGGTGTGCCTTCGGCATTGCCGGCCGCTGCGCCGATCCTCGCGTCGGTGAGCAACCCGGTACCGGGCGGCTCGCCGCTCGCAGGGCCGGGCGGCGCGGGCACCGGCGTGCCCGGTTTCGCGCTCCCGCAAGGGAAAGTGCCCGGTGCGAACCTCGCGCCGTCCGCGCCGACGCACGTGCTAGCGCTCGGCAACCGCGTGCCCGCGCTCGCGCCGCATGCGGCCGCGCAGAACGGGCTGCCCGACAACGCGGTGTCGATCGCGCCCGCGTTCGAGCCGCGCGCCGGTGGCGCGACGCTCGGTGTGCCGCACGCGAATGCCGCGGTGTCGGAGGGCGCGGCGAAGGCGGCGCCGGCTGCGTCGCCGTACTACTTCACCGATGGTTCGCTGCAGGGCTGGCATGCGACGCCGAAGGACATCGTCGTGCCGTCGAACGGCCTTGCGTCGCCGGAAGCGTTCGGGCTGCCGGGCGACGACGCGCTGCGCGACCTGCTCGCCGTGCATCGCGACGTGCCGGCCGCGCGTGCATCGGGTGCGTCGGGCACGGACGTGCCGCGTTACTTCATCGACGATACGCGCGCCGCCGAACCGCAGGGCAATCCGCACCGCGGCGCGCACCCGCCGTTCGACGTGAACGCGATCCGCCGCGACTTCCCGATCCTGCAGGAACGCGTGAACGGCAAGCAGCTCGTCTGGTTCGACAACGCGGCGACGACGCACAAGCCGCAAGCCGTGATCGACCGCCTCGCGTATTTCTATGCGCACGAGAATTCGAACATCCACCGCGCCGCGCATGCGCTGGCGGGCCGCGCGACGGATGCATACGAGCATGCGCGGGACACCGTGCGGCGCTTCATCGGCGCATCGTCGCCGGACGAGATCGTGTTCGTGCGTGGCACGACCGAGGCGATCAACCTGATCGCGAAGACGTGGGGCGTGCAGAACGTCGGCGAAGGCGACGAGATCGTCGTGTCGCATCTCGAGCATCACGCGAACATCGTGCCGTGGCAGCAGCTCGCGGCGCTCAAAGGCGCGAAGCTGCGGGTGATTCCGGTCGACGATTCGGGGCAGGTGCTGCTCGACGAATACCGGAAGCTGCTCAACGACCGCACGAAGATCGTATCCGTCACGCAGGTGTCGAACGCGCTCGGCACGGTCGTGCCGGTAAAGGAGATCGTCGAGCTGGCGCATCGCGCGGGCGCGAAGGCGCTCGTCGACGGCGCGCAGTCGATCTCGCACATGCGCGTCGACGTGCAGGCGCTCGACGCGGATTTCTTCGTGTTCTCGGGGCACAAGATCTACGGGCCGACCGGAATCGGCGTCGTATACGGCAAGCGCGCGATCCTCGACGACATGCCGCCCTGGCAGGGCGGCGGCAACATGATCGCGGACGTGACGTTCGAGCGCACGGTGTTCCAGCCGCCGCCGAACCGCTTCGAGGCCGGCACCGGCAACATCGCGGATGCGGTGGGGCTGGGCGCGGCGCTCGACTACGTGAGCCGCGTCGGCATCGAGAACATCGCGCGCTACGAGCACGATCTGCTCGCCTATGCGACGAGCGTGCTCGCGCCGGTGCCGGGCGTGCGGCTGGTCGGCACCGCGCGCGACAAGGCGAGCGTGCTGTCGTTCGTGCTGAAGGGCTATGAGACCGAGGAAGTCGGACAGGCGCTGAACGAAGAGGGTATCGCGGTGCGCTCGGGGCATCACTGCGCGCAACCGATCCTGCGGCGTTTCGGGCTGGAGGCAACGGTGCGGCCGTCGCTCGCGTTCTACAACACGTGCGACGAAGTCGATGCGCTGGTGAGCGTCGTGCGGCGTCTCGCGACGCGGCGCTGACGTCGTTCGCTTGCGGCGGCCCTCGCGGTCGCCGCAAGCGTTCCGTTGCTACGCAAGTCAGAACCGCACGACCTGCTTCTGCTCGACGTTGAAGCCTTCACGCAGCACGCTCGCCGAGTCCGCGAAGTAGCGGCTGGTTTCCGACAGCAGGTCGGTGTTGCCGCGACGGCAGAACACCACCCCCGATCCTTCTTCCGTCAGCAGTTCGTCGATCAGCGATTCGGGTTGCCCGACATCGGCGAGATGGACGTTCTGCACGCCGTGCGCGAGCGCATCGAGCGCTTCCCGCACGCAGGGCGCTGCGGTGGCTGCCGGGTGCTCGGCCAGCCATTGCTCGAGTTCGGTGATGCCGTAGAGCCCGGCGAGCTCGCCGAGTTCGCGCAGCAACGTGCTTTCGACCGTCATCACCAGCGTGACGGCGCCCGTGCGCTGCGCGAAGAGGCTGCCGAGCCGTTCCGGGTTCAGCAGGCAATCATGGCCCGCGTCGTCCGGTGCGAGCGGCATCACGACAGGCACGAGTCCGTTTGCCAGAAAGGCGTTCAGCGCGGCGCCGTCGAACCGGGCGACCGCGCTCATGCCGGTGCGGCCGGAGTCCGCACTCGCAACCAGCAGGCCGCCATCGTGACCGTCGATGCCGATCGCCTTGGCGCCATGACTGCCGATCAGGCGCACCAGTTCATGATTGACGCCCGCCATCGCCGCGTGAACGGCGTGGATCGATGGCGTACCGGACTCAGCCGGCACACCCTGGACGACGATCGGACGAACGCCGGTGAGTGCGAGTAGCGCGACATCCTGCGCGAACGCCTGACGGGCGCGCGCATCGCTCGCGGCGCCGCCCTCGACGATGACGACGGTCTGCCCGTGCAGGGCCTGCATGAACGGCAGCGAGCGGGCCAGGCCGGCCACGCGACGCGACGTAAGAGTAGGACTTTCAGGGTCTGGGAACATGGGAGTCCGAATGGATGAAGGGAGTACCTGTCGCCGCACGGCGCGGCATCAATGCGTGCGTCGCATCAGGTGGTGAATCTCGTTTGGCGTCAACGCGTCGCGCGATGCCTGCCGGAACGCGCGGTCGCTGAAACACCGCGCCGCGTCGGCGAGCAGTTCGAGATGCGCGCGATCGTCTTCTTTCGGGAGAACGAGCACGATGAATTCGCGCACGGGCTTGCGGTCCGGTGCGTTGAAGGTGAACGGATACTGCGCGCGAACGAATAGCGCGATGGCCGAGCGAAGCCCGTCGACACGCGCATGCGGAATGGCGACGCCCTGACCGAGGCCGGTCGAGCCGAGCTGTTCGCGCTTGATCAGTTCGGTCCTGATGCGCTCCGCGGATACGCCGCTGCCGCGCTCGATATATCGCGCGACGAGGTCGAACAACTGGATCGCGCTTTCGACCGGTACGTCGAGCAGGACGTTGTCAGGCGGGCAGGCGTCGGCCAGCCGGGCCGCGAACGGTGCACCGCCGCGTCGGTAGGGAAGGTCGGGTTGGCCGCCAGCGGCGGCCTGCTGCGTTTGCATGCGGATCTCTCCGTGTCGGGATGACAGGGAAATCCTAGACAAATCCGCGTAAAGACGGTGTCAGATACGCGGGGGCCCGGTATCAAAATTGTGTATCGATTGCGAATGGAACCGGGCCCGATACGCACCGCTTCAGGTGCCCGCCAGCACGAACGGCAGCGTCGTCAGCAGAAACACCGAAATGCCGACCACCGGCGCGCCGAACGCGATCGCCGCGAACGCCACCGCGGCGCTGGTCAGCACGAGCGTTCTCGACACCCGTCGGTGCCGGTCGTGTGCGGCCGCCCTGTCATCGCGGATTGCATCGGTCCGCGCACCGATCACGTGTTTCCAGAACGTCAGGCCAAGCATGATTGCTCCTGTATGAAAGATGGCCGCAACGGGGCGCGATGCGCCCCGCATGCGTATCAGCAGCGCTTGAGCTCGAGCACGCGCGAGATCTGCCCGGGCGTGAAGTTGCTGTTGCGCGCGTAAGGTGCGCAGTCGAGCGGTGCGGTGAGCGATTCGCTGACGACGTACTGGCCGACGAAGCGGTCCGCGTCCGTTGCCATGCGGATGAACACCGGAATCGCATCGCGTTGCGCGGCGAGCGTCCTGCCGGCCGCTCGCGCGGACGAGCTTGCCCACACGATGCGCGATCAACGCATCGACGTCGTGTTCAAGCGTGCACGGGAATGACTACGGCGCGCACCGTCCGCCTGCTGGCAGGACAGTGGCTCGGGAAAAGAGAGGCGCAGGCGTCCTGCCTGTCAGGCAGAAAAGTAACTCGGAGGGCGAGGACTTCGGATGCGCATGTGCGTACTCGGTGAGGGATTGGTTGCGAACACATTCTAGTGAACGCATGCGCGGGCGCAAGTAAAAAGGTCGTAAAGGTTGCGCGACCCGTGCGGGATCGCGCCGTGTACTGCGTGCACTGCCAGAGATGCTGGATTGTGCAGTCGGCATGGCGGGGAGGCGGCGGGTGGGGCGAAGCGTGTGCGCCTGTGTGAGCGGAAACGCGGTGAATCAACGTCCGGCGAGCATCCGCCCGCCGACACCCATCAGCAGCAGGCCGGCCGTCGTATCGAGCACGACCTTGCGACGGACCAGCAGCCCGCGCACCGACGGGTGCGACGCGAGCAGCGCCATCGTGCAATACCACGCGGCCGAGATCGCCACCGACAGCGTGACGACCGCGAGATCGAGCCAGGCCGGTGCGTGGGCCGGCACCATCAGCGCGAAGATGCTCCCGTAGAACGCGACCGATTTCGGATTCGTCATGCTGACGACGTAGCCCTTCTTCGCGGCGTGCCAGTCGGACGTGGCAGCCGGCGCGGCGACGGGCAACGGCTTGCGCGCGGTCAGGATCATTTTCAGGCCGAGCCAGATCAGGTAGGCGGCGCCCGCCAGCCGCAGCGCCGTGTGTACCCATGCGACATGCGTGACGAGCAGGCTGAGCCCGGCGATCGCGATCGCCGCCCAGGTGCCGGACGCGGCGGCCAGGCCAAGGCCCGTCATCACACCGGCGCGGCGCGACTCGACCGCGGTCGACGTGACGATCACGAAGTTCGGGCCCGGGCTGGCGACGCTCAGCAAGAGGACGCCGGCGAGCGGCAGCAAGGTGGAGAGGGTGGTCGACATGGCGTGGAGGGCAGCGCGACGGGACGGGCTTTCATCTTACCCGAGCGCGCTGGCGGGCCGGCACGTCGCTCTGATTCGCCGATCCAATGCAAAAACGCGTGACGACTTTCGTCGCCACGCGTTGCATCACTATGTATTGCTTGCATGCCGGCGGGCCGGCACACGCGCCACACCGTCAGAAATCGAACCCCGGCCCGCCGGCACCCGGGCCGCCCGGCACCGCGGCCGGCGCCGCATCCTTCGGCGCCTCGAACACCGTCGCATCGGTCGTCAGCAGCAGCCCGGCCACCGACGCCGCA
>Ga0207667_10010959_pt1 | contig 10565 bp, 10 predicted proteins | sample KBSCornC52_FD_184301 | JGI IMG/M metagenome (GOLD analysis project Ga0207667, IMG submission 184301) | Corn rhizosphere microbial communities from Kellogg Biological Station, Michigan, USA - KBS Corn C5-2 (SPAdes) (version 2) | ecosystem: Host-associated > Plants > Roots > Rhizosphere > Soil ...
TTTTTAATAATTTTTCTGCGCCTTCCACATGTTCTGCATGAACAATTTTTGCAATGCGCAAATCAATTTTTGCAAAATCATCGTAGTTTATTTCAGCAAAAATGGGTTCAAGATTGGGATTTGAAACAGTCTTAGATATGTTTTCTGATTTTGTTAAACTGTTTTTTAAGGCATCAATTTGATCTTGTGTAATTCTTTGAAGTAAAGGTTGATAAGGATTAATGGGGTGGTTAATTAATGGTTTATCGCGATCTTCAAAATTGATGGGTGAAATATTAAAAAATTTTTCTGTTTTTTCAGCAGTTTTGGGTAAGATGGGTTTAAGGTAAGTGATGAGCAGTAAAAATAAATTTAATCCTACACTGCAAATTTCTTGAACAAAACCATGATTATTAGGATCTTTAATTAACGCCCAGGGTTTTTGTTCATCAATATATTGATTAGCTTTATCGGCCAATTGCATGATATCTCTAATGGCACGCGAATACTGTCTTTGTGAAAAACACTCTGCGATGGAGTTTCCTTCATTGACAAATTCTTGAAATAATTCAGGCGCTATACATTCAGATGATAATTTATTATCAAAATATTTATTAATAAACATTGCACATCGACTCGCAATGTTTACTATTTTTCCAATTAAATCAGCATTAATTCGCGTCATGAAATCTGAAAAATTTAAATCTAAATCCTCAATATTTTCATTTAATTTGGCAGCAAAATAATATCTTAAAAATTCAGGATTTAAATGTTGTTCATATTGGGAAGCTAAAATAAACGTACCGCGTGATTTGGACATTTTTTGACCATCAATGGTTAAAAACCCATGAACAAAAACATTATCAGGCGTTCTAAAATCCGCACCAATTAACATGGCCGGCCAAAATAATGTATGAAAATACATAATATCTTTGCCAATAAAATGATAAAGCTCTGTTTTGGTGATACCGTCTTTTTGCCAATAGGGCGCAAAATCAATATGTTTTTGATCGCATAATTGTTTAAAGATGGACATATAACTTATAGGTGCATCCATCCAAACATAAAAATACTTATCGGGGTTTTCTGGAATTGGAAATCCAAAATATGGTGCGTCACGGCTGATATCCCATGGTTTTAAACCTGATTCAAACCATTCTTGTAGTTTGTTTTTGATACCTTGTTGTAAGGGCGTTTGAGTTATCCATTGTTGTAATGTAGAAGACAATTCAGGAAGATTAAAAAATATGTGCTGTGTTTTTTTTAAAATAGGAGTTGAACCTGAAATAGCAGATTTGGGATCTTTTAAATCTGCCGGGCTATAATTCATCCCACACACTTCACAGCCATCGCCGTATTGATCTTTACTTTGGCATTTTGGATTAGGGCATGTACCTTTGATAAAACGATCAGACAAAAATAGATTTGCTTGCGTATCAAAAAATTGCTCAATTTCTTTGTCAAATAAAACGTTTTTTGCTTTTAATTTTTTGAAGATCATTTCCGAAAATCGTTGATTTTCAGTGGAATGAGAGGAATCAAACCGATCAAAATCAATATAAAACTTTCGAAAATCACCCTCATGTTTGTTTTTTATTTCTTCAACATATTTTTCGGGGGGAACATTTAATTTTTGTGCTGCCAACATAATTGCTGTGCCGTGCGCATCTTCACCGCTCACAAAATAGCAGGTTTTCTTACGCATTTTGTGAAATCTCACCCAAATATCTGCTTGAATAGCTTCAAGGAGATGCCCCAGGTGTAAATCACCATTTGCATAGGGCAATGCGATAGTAACAAGCATTTCTTTTTCAATTTGTGGCATAATTGCGGATTCCTGATGAAAGTAAAAACCGAAGGTTAAACATTATATGCAAAGTCAAACAGATATGATACGAAATATTGCCATTATTGCCCATGTGGATCATGGCAAAACGACTTTAGTCGATAAGCTATTGCGTGAGTCTGGAGCAAGCCATTCTCACACCGAACGCGAGATGGATTCAAACCCTTTAGAAAAAGAAAGAGGCATTACAATTCTTGCGAAAAATACGACAGTTGAATGGAAGGGCTATAAAATCAATATTGTGGATACACCTGGGCACGCGGATTTTGGCGGTGAAGTGGAACGAATATTATCCATGGTAGATTCTGTTTTATTACTCGTTGACGCAGTAGATGGCCCTATGCCGCAAACAAGATTTGTCACTCAAAAAGCATTTGCCAAAGGGCTTCATCCCATTGTTGTAATAAACAAAATTGACAGGCCTAGCAGCAGACCTGATTGGGTATTAAATCAAGTATTTGATTTATTTGATAGGTTGGGGGCAACAGATAAACAATTAGATTTCCCTGTAATATACGCGTCGGCATTACAAGGCTTTGCAACATTGGATTATCATCAACAATCCTCTGATATGTCTGTTTTATTCGATGCTATTATTCAACACGTGCAACCTCCGAAAGTCGAATTAGATGGCAAATTCCAAATGCAAATCAGTTCTTTGGATTATTCAAGTTATGTGGGTGCTATTGGTATTGGGCGTGTAACCCGAGGACAAGTAAAAACCAACATGCCGGTAACAGTTCTATCAGCAGACGGAACTACCCGCCAAGGAAAAATATTACAAGTATTAGGCTACTTGGGATTAAGCAGAAAAGAAATTCCAGAAGCGGGAGCAGGTGAAATTATTGCTATAACGGGAATTGAAAATTTACGCATATCTGACACTTTATGTGATCCGCAACAAGTGGAAGCTTTGCCTGCACTCACTGTGGATGAGCCTACCATTAGTATGATATTCCAAGTCAATAATTCTCCTTTTGCAGGAAAAGAGGGCAAATATGTTACCAGCCGTCAAATCCGTGAAAGACTCCAAAAAGAATTAATCCATAATGTTGCACTACGTGTCGAAGATACTGAAGATCCAGATAAATTCCAAGTTTCAGGGCGCGGTGAATTACATTTGTCTATTTTAATAGAAACCATGCGCCGTGAAGGTTTTGAATTAAGCGTTTCTCGCCCTGTTGTTATCATGAAAGAAGTGGATGGTGAGATGTGCGAACCATATGAAGCATTGACTGTAGATGTGGAAGATTCGCATCAAGGCTCCGTCATGGAAAAATTAGGCATTCGACGAGGCAAATTGTTAGATATGGTGCCAGATGGAAAAGGAAGAGTCAGGTTGGAATACATGATTCCAGCACGTGGATTAATGGGGTTTCGAACAGAGTTCATGACAGCAACCTCGGGTACAGGGTTGTTGTATCATACGTTTGATCATTATGGCCCAATGGCAAAAGGCGGTGTCGCTGAACGACAAAATGGCGTCTTGATTGCAAATGCAGTTGGAGTTGCCAATGCATATGCCATATTTAATTTGCAAGAACGTGGTAGAATGATAATCCCTCCGCAAACAGATGTTTACGAAGGTATGTTAGTTGGAATACACTCCAGAGATAATGATCTTGTGGTCAATATTTCAAAGGGTAAACAATTGACTAACATGAGAGCCTCTGGGTCAGATGATATGATCATTCTAACGCCGCATATACAATTTAGTTTAGAGCAGGCATTAGAATTTATTGAAGATGATGAGTTAGTGGAAATTACACCGCAATCGATTCGATTGAGAAAGAAGTTTTTGAAAGAAAACGAGCGCAAAAGAACAGGGAAGAGTTAAATTTAAAGTTTTTAAAATTAACTTACGAATGAGAGAAGGCTTATGCGTGAATATGAACTTGCGGGTAATTATCTTGATGAAGTGTATAGCAATCCTTTGTCACCTGTCACATTTCTATCACAGCCAAATCAACAGCCCATAGAAAGTCAGCCTTTAATTATAAATCAAAGCGAAGCCAGTGATGATAAAAACAATCAAAAATGCAGGCCATGTTGTAGTATCGTCTAGTAATAATTATTCTGAGAATAAAGTAGCTATTGTAACGAATGCAAACTTTACAGGAGAATTTTATGAATGAATATAAGCTTCCTTATAATTATCTAACTCAAACTAAAATTAAAGACTATGAGACTAATGCTTTGCGTGTATCCTCACGTAATAGGCTGGATAACCTAAAGTCTGATGGCGTAGTGCGTGATATTATTATTAGAATGAACAATATAGAAATTCCTCTGCCGGCGAATGCAGGTTTCAACAAAGTTCTTGCTGGCTGGCCAATCAATAATGTCAGTGAAGAATTACCCGTTGTTTGTTTTGTTGCAAACAGTTATTTAGAAACTATTACGGCATATGTTTTTAATTCCAAAAACGATCTTAAAAATAATCAAGAAAATCAATACAAAGTTTCAGTTAGTTCAGGTGAGAAACAGTGGTTTGCCATTTTAAACTTAGAAAAGCTAAAGCTAGATTTAGAGAATAATAGGATTAAAGATAAAGTTAGCGCGCAAAATTCTGAAAACGAAGATAGAATCAAGCTGCTTAAACAAGCGGAAAAAACTGAGGAAAAGGATGAGAAAAAAGATACAGTAGTTGATTTGAAAAAAGCATTTAATGATACAGCAACTGAAAATACTAAATCACCTGAGAATAGCTCCGTTTATGCTCGAGCAAGTTCACCTTCAATGTATCCTCCGCCTTCGAGTAATTTCGATTTTGAAAAGCAAAAGTTGATACGAGAACAGCCTGATTCTGATAAGTTTACTGAAAAAAAACACAGAATATGTTGTGCTCTTGTCTGATAAATTTAAACAAGGAGAATGCCCATGGTATTTACATTTGATGAATTAGTCTATTTTTATGGAATAATTGCTTCGCCTGCTAAAGATAGGCCCTTGGTTGATGAAAAAAGAAAAAACTTAAAAACAGCTTTTCAAGCTTTTCTAAAAAATCCTACTGATATTAATATTCGAACGTCTTTACTGGCAGCACTGCCTCAAATTATTGCAGATAATGATTCAAAGGCAATTCCAGAAGCTTTGGGAGTGAGTTCACTTAAAAAAGATGAGGTGGGCGATATGATTATCAAGGTGGTAGAAGGAATAAGAAAAAATCCTGATAGTGTATTAACTGTTATTCAAGAAAATAGCGGCAATGATGATTCGACTATGAATTATTATGAACACCTTAATGAAGTAATGTGCAAGGAATATCCTGGTTTTGCACAAGGGTACATATTAACAGACACTGACAAATCCATGATGTTGCAAAAGCAGAAATATCTAACATATGCAATTCCAACAATTACAGGTTCAAGCTCTAGTGCTACAAATTCTTCTTTCGATTTTTTTAGGGTGAAACATTCTCAAAACAAATCAAGTGAGCCTGGATACACATTTACACTTAGCGGCTGCGGTTTTTTGTGACTATTTTATTATTGTTCTCTTGTATCAATCGTCACTTCACAACTTGATCCTGCGCGAAGTGGATATTTTGGATCGGGATTAATAATATTAACTCTCACAGGAAAGCGTTGAGTCACTTTAACCCAATTACCTGTTGCATTTTCTGGTGGTAACACTGAAAAAATTGCTCCGCTTCCCGCACTGATTCCTTGAACGATGCCCTGAAATATGACATCAGGGTGCATATCGATTTTTATTTTTGCCGATTGACCAGGTTTTACACGATTTAAATCAGTTTCTTTAAAATTTGCGTCTACCCAGAATTGTTTGTTTTCCACTAATGCGAATAAATAAGCACCTGATTGAACGACTTGTCCAACACGAAGAACAAAATTGGTCAAATTGCCGTCAGCGGGAGCATAAATATGCGTATGTTCTAAATCAAGTTGTGCCCCATCTAGCGTGCTTTTTGCAACCTTTAATGCAGCTGTTAGTTGATCAAGTTTCCCTTGAGCGTCATCTCCTTCAGATTTTGGAGCCTGGCCTTGTTTGACGAGTGATAAAGTTCGTGCGGTGTCTTTTTGTTGAGTCGATAATTCTGCTTGGGTTTGTTTAAAGTTAGCTTGTGCCTTTTCGACAGCAATTTCAAAGGGATTTGGATCTATTTCAAAAAGTAATTGACCTCGACTCACGAATTGGTGATCATAGGCATATATACTTTTAACAGGCCCTGATACTTGTGGCGCGATGTTTACTGTATTTGCTTGTACATAAGCATCGTCTGTCGAAGGAAAGATGTCTGTATATTTTGTATATCCATATAAAATCAAAAGGATGAATAGCATCACTGAAAGTGATACATAAATTTGTTTTTTCCGCATCATAAACTCTCTATTACAGGGATTAGGAGATTGATATGTCAACGTCCAATTATGTCACCATCAATGGTAACAAGATACATTATCTTTCAGAAGGCGAAGGAAAACCAGTAGTTTTTATTCATGGTATTCCGACCTCCAGTTACATTTGGCGAAATATCATGCCAAAAATTGCAACAAAGAATCAATGTATAGCCCTTGACTTGATTGGCATGGGGCAGTCTGACAAACCACAAGATATTGAGTACAGTATTTATGATCATATTAATTATTTTACACAATTCGTTAAAGCGTTAGATCTGAAAAATATTAATATTATGATGCACGGGTGGGGTTCTATAATTGGATTTGCTTACGCGCAAAATAATGCTGATAATGTTCAAGGTCTTGCATTTGTCGAAGGCTATGTAAATTTACCTGAAAATCCTCGTGATATCCCATTACCTGTCCAAGAAATTTCATCATTGGTTCATGATCCTGTCAAGATGGAATATCTTGTTGTAGAGCAAAATCAATTAGTTGAAAAATTATTGCCTGGAATTACTTTAAATAAAGTGGGTGAAGATCAATTAGCCGTATATAGAAAGCCTTTTGAAAAAAAGGAAAATCGCAAAGTATTATTGCAATTTGCATTAGAGCAGCCTTATCGAAATCCACAAAGTCCAGCTCATGAGTTAATTAAGGGGTATTCTTCTTGGTTGCAGACCACACCTATTCGAAAACTCATGATGTACGGAGTACCCGGATTTTTAACCAATATGAATACCGTACAATGGGCGACTACACATTTACCGAATTTAACTGTTGTCGATGTAGGCCATGGTTTGCATTACTTACCTGAAAGTAGACATGCTGAGATTACAGAAACTCTATCAAGGTGGTTGTAAAGCTAAGCTATCACTTTTACTTTTCATCCAGAAAAATTTTCTAGGATGATGACAGGCTTTGTAAAATATTTAAGCTGATAACTTCTAGTTCCTGAAAACTATTGTTTTTCTTGAGGTGCTTACCGCAGGTGTAGTGGTAGAGAAATGATTAAAAATCATTTTTTTAAAAATATTTTTTTTGCTGTTGTGTTATATGCATGATTGATATTAAATTTTATTTTTCTGAAAAAAGTGCTTGCTTTATTTTTGATAATAGGCGTTAATATACGGGATCATTCATTCAGTGATGAAAGTCTGATTATGATCATTAGTTTATTGTTTAACTTTGTTATGAGGATATATCCACATGTTAAAGAGTAAAGGCGTAGTATTGGCAGCAGCTGTTGCAGCTGCAGCTTTGGCATTAGCTGGCTGTGCAAGTCAAGGAAGTGCTGCTTGTGGCGAACCCACAGCGCAACCTGCTCCTGCACCAGCTCCTGTAAATGCTTGCAAAAATGTAAGTTCTTGCAAACATAAAGCTAGGCACCATCACCACCACCATCATGCTAAAAAAGCAATGAAGGCGGCGGCTGATGCAGCTCCTGCTGCTAGCACAAGTACAGATGCTAATGCTTCCAGCAGTAGCACCGGTACAACAAGCAATTAATATTTAGTTAATTGTTTTTGTTAGGTAGTAGTTCAGTGGGGCTGATTTTTCAGCCTCACTATTTTTTTACAGACATGTGAAAAAAGATGAAAAAATATCTGGGCTTTGGTTTGGGATTAAGAACCACTTACTACCAAGAAATTTTGGCGAATCTTCCTCCCATCGATTGGTTTGAAATCATATCAGAAGACTACATGGTCGAAGGCGGCAATCCAGTTTATTATCTCGATAAAATCCGAGAACATTATCCAATGGTGATGCATGGCGTGTCACTTTCATTGGGAAGCACAGATCCCTTAAATCTAGATTATTTAAAACAATTAAAAAAACTGGCAGATAGAATTCAACCCGAGTGGATTTCTGATCATTGTTGTTGGACAGGCGTGCATGGAATCAATCTCCATGATTTACTTCCGCTCCCCTATACAGAAGAAGCGTTAAATCATATCGCAGATAGAGTTAAACAAGTTCAAGATTTTTTAGGCCGGCGAATTTTGGTTGAAAATGTTTCCAGTTATGTCACATACCTTGATTCTGCGATGTCAGAATGGGAATTTTTATCAGCATTAACAGCGAAAGCAGATTGTTTGTTGTTGTTGGATATAAATAATATTTATGTCAGTGGATACAATCATCAATTTGATCCTATTGATTTTATTCAGGGCATTCCAAAAGACCGTGTTCAACAATTTCACCTTGCTGGTCACACAAACAAAGGTAAATATATTTTAGACACTCATGATGCACCCGTTATCGAAAAAGTTTGGGAATTGTATCAAGTTGCACTAAAAAGATTTGGGCCAATATCTACGTTAATTGAGCGAGACGATCGATTTCCACCATTCGCTGAATTGTTATCAGAATTACAGAGAGCGCGCAATATAGCAAATAATATTGAAAATATCGTTGAAAATAGAGAGAGTGTTGAAGCATGACATCATTGTGTGATCTTCAATCACATTGGAAAAACTATATTTTTCATCAAACATTGGATTTGATTCAGCCTGATATTGTAGGTGAAAATGCACAAGAAAGGCTTGAAATTTATAGTGGAGCGTATGAAGCTCGATTATTGGAAGCCATGGAAAAAATTTTTCCGTTTTTAACCAAATTTTTGGGTATAGATAAATTCCATGATGTTGCGCAAAACTATTTGAAATTATACCCATCAACGTATTTTTCCATAGGAAGAATTGGTGAAAATTTTAGCGTGTATTTATCAAATCAAAAAAAAATATTGTTATCTGATTTGGCCCAATTAGAATGGGCAATAAGTTGTGCAGTTGATACAGCTGATGCGATGCCGCTTGCACAACCAGATTTGCAGGCTATTCCACAAGAAGAATGGGGATATATTCAATTTGAGCTGCATCCTTCTTTGCAATTGTTAACGCTGGAAACTGATGCGATAAATATTTACAAAAAAAATAAAAAATTAAATAAAAAATCGCCACAAAAAAATACACAGAATTATTGCCGTGTTTGGCGAAAAGGTATTCAAATATTTTATCAACCGCTTTCTCAAACAGAATATTTTATGATAAATGAAGTACAACAAAAAAAATCATTCTCAGATGTTTGTGAGGCATTAACGAATATACTTTCTGAAGATAAGGTCGTTAACTATGCGTTAACACAGTTGATTCAATGGCTTAAAGATGAACTAATCACAGGAGCGAGAGTTGTCAAATGAGTTGGCTTAAAAAATTATTACCCAGTTCCATTCGGACAGAAAAATCTGAAAAAAAAGGTGTACCCGAAGGGCTATGGACCAAATGTGACAACTGCGAAACGGTTTTATACCGTGCAGAACTAGAAAAAAACTTATCTGTTTGTCCGAAGTGTTCTGCGCATCACTACATTTCAGCAAGAGATCGATTAACTATTTTTTTAGATGAAGATTTACCAGAAAATGCAGAAATTGGAAAAGAAATTATTCCTATAGATAGATTAAAATTTAAAGATACTAAAAAATACAAAGACAGATTAAATGATGCTATGGAGTCTACACAAGAAAGTGAAGCACTTGTTGTGATGCGTGGAAAGTTAAAAACATTACCTGTTGTTGCTTGTGCTTTTGATTTCAACTTTATGGGCGGATCAATGGGTGCTGCAGTGGGTGAGCGTTTTGTTGCAGGGCTTAATGTTGCGCTTGAAAAAAATTACCCTTATATTTGTTTTTCATCGAGTGGTGGTGCAAGAATGCAAGAAGGTTTGTTTTCGCTCATGCAAATGGCAAAAACAAGTGCTGCACTTACAAGGCTTGCACATAAAAAATTGCCTTTTGTTTCTGTGCTCACTTATCCAACTATGGGTGGAGTATCGGCAAGTCTTGCCATGTTAGGTGATATTATCATTGCTGAACCAAAAGCGCTGGTGGGGTTTGCTGGGCCTAGAGTCATTGAACAGATTACCCGCACAGCACTACCTGAAGGTTTCCAACGAAGTGAATTTTTATTGTCGCATGGGGCAATTGATATGATAGTCGACAGAAGGGAGATGCGAGACACAATTGCAAGGATTATTGCAAAGTTTCTCCATAGTAGTAGTGTTTAAATTTATTCGCCATAATGTTGTATTAATGATAGGTATTTTATTACCTATCATCATGGTTATTGTTTTTTCTCTTTCTCAAGCTATTCCAAAGTTTTTTATACAGCCTCCAAAATATAATTTTGTATATGCTTCGCCTTATTATGGAAATCTTCAATTTAAATTTGTGAATAAAAAATTATTTGTAGAATTTTCTTGTCGAAATTTAAGCAGCGATCCATTGTGGTTAACACGGACAGCTTTATATGTTTTTGATGTAAAAACAAAAAAAACCACAAAAACATTAATCGATTTTTCCCCATATGTCGCGCAATGTA
>Ga0207667_10010963_pt1 | contig 10564 bp, 18 predicted proteins | sample KBSCornC52_FD_184301 | JGI IMG/M metagenome (GOLD analysis project Ga0207667, IMG submission 184301) | Corn rhizosphere microbial communities from Kellogg Biological Station, Michigan, USA - KBS Corn C5-2 (SPAdes) (version 2) | ecosystem: Host-associated > Plants > Roots > Rhizosphere > Soil ...
CGAGAGTCTCGTGAACGGCGCGAACCTTCGTGTCCCGCGCCTGGGTTGCGGCCGAGCGCTCCTGCGCCGCGCGCCGCATGAAATAGGAACGGTTGCTTTCCATCGCTCGCCACCCCCGATCGTGGCGAGTCGCTTATACGCCTTTTCAGCCGCGAAACGAACTGATGTGGATTTAAGCAGATCGCTCGGCGCCGGCGCCGTCGCGCTTCAGCCGTGCAACCAGCCGCCGCCCCTGCCAAAGCTCGCAGTGGCCACCATCCAATATCTTCCGCGCCGCCTCGATCGCCTGGCGGTCGTCGTCGGCCTCGATCCATTCGCCCGACGCGACCTTGCTCACGCCATCGAGGCCGTAAAGCCTGTATGACGCCACGTGTTCAAAACCTTCAAAACCCTGGCCGCCGAAGCGGCCGCTTTCACCCCCGAAACGATGTTCGCGCCATTCGGTTTCATGAAGAAAAGGCGCTGCAATCCGGCCCCGATGCGCGCCCTAGAGGACGTTTAAATCTATGTTAGCGAGGCGCCGGTTACAGGCCCTCGGATGTGGAAGTGGTTCATCGGTCCGGTGCTTCTGGGGAGCGTGTGCGTCGCGGGGAGCGTCTATGGGCGCGACGCCGAGGATGTCGCCCACAAGAGCCCCGACGACACCTATGCCGCGGTAGAGCAGGCGATCGACGATCTGCCGGATAGCGGCATGACGTCATTCGAGGGCGGAACCCCGGTCGCCTATGAGATGAAGGTGGAGCGGACTCCCGGGCGCCAGCTCGTCGTCACAATTCTCTTCGCCGGCGAAGAAGGGGCGCGGGCCGAGTTCGATTTCACGCCGCAGGATGGCGGCAAGGCGACGCTGATCGCCGCGCGAATCCATGGCGACCACCGAGTGCTCAGCCAGGTCCTCGCCGGGACCAGCAGGGCACGCCTCGCTTACGCTCCGGACTGGGTGCTCAACCTCGCCGCTCGATCGCTCCTCAGCGAAATCGCCGGGGAGATCGATCGCGGCGAAATGGCCAGGTTCACCGGCCCGACGAGCCAGGGCGAGGCGCAGGCGCAGTGGGAGCAGAACCTCAGCGAGGACCAGCGCAACAATGTCGAGGCGTGGCGCGAATATGACGCGACTCGCCCTTCCATCGACCCCGACGCCGCCGCGGTGAATACCGCCGCGACCAACTAGGTCCGAGACGCCGCCGCCGGAGGCGGATTAGGCGAATCCGGGAAAGTGGCGTAAGGCCGCCGCATCACCGCCTCTGGCCTCAGCGCAGCGGTGACCGAGAGACATTTGTCGTGCTCGCGCTGTATCGTGGAGCAAGCGTATGTACGCCTCTCTCAAGACCTACAAAATCTATTGTTATGACGCCGCCCACAAGGTCGTCACCGCCGACATGATCGAGGCTGCGAGCGACGAGGAAGCGGTCGCCAAGGCGACGGCCGCGGGCTTCGGCAGCAAGTGCGAGATCTGGCTCGGCAGGCGTCTCGTCGCCCAGCTCGAGGGGCAGCGCCGCCAGGCCTGACCAGGCCGCCGCGGCTAGGCCGCGCAGGAGACCTGCAGCAGTCTCGAGTCGACGCTTCCGGGCGCCGGACGCCGCAAATCGTCCATCGGGATCGCCAGCTCGTCGGGGCCCTCGGGCCAGGTCGAATGAACGGCGATCATCCCGTTCCGGCAATCGGCGAGCACGCGGAAGTAGGCGTCACGGAAATAGCCGTCCTGGATCGGATCTTCCCAACTGTGGTCGAGCACTTCGTGGAGCCGCGCCCTGACCATGCCGGACGAGTCGCGCTCGACCCCGGTGATGTAGAGCTCGCCGGTTCCAAAGCTCGGCATTTGCGCCTTGCCGATGTCGCGCCACGGCGCGGCGGCGGCAGTACCGGGCAGGAGCGCGGAAGCGAGAAGCAGAGATGCTGGGGTGATGATGCGCTTGATCATGGCACGATCTCCATCGCGACAGGACGAAGCGGAATCTGCGCTCATTCCGTGCGAAGTCAACGGCGTGATCGAAAATTCGACCGCCAATGGCACATCGATAATCGCGAATTTCACTGAACGGCCAACCGCGCTTCGTCCGCTCCGGGATCGCCTCAGTCGGTAAGTGTGAGGTGGAAGCCCGGCGGGAGCGACTTCAGCTTGGAGTCAGCGTCGCGCATCTGCTCAAGCCCGAACTGGGCGAACCCTTTCGTTTCCTTGCCGGTGCAACCGGAGAATTTGGGATCGCTCGAGACATCGCGACCCGCGCCGACCGCTGCGTTGAACAGCTTGGGATCGCTCGCAACCTGCAGGCGCTTGAGCGCATCCTGCGTCAGGGCGTCGAATTCCTTGCCGCTGGCCTTTGGCAGCGTCTTGCACTGCTTCTCCCACAGCCACGCGCCGTAACCGACCGAGAAGGTCGCTGCGGCATTGATCACGACCGTCGACGGATCGTCGGCCGCAGCCTTGGGCGCCTGAACGATCAGCAGGGCTGCCGCCAAAGCGGCGGGCAACAGAGCCATAGTCATGGACAATCTCTCCTGTCTCAGGGATTCCGGCCGGCGATCCCGGCGTTCATCTGTTCGACCATCGGCGCGGTTCGCGGTCCCGGCGCGGGCGGGACCCGGCACTGGCTCGCAAATTCCGCCGTGGACAGCGTGGCGCAGGCGAAAGTCAGGTGCTGGAGTCCCTCGGTAAGCCGCGACTGGATCGCCTGCATCGCCTGGTCATTATCGGCGGCGCGCTTTTGCAGTTTGTCCGCCTCCTCGGAGAGATTCACCCGTTCGGGCTCGAGTTGGGCCTTGAGCCCGTCGAGCTGCGAGAAGAGCGCCTTGCACTGCGCCACCCGCCGCACATATTCGTCATGTTCGTAAGTGCCCTGGCAAAAGCCATTGGCCTGCTCGATGCGATTGTTGAGGTCGTCGAACTGGGCCTTGTAGCTGTCGAAGCGCGACTTCCAGTCCTTCATGTTCATCTCGATCGCCTCGGCGGTGGTGAGGTTGCCTTCGGCATCAACGAGCGCGGCCGAAAGCTCATGCTGTGCGGAGGCTACGGTTTGCGCGCGCGCAGGAACGGCGAGCACCGCGCCCAGCAGCGCCAAGGCTGCGAACCAGCGGTGCGACATGTCTATTCCCCCCCGAGCGCGGTCCGCAAAAGGAACGCGTCCGCAACGATATCAGCCGCCTTCGACCCGCACAAATTACATCGATGCTGAAACCAGCTCCGCATCACGGTAAGAAGCAGTGCGGGAAGGGGCTCACTTCACCTCATTGGAAGAACTCGACTGCGCCAGCAACGTCGATGCGCTGAAGCAGGGGATCAAATCCGCGATCGCCATCGCCAGCGACGAGGTCTCCTCGGGCAAGCCTTTCTTCGGCGCCGAAGTGAAGCTCGAGCAGGGCAACAAGGAGCTCATCCGCTACGTCGTCGCCGTCGGCGCCTCCCGGATCAAAGACCGCTGGCCGTTCGACCAGGGAAATCCGCCGGCAGGGGCTTCACGCAGTCGCCGTAATGGGTGCGTGCGTCGGCCATGAAGCTGCTGACGCGTTTCGCATCGAGCGAACCGAGAAGAAGGATCTCGGGAAGCTTGACCTGCGCCGCCTGGTTCATCAGCGAATCCTCGCTCCGCAACAATTCGACGGTATCGATGAGGCGATCCTTCTCCTCGTCGCTGACAGGCCCGCCGGTCCGGCGGAACGCGCCGAGGTGCGCGCCGTCGACCGCCTCTTGCGCGTTGGTCCGCTCCATGATCGGCATTGCCTGATAGGCGGAGCTGATCACGTCGAACTCGTTCGAGGGAATGTGGGAGGCGACGTCGGAAGCATTGGCGGCATCGAGCGCGAGCCGGTCGTAGGTCCGCACCGAAACCCAATAGCCCGCGACCAGGCGCGCGATCTGAGGCCGCGCCGCACCGGCCTCGGCGGCGGAGCGGATCGCGTCGAGTTGCCGGATCACGCACGGGTGCATCGCAATCCGCTGATACATTTGCGGCCCGTCGTCATAGAGCAGCTCGCGCTTCATCGCGGCTTGCGCGACGTCGACCTTGTGCCGCCATTGCCAGCCGTCGACCATCTGCTCGGCGGTGAGTGCGATCAGAACGCCGACGACGATGATCCCGATCTCCTTCGCGAGCTCGCGCCAGCTGTGCGGCACCTTGGGAAGGTGGATGTCCATCAGGCCCCAACCGCGGCGGGGAAATCCGCGGGCAGCGGCCTGACGCAGGTCCCGTAGTGGCGGCGGGCGCTGGCCATCAGCGCGCGCACCCGCTCAGGGTCGAGCGGCCCGATGGTCCTCAGCCTCGCAAGGATGCGACTGAACCGCCAGAAAAGCTCGTCGTCCTTGCGCAGCAGCTCGACCGCGCCGAGGAGCCGGTCCTTCTCCTCGTCCGAGACCGGGCCGCCGGTCTCGCGGAAGGCGTGGAGGAGCGCGTTTTCGTCGGATTCGTTTTCGCTCGCCTTCTGCAGCAGCGGCATCACCTGATAGGGAATTTTGAGCTTCTGCAATTCCTCCGCGCTCATGTGCGAGGAGACGTCGGACGCGTTTGCCGCATCGAGTGCCTGCTGGTCGTAGCCGTTGACGCCGATCCAGTAGCCCCCGATCCGGCGGGCGATGTCCTGCCGGGGCACGCCCGAGAGGACTGCCGAGCGGATCGAATCGAGGCTTGCGACGATGCACGGATGCATCGCCGCGCGCTGGTAAATCTCAGGGCCGTCGTCAGCCAGCAGCTCCCACCGCATCGCGTCCTCCGACGCCTGGACCTTCCGGTGCCAGTCCCAGGCGTTGACCGCCTGCTGAGCGACGAGGGCGACGAACACGCCGGCGACGACGATGACGAACTCGCGCACATTCTCGCGCCAGTCGCGCCACGGATTTTGCGCCGCCTTGCTCGATCGCTTCGGCATGAGGCCCCCTCCAGCTGCAGCCTAAGCGAGAATGGCGGCGCACGGAAGATTTGAGACCGCGGCGGATGCGGTTAAGCTGCGGGCAGGGGGCCTGGGCATGACAATCTTCGAATTCGTGTTTTCGCTCTACAGCCTGCTGTTCGGGCTTGCGCTGGCGCAGGTGTTCGGCGGGTTCGGCAACACGCTCCAGGAGCGCCACAAGCTGAAGGTCGGCTGGCTGACCCCGCTACTCGGCCTGTTCGTGATCCTCGACCTCACGAGCTTCTGGGAAATCGGCTGGCAGATGCGGGACATTTCGCATCCCTATTTCCTGTTCCTGATGGCCACCGTGCTTCTGGCCGGAATCTATTATCTCGCCGCCCGCCTGGTGTTCCCGCGGGACTTCGCCGAGTGGCCCGACTTCGACGTCTATTATTTCCGCCACAAGCAGTGGGTCTATGGCGGCATCCTCGCCTGCAACGTAGTCGCCGCGGCGGCCTTGCTGGCGATCGGGAGCACGTTCATGCGCTCCCCGACCGGCTTCCTCAACGACCTCACCTATTTCGTCCTTCTGATCGCGCTCCTCGCAGTCCGCGGCAAACGCGCCAACATCGTCCTGCTGATCCTGATGTTGTCCCGATATGCGCTGTTTCCGGTGCTGACGCTCCTCGGGATCGGGATGCACAGCCAGCTGTTCTGAGGAAATCGGCGCTCGAGACAGGCATCGGCAAGTCCGAGCCACCACAGGGGCGCTCCAGGAAAGCGAAAAAATCGCCACGAGCCGGTGGATGCGCGCGGGAGAGCCCCGCCGGAGCCCGGAACGGCGAGACTCCGCCACGCGTTTTCGGCCCGGGGCGCGAGTGAGAGGAGTTTTGCGTGATGGCAGACGATCTTGGCAATGTCGGCGAGCGCGACCGCAACCGCGTCGCGGCCGGCGAGGATTATGAGGTCGAGGATTTCGCCCAGAAGCACGGCCTGACCATGGAGCAGGCGCGCGAGCTGATCGCCCGCGTCGGCAACGACCGCGCGCGGCTCGACGCGGCGGCGGCGGCGATGAAGGCGCGTTAGGCGCGCGATCGCGCCTCTAAAGGTCCGGCAACCTCACCGTGTTCGCGAGGAGGATAAGGCCCACGAACACGGCAAGCAGCGCGCCCGCGCCGGTCAGTGCGAGCAGCAATGGCATGATCTCGCCCAGGCGCGGGCGGCGTCGAGGCTGCGGCGGAGGCTGGTCAGGGCGGAGGTCCATCAGTCTTTCCCGCTAGGCGATTCGGCGCGGGCACATTACCTAAAGTTAATGTTCCGGGGGAAGGGGGTCGATTTGGGTCGAGGGCGGCGGCGGCCTTCGATTCTGACGCACGCCGAAAGATGGCACAGCAACATTGCGCCGCGCGGATCGTTTGCCTTCCCCGATGAGCAATAAACCGACGATCTATCCCGAACCCAGCGACGTCAAAGCCAAGGACGGCGCGGTCAAAGTCGACGGTCCCGACGACGTCGACGTCGCGTTCACCCCCGAAGCCGCCGAGGAGACGGCGCAGCGCCTCGAAAGCGAGGGGGTCCGGGCGCGCGGCCAGCGGCGGCTCAAAGGCGTTCTGCCGTCCGGAGAGTGATGGCGGCGATAGCGCCGGCGGGGAAGATGGCGAAGGCGTGGAACAGGCTGCCGCCGTGCTTGCGGCAATCAAGGCAGTGGCAGAGGCCGGTACGGAGCGCTCGCCGGACGCCGCGATACGGACGTCGCCGCAGAGGCAGGAGCCGGTTAACTGGGGCATCGCCGGCGCACTAGCAGATTTGCGCGCCGTCCGCAGGTGCGGAGCTAGGCCGCTTCGTCCCGCGGTTCGTCGAGGATTGCGGCGGCGTGGCTCTGGTCGAGCATTGCCGTAATGACCGATTCCATGCCGGCCATCGCCTTCGCGGTCGGAAGGACGAAGCAGCGGCGCTGATCGGACGTGTCGCCGTGCCTTGTCACAAGCCCGAAATCCTCGAGGCGCTGCAGCTGGCGAAGCGCGGTGGTCAGCGGGACTCCCGATGCGCTGCACAGCAGGCTGACGGAGATCCTGCGGCCGTTTTCGTGCGCCGCGAACAGCTCGAGCAGCATGTCCCACGCCGGATCGCGGAACAGCCGCGCGCCGATCAGCGCGTTGCGCTTCATCCGGACGTGCCGGATTCGGGCGGCATAATCGGCGAGCACCGCGCGGCTTCGGCGGCCGGCGCCGCATTCCGGAAACAATATGTTGCTGATGCGATGCACCGCCTCCGAAGGCGAGCAGTGACCGTCTTGCGCGACCTTCATGACTACGTCGAGCAGTTGCGCGATCTCGCCGACGCTGAGTCTCGTTTCCATTCCCACGCCAATCCCCCCACGGCCTGCCCGGAACCCGAGCTCCAGGCGCTAAAAGCGGCCCGCGCGCCCCCTTCGTGCGCGAAGCTGTTGCGGAGATTAGAGGCCCCCACCCCGAATCCAGACCATTACATGGCCGCAATGAAACCTATAGAGTGATTCGAAACTTGCAAGGTTCCCGGCGCGGTTGCGCGGCCGTTTATTTGCGCGATTTTTTTGCGGCGACCAGGCCGGGCTCGTCCTCCACCGCCCACGACCTTGCGCGAGCGCGGGGGCTTGTTCGGCCTGGTGTCGACGATCCGCGGCTTGACGCCGGCCCGGTCGAGGATCGGTTTCAGAAGCCGCGAAGGCGCGAAGAGGACGAGCAAGTTCATCACCAAGCTTACGCCACAAAAGGGGGTGCTGCAGGACAGGCTTTTCTGCGACAAGCCCGAGTGGGGGGGGCGCAGCGCATGGACGCATTCAATTTCGCATTCTCGTTGTTCGCGATCATCCTCGGCCTCAGCCTGGCGAAGGTGCTGGAGGGCTTTTCGCGGGCGCTGAAGCGGCGGCGGGTCGTCCACCTCGGCTGGCTGACGCCGATGCTGGCGATGTTCGTGATGCTCGACCTCACGAGCTTCTGGGAGGCCGGCTGGGCTGCACGCCGGTTCGTGACGCCCCAATATGGGATGCTGCTGATCGGCCTCGTCATGTGCGGCCTCTATTACATTGCGGCATCGATCATCTTCCCGGGCGAGTTCGGCGACCGCGACGATTTCGACGAGCATTATATCGAGCACCGCCGCCAGGTGCTCGGCGCGATCCTGATCTGCGACCTGATGCAGATCGTGCCGATCGCCGTTATCCGGTTTCACGACGTCCCGACGCGCTTCTGGTTCGAGAACGCCCTGCAGTTCGGCGCGCTGCTGACCGGCATCGCCTCGCGCAACAAGCGCGCCAACATCACCGCGCTGGCGGTGCTGATCGCGCTCTACGTTTTCACGGCGGTGATGAGCTTCGTGCAGCCGCCGCCGTTGTGAGGCGGGCATGACGGAGCGCGGGAGCTGCCATTGCAGCGCGGTGAGGATCGAGGCGCCGCGCGCGCCCGGGCGAGGCTTCATCGAGGGGCGTGAGAGCCTCATGCTCGAACGAACGTTCTGCGCGTGAGACTGGTGCGGTTTTTGAATAATTCGGGCAGCTAGCCACCGGTCGAAACCGCGCTAGTCTGGCATGGGAGGGCCGCGCATGGACGCGTTCAATTTCGTCTTTTCGCTGTTCGGTCTGCTGCTCGGCCTCGCGCTGGCCGAGGTGCTCGGCGGATTCGGAGCGGCACTTCAGGAGCGGCACAAGCTCAGGATCGGCTGGCTCACGCCACTGGTCGGCTTGCTCGTCGCCTTCGACCTCACGACGTTCTGGGCATGGGCGTGGGACGCGCGCGCGACGGTCTCGGCGCACTATCTGGTGCTGCTCTGCGCGCTCGTCATCACCGGCGTCTATTATCTCGCCGCCCGGATGGTCTTCCCGCACGACCGCAAGGAGTGGCCCGATTACGACCATTATTATTTCACGCATCGATATTGGGTGATCGGCGGAGTCCTTCTGGCCAACGCCCTGCTCACGGTCGGGCAGTTCGCTCTTGGCTTCAACTCGCTGGCGAGGCCCGACGAGCAGATTTTCGCCGTGCTGTTCTACGCGCAGGGCTTCGCGCTTCTTACCCTCCGCAGCCGGCGCTGGAGCATCGGGCTTCTCGCCTTCTGGTTGGTCCAGTATCCGGGAACAGCGGTGTACACGTTCATGCTGAAGTGAAGAGCGGCCAAGGGCGAGAGCTACGGCCGGGTCGGCGACAATGCGCGGCTGCTCGACGGGTACGAGGAGCGGGACGGGCGGTGACAGTGCTCGCCTGTCCCCCGGGCAGGCTGCGCTCCCGTCATGTTCGAGGGGCGGGAGGTTGAGGTGCGGTTTTTGGATAATGCGGATTAGGAGGAAGTTATCGTCTCAGTTGCTGCTGCGACTAAGCAGCGCGAGCGCTTTCAAGCGATTTGGTCGATTTGGCCACGGATCGGACATCGCTTCAGTTGCCGCAATTTCGTCCACGTAGCTCTGCGGTAGGCTGTGCTCGCGAGCTCCGGCGAGCACAAGCTGTTGATACCAGTCATAAGGCTGCAAGTCCTCACTGACGTGGGATTTGCTGGCGATATAGGTCATGGCGCGCACCGGTTCGGTACCGTCCTTGGTCTGAACTAAGAACGCGTCTGTCCGGTCGTATCCTTTGCCCCGGCCCTCAAAGCCATCCAGAGTTTCGAGGTCGCGCTCGTCCAGCTCAAAAAGAATGCCTAGAACACGATTGCCTTTGGCTCTGCTGATGGTTGCCTTTGCTGAGCCATCGTCACTGCGCTTCGAGAAGCTAAACTTCCAATCGGGTGCAACCGCAACACCGATCGGAGATGCCGAACTGCAACGCTCTCGTAAGCGAGCCTCAAGCATATTTGACCCGTACGCAAAATGGCGAATGACTGGCATGTGGATCCTACAGTAGCTTGTCTGACCGTTCCTCCGGTGCCGAAGTAATCGCGGGCGTTTCGCCCTCCGCAGGCGTGGGGGTCGGCGGGGATATAGCTTTCGTGGTCGACGTCCAAGCACGGGCGAAAAGGCTTCTGTCCACACGTGCAAAATCTAGCACAGCGCCCAGAATGCTACGCGCTTCCACATCAATCTCGTCGAACGTTGGAAGGTCTGCGGCAAAGGCGGCAGCCTCAAGTGCCCGGGCGGCCTCAAAAAGGCGATCGGTGGCAGCTGCTTTCACGACAATCTCGGCCAAGCCCTCAGCAGGGACTTGCCTCAGGGCATCCGTGAACCGATCGCGTACAGTTCGAGCAAGCGCCGAGCCATTCGGAAGAAAATCCGAAATTGCAGCTTGTGCCCATTTCAAGTTTTCTTGGGTCCCGGTGCGATCCTGCCCGTAGCGCAAAGCGTCCGTTATGTAGCGGAGACGTTCCCCGGCAGGGCGAAGGGCCACGTCCGCACAAGCGAAATCTAGTGCGACTGCCGCGACCGACGTAGCCAGCAGGGTCAGACGGCCCGCGAGTTTAGCTGCTTCGGAACCTGGCTGTGCTTGGAGCGCCATCTTGGCGAACTGCTCGACGCCCTCAAGAGCCGAATTCGCACAGGACGCGCCAAACCTATCCGCAACGGCTGACTTGACGGTTTCATATCCGTCGCGAATTTCACGAGACGAGCGTGCCGCATCGACTCTGGTGATCAGCGCGATCAAATCCTCTTCGGTGAGCCTAGTCGTGTTAGCCAGCCTCTCGCTCGATTTGAATCGCTGCAAATCGGCGCCATCGAGCCAGACCAGGTTTTGGCGACGCGCCAAGTCGCGAAGCGCCAACCGATTGTCGGTAGTCGCCACAC